>Ga0082212_10008379_pt1 | contig 13512 bp, 10 predicted proteins | sample TergutNt197P3_FD_71548 | JGI IMG/M metagenome (GOLD analysis project Ga0082212, IMG submission 71548) | Neocapritermes taracua P3 segment gut microbial communities from Petit-Saut dam, French Guiana - Nt197 P3 | ecosystem: Host-associated > Arthropoda: Insects > Digestive system > Gut ... | reverse complement strand
GAACTGCCGTACTCCTGAAGAAGTGTATCACGCAAAAGAGATTGCCGCATGACACGGAGGACTTACGGGGATAATAAGGAAAAACGAAGCGTTTATGCAGGGAAATCCCGCTCCGGCTACGCTTTCGCAGAATTTCCCTGCATAAACGCTGAACATCAGCGCTATAACAAAAGTAAACAAATATCTTTTTTTAAAATTAAAAACTTGTGTAAAGAGGCTGAAAAAAACAGCCTCACATTTGTCCACTTGAACAAAATCATCAAAAAACAGCCTCACATTTGTCCATTACACCTAAAAAACTTATTAAATTGTTTTGATTTACAGTCCACCAAATGCTGAACTGTTTGATTAATTATTTCTCATGGTTCGGATGTGCAGTCGAATAAACGAACCACACATTGGTCATGGGTCGAATCTGTTGATGGATGAACATAACTAACAGAAAAATTGATTGTTAAATGCGTAAATCCACACATTTAACCCATGACCCACACATTATTATTTTTCATTTTTCTACATTTTCTTTTTTATTTTCCATAAGCGTTCCAATTTTTGATTTTTAATATGAGTTGAATAAAAAGGTCTTTTTTCAGAAATATATTGCGAAGTTGATAAAAAAAGCAGAGGCAAAATGATTCATTTTGCCTCTGCTTCACATAATTAACTTTCTTTTGACGCTACACCCGGCAACGGAACAATTTCGTATTTTTTCAAATCCATTTTGCCGAACTGACCTGTAGCAAATTCCGGCGGCACCATATTAAGATCAGATGCTACCATGTTGTCCCAGGTAACTACCTTTCCGGTGTATGCCGATTCGCGGGCCATAATACAGGTCATGGCCGAAGTAACATTGGTTTCGGTAACATGATTAATGAGTGTGCCTTTACGGATATGGTTTACCAAATCAATATGCTCCAAAGTATACATGTCGTGGGTTTTGAATTTTTCTTTGGCAGCCTTGCTGTCGTATTGCCATACCAGATTTCCTTCCAGATCGTGAATAGTCCATTCGCTGGTAGTACCGCGATATATACCCTTGTCACCCTGAACAATAATGGATTGTTTATTGCTGCACCCGTCCATCCGGCGCACCATGCCAAACATAGTTACTCCGTTTTCAAATTCGAAATCCATGCTGAAATTGTCGTAAACATTACCGACTGTACGACGGATTCGTGAACCGAAGGCGCTCACGCTAACCGGTTTGAGATGCGAAAACCAACAGAAAATATCAATCCAGTGGATCAGCATATTGCTGACCTGATCGCCATTGATCCAGTTCCAGTTGAAGAAACTGCGAAGCATCCATTCCGTATCGCTCCATTCGGGTTGCCGTTTGATATGCTGTTCGTTGCCGGTATTGTAACAAACATTACCAGTCAATATTTTTCCGATGTATCCCGCCTGAATCATCTTGTACGATTCCACAAACGGACGATGCCAATGGTATTGAGCGCCGTTCATCACGTTCAGTCCTTTAGATGAGGCTTGTTTCAAAGCTACCATAAAGGCGCGGTACTGCACGGGATCAATAGAAGCAGGTTTTTCAACAAACACATGTTTTCCATGATCTACTGCATATTTCATATGTTCGGTGTGGAAACAACTGTGAGATGCGATGAGCACCAGATCAATATTCGGCGATTCGCACACTTTTTTGTAAGCGTCGAATCCCGTATAACATGCCTCATCGGGAACATTCATGCCTTTTTTCTCTCTCAACTGATTCTGGCAACTTTTTAATCTATCGGGAAACATATCGGCTAAAGCCACAATCGATACATTGTCGCCCGTATCTAAAAACTGGAAAGCGGCCCCGGTGCCTCTTCCTCCACAACCAATCAGCGCTGCCCTGACGGGTTTTCCATCGTCAGCCTTATCGGGCAAATTGGGTATATAAATCTCACTTTCAGGATGCAAAGGGGTATACTTTCCTTTGCCTGAATCTGAATCTGAACCTGAACAGGAGGTGAATAACGAACTTGTTGCGCCGGCGGCGGCAAATAATGCCGAACCTGTGCCGGCTTTTTTTATAAAATCTCTTCTTGTTGACATGATAACGATTTTGATGATTTATTAGACTTTAATGAATATTTTTTGTTTATAAAGAAAATACAGGAAAAACCAGCAAACGGTGATGAGTGTGAGGTTGTTCAGAAATTGTGCCCAATTTTCAGGAAAGAGGTTGATCAATCCACCGAAAATGAATCTGGCAGTAAAACTGAAATTGATCATTGATTGCGCCATGTAAATGGTAATGGAATTAAGACCGATAACTGTGAAAAACAGTGTCCATCGCCGGTATCCAAGCACATCGATGATCCAGTAGAACAAAGCGAACAGTAACAGGCTCATCCCTCCCGCAAGACAGACATACGAACTGCTCCACAACGGTTTGTTGATTGGGAAAACCATCCCCCACAACAGTCCGAGTAATATAAAACCGACGCCTGCTATGGTCATGTAAACGACTTTTCGTATTTGGGTTAAACTTTCTTTCGAGGATTTAACGAACGCTCCCGTCAACATGCCTAATAATGCGGTCGCAATGGCTGGAACAGCGCCTGCCAATCCACTTACATCATGAAGATGACCGTTCATTTTGCCGGGTAAAAACGTTCTGTCGATATAACATGCAAAATTCCCTTCTATTGATAAACGCGGTGCATCGGGGAAATCGGGAGCCTGAATGAATGTAAGAGCTAACCAGTAGAAAATCAGTATTCCTGCACACCAAATTATCTGGCCGGTTCGTTTAGTGTTTATAAAAATAATAGCAGCAAACATCCACGCCAGGCCGATGCGACCCAATACGCTCGCATAACGTTGCGTTTCGAAATCTAATTTGAGCAGTCCGTTATAGACAAACCCAAGAAAGATCAATATCAATCCGCGTTTGATAATCTTGAAATACAACGCTTTTTTGCTGATTCCTTTTTGCAGACTCTTTTCCAAAGAGAAAGGAAACGAAATTCCCGCAATGAAAAGGAAAAGCGGAAAAATAAAGTCATAAAAGCGGAATCCGTCCCATGCACAATGTGTCATTTGGGTCGACCACCAATTGAAAAGCGGCCAATCGGTTATTTTAGCAAGTCCATGCCAGATACCCCCCCATCCGATAATCCAAAACATATCGAACCCGCGAAGTGCGTCTAACGACAGCAAACGATCAGTTTTAACACTCATATATAATTAATTAACATCATAAAAAAGAAAAAATCTTATCAGATTTTGTGTCACAAAATTATAAAAAAGTTGAAGATATCAAAAAAAAATATATTTTTGTAGTCTTATCGAATAATTGATAATACGTTATAAATAATATTATATCAGGCTATTATGGTAAAAAATATCATTATCGCATTATTTTTGATCACCTCAATATCATTGTGTGCTCAGGAAAATCCGAAGTTAAACTTAGCGGATTTTTATTCGTTTTCTGATGAACATGGCAAGATCAAAAATTCCATCAGGAAAGGCGACAGTTATTATAAAGATGGTATGTATGATGCAGCATTGCAGGAATACATGAATTTGTACAGCATCAGGGACGACTATTCGCCGCTCAATTATAAAATAGCTGTGAGCCATCTGTTCGACGTCAATCCAAAGGAGGCGCTTGCGTATTTCAACCGGACAGGTTCCGACGTCGCTTCCGATTATTATTATCTGAAAGGTATTGCACTCATCTATCACCGTCAGTACGATGAAGCAAAAATGACATTCCTTCAATATGCGGAATCTTTGCCGCCAAAACAGGCAAATAAAATGACGGCCAAAATCAACCGCCTCATTGAAATATGCGATTTTTCAGCAATTGCATATCAGGATTCACTTCCTGTTTTTATCATCAATGCAGGTCCCGATGTGAACAGTTTTTATGATGACTACAGCGCCGTGGAACTGTTGACGCCTTCGCCTTCCTTGTATTTCACTTCGCGCCGACCGAAAAGTAATAAATCGAACCTCACCTCAAAAAACGCATTTCTTGAGCGTATCCTCTACTCTGAAACTTTTGTAGATGGTGAAGCAAGCGAAGCCCTGGACACAAAGTTACAATCGCGCAAACACATCAGCGTGTCAGGCGTGGACAACAATACAGGTGCATTGCTGTATTTTAAGGGTAAAAAACGCTTTGGCGATCTGTATAGTGTTCAGTTTTATGGAAAAGGCGGAAAAACTGTAAGTAAGAAGCGGTTGAAACCCGTTATCAGCAAAAAATCATCTGCGGAGGGCACTATCAGTTTTGCCGAAAATGGCGACGCTTATTTCATATCCGACCGGTTTGGCGGAATGGGCGGAAAAGATATCTGGTATGCGATGAAGAAAGGAAAAAAGAGTTTCTATCGCGCGGAAAACCTGCGTAGTCTGAATACGCCATTTAACGAAGAAAGCGTATTCGTTACCCCCGATGGTAATACGCTGTATTTTTCTTCCAACGGACTTCCCGGCTTTGGGGGGTATGATATATATAAATCCGTCAGAATGTCCGACGGAACGTGGGGTGACCCTGTAAACATGGGCTATCCCGTCAACAGCCCCGATGACGACCTGTATTACCGCCTTACCTCCGATACCACCCTCGCTTTGATGTCCTCCGGGAGAAGCGGTGGATTGGGTGGATTAGACATCTATTTCGTCAAACAGGATTTACGTATCCCGTTTGAACTTTCGGGTAATGTAACCGATCTTAAGACGGGTAAAACACTGGCTGCCACTGTCAGATTAATTGACCGGACAACCAACCTGCCTGCCGGCGCCACAACCAACGATACTATCCAACAACGTTATTTGCTGAAAATGGAAGACATCGGTAATTATTACCTGCAAGCAGAAGCGCCCGGATACCACTTGGTTACTGACAGTTTTACCAACCCTGTCGAACGATATGCCAAGCTACAGCATGACTTTACATTAGACAAAATACTCCATCCCTATACGCTTAACGGATATGTCACCGATATAAGAACAGGAAGACCTGTAATTGCAGAAATCCTTATCAAACTGCCGGACAGGAACGAGGTGCTGTATCGGACGACGTCAGACGAATCGGGATACTATTCCCTGAAGATTGATGACAAGGATAACTTCACCCTGACAGCAAAAGCAACTACCTATTTTGACTACAACGAGGTACTGCCGCTGAAAAATATTGCGGAAGAAGCCGGTAACAAGAATATCACGCTGCAAAAAAGTGTCAATATGTACATTGCGACAGGCGTGGTCACTTCGGAAGGCGACGGCGCGCTGCTCAAGGCAAATATCAGCGCAAGCAAGCTGGGCAGCGGTCAGTTCGTGCAGAATACCGTTTCGGAAGAAAACGGAAAATATGAGCTGCTCCTTCCGGATATGGGTCCGTTCCTGTTGGAAGTCAGTTCCGAAGGACATTTCTATATCAACCGTGCACTGCAGTTTGCTAAAGACAGCATGCTGGTCGTCCGTAATTTTGCCCTGAAAAAGATGGAAAGCGGAGCCAAGATCGTGATTGAGAATATCCTGTTCAACACGGGCAGCGCCGTACTGAATCCAAAATCGTTTCCATCATTGGATAAATTTGCAGCATTGATGAAGGAAAATCCAAAAGTAAGAATTGAAGTTTCCGGCCATACCGACAATACAGGTTCGGCGGCTACCAACAAGACTTTATCAAGAAACAGAGCGCTTTCAGTAAAAAATTATCTGATCAAGCAGGGTATTGATGCCGACAGGATGGTTCATGAAGGTTACGGCCCCGACCAACCCATAGCTCCCAACAACACCGCCGCAGGACGTACAGAAAACCGGCGTGTGGAAATAAAAGTATTAGATTAAACAAATAAAAATCAAAACGATGAAAACAATAATCAGAATATGGATTGTAGTCGTAACGCTTGCATTTGTATCCTGCCTGAAAAACGACATAGTAATTAATACAGATGATTTTGAATATCGCTCCATGACCATTGCAGCGCCACTGGCAAAAGTGCATATCCCCGTCTATCAGAGCATGGAAAAATGGTTGGATTTCGACGGTTCTTTGGGTATTAACTCCAAAGGGGTAATATGTATCGGATACACCTATTCCGAAAACATCAAATGGAGTGACGATATCTTCATACGCAGTTTCTCAGGTAATTGGACAATACCTTTCGGATCAGCGAACGAAAGAACAGATTTTAAGGTTCATCTGAAGCCGACAGACGAGGATGATTCATACGTGAACGTGGCGTTTCCTGCTACAGGAGAAATTAGCATTACATTACCCGGAGCGAGCGGACTTTCAGGTTATATCCAGGTGATCATTCCTGAATTGACGAGAAGCGGAGTAGCGTTTACGCAATTTATATCTTTGCCGTCATCTGCAACGCCCCATGTTTTTTCTCTCGCAGACTACAAAATTGCAACCGACAATGACCATAAACTGGAAGTGCAATTTTTGGCAAACATATCAGGTTCGGGAAATTTAAACGTTGCTTTCGATTTTTCGAAAACGGAAGTGAGTTATCTTTCAGGCTATTTTGGTCAATTAGAAACAAAACAAGATAAAAGCGAAATAGAATTTGACTTTTTTGATTCTCTGGAATTAAATGGGACTTTCGGTTTTGAAGAAGGAATAGAGGTTGAAACAAAAGTAACCAACTGGACAGGCATCCCCTGTAAAATCGAAACAAAAAGCATCATGTTCGCCAACGAAAAACTTTTGTATAATCAACAGTTGCTCAAGGAATTATTCGAAATTGATATTCCGGCCGCAACCGAAGACGCCAATCATAACATAAATCCCCAAACATCATCTAAAACCACTACACTGTCAAAAATAGATTTTGTGAAAGATAGTTATCCGAACAAAATCGTGAGTGACATCGTCGGGAAAGCCAATTATGATTCTAACGTTTCAGAAGAAAACTTCATTGTGAAAAATTATGGCAATGAAGCCAGAATAGATATGACATTCAATGTGCCGCTGCATCTCAGAATAAAAGAATTCAGCAGAAATGACACTCTGGAATTTGATTACAAAGATTTGATGGATTATAATGAGGAATTTAGTAAAAGTGTCAGAGATTTTACCCTCAATTTAAAAGTCAACAACGATACGCCATTCATTATTGCTTTGTCGGTATCTGCCATCGACGATGACGGAAACATTGTGGAAGAAATAAAGAAGGATTTGAAAATAAATGAATACACGGACAATCAAACTTACTCGGTTGAGTTGAGTCAAAGTCAGTTAGATAATTTTTGGAATAAGAACGTCACACAAATAGTATTGTACTCTTGTGCCGATACCGAAAACTTCAAATATGAATACGTTTATGAGAAAGCCGCCCTTGACGTCGACGTTTCGGTGCGTTTTAAATCCAATCTGTTACATTATTTTTTTGAATAAATAAGTCATGAAAACAAAAAGAATATCCGGTTTAATCATTTTGGCGCTATTGGGCGTTTTCGTCAACGGACAGGTACGTCAGCCACACTCGCTCTATTTTATGGAGACCATCCCGCAAATTTCGCAGATGAATCCGGCTTTACAGCCGAGAGCAAACGGTTATCTGATGCTGCCTTCCGTGAATATCGACTGGATCAGCAGTCTTGCCGTAAAAGATGCTTTCCAGCAGAAAGGCAACAAATGGCACACGCCTGTCGAAAAACAGTATGATTATGCAAGTTTGCGAAATTCCATCGGTAAGAACGCTGCTAAATTCAATTTCGGAACTGATATTGATATCATCGGTTTCGGAATGCGTTTTGGCAACGGTTATTTTTCTTTCGGTATTTCGGAACATATTTCAGGCAACTTTGCATTGCCGAAAGATTTGTCAAATATTAGCGACAATGGTTTTCCGAATGAAACAGCATTTGATTTTTCACCACTGCGTTCCCAGAGCATTGTATACAAGCAGTTTCTTGTCGGGTATAGCCACAATCTGAACGACAGGCTGACCGTCGGTATGAATATAAAACCACTGTTTGGACAGATAGCCGTCGCAACGGATATCCAAAAAATCAATATGTATACGGGAGAGAAACAATGGGATATAAATACGAAAGGCAATGTATATTCGTCGCTTCCCTGCGATGTAATCATGAATGAGGATGGAAGGATTCACCATGTAAAATTTCGTTATGATGAACTTGAAGATTTCAGTTTCGATGATGGATTTCAGGACTATGGTCGGGCTTTTCGTAATCCCGGTATTGCTTTTGATTTGGGTGCATCATACCGGATTGATGATCGGATCACTGCATCGGTTTCGTTGAATAATCTTGGTTTTATTTCATGGAAAGAGGATTTGAACAGTATGTCATTTAACGGACAATATAAATTCAACGGTTTGTTTTATGATATCACCACAGATGACGAAATTGAAGACCTGTTTTTAAATCTGCTGGATTCTATTGCCGATGCAATGGAATACAAGGTGGGACACGCCAGGTTCAAAACTGTATTACCGCCTGTGTTTCATGCCGGCGCATCTTACCGGTTTTCTGAATGGGGATCGGCAGGATTACTGTCGCGCAGTGTTTTCTGGAAAAATTGTATGCGTCAGAGCTTCAACCTCTCGTTGTATCTCCAACCTTACAGTTTTGTTGCATTCAATACCGGCGTTACCTGGCAGGTGAAAGGCAACGCTTATTTGGGCGGCGGTCTGACATTCTTTCTGGGGCCATTGCAATTCTACTTCCTTCTGGATAATGCCCCGATTTTTTATTCCACACTTCGGATTGACAGTGGCGACGACATTGGAACTGAAATTCCCTACGTTCCCGAACGCCTGAAAACCGTTACAGCACGCACGGGGTTGAATCTTGTTTTCGGCAAACATGGCTATGCGAACAAACCGATGCTGGACAGGAGAAAAAGCAGTTGGAATTGATTTTATCTAAATGTAAAATACATATTATATGGAACGACGTCATTTTATTCAATTGGCAACTGCCGGTATTCCGGCTGCATTTTTCCCGTTTGGCAAAATCATGGCCGACGATCGGGAAACCAAAAACCTTCTTCCTCCTAAGGTCAAGATTTCGCTCAATGCCTATTCATTCAACCGACCACTGCTGGCAGGCGATATGACCATCAACGACATGCTTGACTTTGCTGCGCAAACCGGTTTTGAGGGGGTTGATATCACCGGATATTATTTCAGGGGTTATCCTGCCGTCCCTTCGGATGAATATATTTATCATGTGAAACGTCACGCTTTCAAATTGGGGATTGAGATATGCGGAACAGGAGTACGCAACGATTTCACCTTGCCCGATGCGTCAAAACGTGTAGCTGAAAAGAAACATGTAAAGGAGTGGATTGAAGTTGCGTCTAAACTTGGGGCGCAGACATTGCGTATTTTTACCGGAGGCAGAGGCGCTCCTGACGGATACACATGGGAGCAGACAGCCGACTGGATAGCCGCCGACATACGCGAATGTGCCGAATATGGCCGCCAACACGGGGTAATGCTCGCTTTGCAAAACCATTGGGATTTTCTCAAAACAGGCGACGAAGTATTGAATATTTTCAAAAAAATCAATTCCGACTGGACAGGTTTGATGCTCGACATCGGCAGTTACCGCAGCGCCGATCCTTTTGCAGAAATTGCGCAAACCATTCCGCTCGCCATCACCTGGCAGGTGAAAGAAGAAATGTTTATCAACAACAAACCCGTAAGAACCGATCTGGACAGGTTGAAAAAAATTATTGATGCGTCCGCTTATCGTGGTTATTTGCCCATTGAAACACTCGGCGAGGGAGACCCCAAGCAGAAAATTGCCTTCATGTTTCAGGAAGTAAAGAAAAGATTCGGATAAATGTGATTGATATTGTACCAAATCAGGAACAAAAAGACTATGCTGCGAAACAGGTTGATACCTACAACTTTGGGCAACGGGGTGTTTTTGACGGTAACAAAGAACAACAGTTTGTCGGAGTTTTAGGACAAACCGTTGTTGCTGATTTATTGCATGCCCCGCGACCGGACGGAACAGAGGGTAACGATAGAGGTGTTGATTTTGTGATTAACAGTAAGAATATTGACGTAAAAACAATGACCCGTACTGTTCCTGTAAAAGAGCATTATGTTCACAACTTTGTCGCTTATCAAAAAAAATACCCGACAGATGCTTATATTTTTGCGTCATACAATAAAAAAAGCAACGTTTTTACCATCTGCGGCAGTGTGTCAAAAGAACAACTTGAAAAGCGTGCTGTTTTTTTTGAGAAAGGACAATTAAGATACAGAGATGATGGCACTGCTTTTCCTGTAAAAGCCCCGCTTTATGAGATCAAACAGTCGGATTTGAACAAAATTAATTCATTGGAAGACATAGAAAAAATATAACATATGGATAATATTTTCATTAACAGAGAATTGAGCTGGTTGTCGTTCAATGCGCGCGTACTTCAGGAGGCGACTGATCCGGCAGTTCCATTGGTAGAGCGGATCAAATTTTTGGGAATCTATTCGAACAACATGGACGAATTTTTCAAAGTCCGTGTTGCTACCATTAAACGAATGATAGATCTGAAAATGGATTCGAAAAAAATGCTGGGTGAAAAACCAAAAAAATTGTTGCACCAGGTGCAGGCAAAGGTGATTGAAATGCAGGCCAAATCGCAGCAAGCCTATCATGATATCGTGCAGGAATTAGAATATAAGAAAATATATTTGGTGAATGAAACACAGCTTTCTCAAAAACAGCAGGAATTTGTCGTTACTTATTTCAACGACAAGGTATTATCTGCCATTTCACCTATTATGTTCAATAATGTCGACAAATTTCCATATTTGGAAGACAGAGCTATTTATTTGGCGTCCAAGCTCACACGTGCAAACGGCAATGTCGAATATGCTATTGTGTATATTCCTACCGCTGTACTGCCAAGGTTTATAGAGCTTCCTGACATCGACGACAGGAAGTACATCATCTATCTCGATGATATTATACGGTTCAACATCAAGGATGTATTCGCCATTTCAAAGTACGAAAAGTACGAAACCTACACGATCAAGCTGACACGTGACGCTGAATTGGATATGGACAATGACTTGACCAAGAGTTTCCTCGAAAAGATTTCGAAGTCTGTGACACGACGCCGTACCGGACAACCTGTACGTTTTGTGTTCGACATGGACTTACCTGATGATTTGCTGAAATTTTTATCAAAACAGTTGGAACTGACTGATGATGACAACCTGATTGCCGGCGGACGTTACCATAACTTCAGTGATTTCATGAATTTCCCCAATGTGGGCAGCAGGGAATTAGAGTACGAGGCTGCGCCTCCTGTCTCGCATCCACAGATACGAACAGGAAAAAGTATCATGAAAGAAATTGATAAACAAGACCTTTTGTTGCATTTTCCCTATCAAAAGTTTACCGATTATATCAACTTGCTGCGCGAAGCCGCAATTGACCCTGATGTTCAGAATATTAAAATTACGCTTTATCGTGTGGCAAAAAATTCAAGGGTGATCAGCGCTTTGATGAATGCTGTGCAGAACGGGAAAGAAGTGACTGTGGTCATTGAGTTGCAGGCGCGATTCGATGAAAATGCCAACATTAACTGGTCGCGACGGCTTGAGGAAATTGGATGCAAGGTGCTGTTCGGTATCCCACGATTGAAGGTGCACAGCAAACTTACGCTGATTACGCGACGGACGGGCAAACGTGTCCGGTATTATTCGGTGGTGGGTACCGGCAATTTTCATGAAGGCAACGCCGCCGCTTATACCGATGTGTCGTTGCTTACTGCCGACCAGCGCATTGGCCGCGAAGTGAATAAGTTATTCGACTATTTTGAAAACCCGTTCAAATATCCGAATTTCAATCACCTGCTTGTTTCTCCGCAATTCATGCGACGCAAGCTTTACTCCCTGATAGACGAAGAAATACGCAGCGCAAAAGCCGGACGGAAAGCATGGATCATGTTAAAAATCAATAATCTTGTTGATCCTGACATCATACGCAAATTGTATCAGGCCAGTCAGGCAGGCGTTACTATACGCATAGTGGTACGCGGCATCTGTTCGTTAATACCCGGCGTTTCCGGACTTAGCGAAAACATTGAAGCGGTAAGCATCGTGGGGCGTTATCTGGAACATACACGATTTTTTATCTTCTGTAACAGCGGAAAAGAACGATACTACATATCGTCGGCCGACTGGATGACTCGCAATCTTGATACCCGTATAGAAGTAGCTGCGCCTGTCTACGATATCTACCTGCAAAAAGAACTGAAATACATCCTTGAAACATATCTGAACGACAACAGCAAGGCGCGTATTATCGACTCAATACAGGACAACCGGTACAAACGCAACGACAACCCGCCATTGACGTCACAAAGCGAGTTGTACGAACATTACAAGAGTTTACTCTGATACTTTCGGGAGAGTTTTATTTACAGTTCCATTTTCCGATCCCTGCTTTTACAAAAGCATCGTCGTTCAGGTGTGGATAAGCCTCATAAACGCGGGATATTTCGTCGCTTTGTCCCGGCGACATGAGTTCATCCGGGTCGAGACACCAGGTGCCTTTCAGTAAACCCTGCCTGCGCAGCACTTCATGTATTCCGGGAATACATCCCGCAAAGGTATTGGCAGCGTCGAAGAAAACAGCATTGCAATCGGTGATTTCCATACTGCGGGTCAATAATTCGGGAGGAACATCCTTTCCGTTTTCAACAAGTGCGTGTATCTCGTTGAGAAGTGTAACCGCTTTTTGCGTCCACACGCACCAGTGTCCGAGCAATCCGCCTTTAATCCTTACTTTTTTATCAACGCCGTTCACATTGATTTTGAATTCGGTAAGCAAATCGGGAACGATAGTGTCATCATTGCCGGTGTACAGCGTGATGTCGTTTTCTTTTCCCGTTTCACACAAGGCTCTGACTACGTCAAATGTTTTATAGCGATTGAAAGGCGCCATTTTGATGCCCACCACATTGGGAATTTTCATAAATTCTTTCCAGAACTGATACGGCAATACGGGGCCGCCCACTGCCGATTGCAGATAAAAACCGATCAGCGGCATCACTTCTGCAACTTTGGCACAATGGTCGATCATTGCGGATATTCCGGAGTCTTTCATCGCCGCAAGGCTCAACATTACCGCGTGATAACCGGCTGTCATGGCAAATTCAGCTTCAGAAACTGCCTGAGCGGTTTTTCCGCAGGCGCCGGAAATTTTGAATACCGTATTTCCGGTTTTTTGGCTCCATTGGTCAATGGTACCGGATACGCACGTCAGAACCTTTTCAAACAATCCGTGTTCGCGAATGGCAAACTGCGTGGAGTGAACCCCCACGGCAATACCTCCCGCGCCTGCGTCCATATAATACCGCGTTAATACCTCTTGCGCCGGCTGGTCAAACTCGCGCTTTTCGGTCAATGCCAGCGGCATAGCCGGTATAACCGTTCCTCTCCGAAATTTTTCCAAAACGGCGACATCAATATCACTTATTTTCATACAGTAAAAAACTCTTAGTTCTTAATTCCTGATTCATTAAAACTTCCCGTCGCTGACTTC
>Ga0082212_10008378_pt1 | contig 13512 bp, 13 predicted proteins | sample TergutNt197P3_FD_71548 | JGI IMG/M metagenome (GOLD analysis project Ga0082212, IMG submission 71548) | Neocapritermes taracua P3 segment gut microbial communities from Petit-Saut dam, French Guiana - Nt197 P3 | ecosystem: Host-associated > Arthropoda: Insects > Digestive system > Gut ... | reverse complement strand
GCTGGACCCACTACTTCTGGGGGAAAACTCTGAACAGTAAAGAATAATAAATGCCCAAATAAGTAAAAATCACACAGCACAGACTGCCACACAAATCACAAAACAAGAGCCATTAGTTCAATTACCCAGGTTGTAAACTAATGTCTGATTTCATTCATATTTTTGGTAATAAGAAACAATACTAGATGAATTTTATAGACTACACTTCTGTGAAACGGCGGCCGCTCTGTCGCTATAGTTCGCTCGCGGACCAAGGCCACAGAGTTTTAGTTAAACACTTCTGTGAAACACACATATTCATTACAAGTCAGACTAACTTGACAGCAGCAGCAGCAAAGCCTTGCACACAAATGGACTCACAAAAAATCTGACTGCATAATGGTAAAATAATCTAGAGACACATTTCAAATATAAGTATGTGCAAAATGTAAACAAACAAAGAAAACAGAGACATTTATAACAAAATTATACATCAAATTCAAAATACTAACTGAGGGGACTAGCTATGTCATTGACCCACATGAAGGAAAAAAGTTTAGTAAGCAGCCAAGTACATTCCACACTTTCATGATTATGTATCTAAGATCCGTTTTAATAACCATCCTCCCATCCAACTTCTTACCTTTGAGTGGAACCTAACAATAAGGATTTAAAATTACAGTTCTCTAAGCAATTCTTTTTATCTCCCCTTCCAGGTGTGTATCCCTGATGCAATGAAACTTTATCTAGGTATGGTAGTGTGGTTTAATTTTTAATAATTATACATATAAGCAATGAAAGTAAACCTGTCACAGTTACTGCAATTATGGAACATATTTTCTGCCATGACTTCTGCATAATTATAACAGCTAAAACCTTAACTATAACACAATGAATTAAGATTACTCAACCACCATTTGACAAATAGCGTCTCCAGACAAACATGGAAGAGCTCTGAAGAAGGCAATCAATGAACAGTGCTGTGATACCAGGCCAGACTGTTAGTTCAAAGACACACAACAGAACCTTCTGAATTGAAAGAATATGGGAATCAATTAAGATATGAAAAAAAAATTATTGTTTGGTGGCGGATTGTTAAATTGTGAAAAAGTATGAAAGATATGACAAAAGTTGCAATTATTGGATTAGGTTACATTGGCCTCCCAACAGCGGCAGTTGTTGCTGAGAATGGCCTCCGGATTCTGGGTGTAGATGTAAATCAGGAAGTTGTTGATACAATAAACTCAGGGAATATTCACATCGTTGAGCCGGATTTGGATAGTGTTGTAAAGCGGGTTGTTGAAAATGGACAATTGAAAGCAGCAATCATTCCGGAACAAGCGGATGTTTTTTTGATTGTAGTGCCAACTCCTTTCCGTCAAAACCACCGACCTGATATCTCTTATGTAGAATCAGCAACGCGTGCCATCATTCCTTTTTTAAAAGAAGGCGATACTTACATCATCGAATCGACTTCGCCTGTGGGTACAACCGAAAGAATGGCCGAACTGATTTGGAAAGAATGTCCTGCATTAAAAGACAAAATTTACATTGCTTATTGTCCGGAAAGAGTATTGCCGGGCAATGTCATTTACGAGTTGGTTTATAATGATAGAGTGATTGGAGGAATCAATCATGAATCTACTGAAAAAGCAATTGAGTTTTACAAATTGTTTGTCAAAGGTAAGCTGCATCCGACAAACTCCCGCACAGCAGAGATGTGCAAGTTAACAGAAAATTCTTCACGCGATGTTCAGATCGCTTTCGCCAATGAACTTTCAATGATCTGCGATAAAGCGGGAATCGACGTTTGGCAATTAATTGAGTTAGCCAATAAACATCCCCGCGTACAAATTTTGCAGCCGGGATGTGGAGTAGGCGGACATTGTATTGCTGTTGATCCATGGTTTATCGTTGCTAATTTTACAGAGCAGGCTCAAATTATCAAACGGTCAAGAGAAACAAATGATTATAAAGCCGACTGGTGTGCCAACAAAGCGCTGGAAGCATGTCAGATGTTTAAAGATAAAATGGATAGAGAGCCAATTGTAGCATGTATGGGTCTTGCATTCAAACCCGACATTGACGATCTGCGCGAATCGCCGGCAAAATATATCATTTCGCGTATTATTGCCGAAGCCAATGCAGACATTTTGGTTGTTGAACCATACGTGGATACACATAAAAGTTTCAATCTTGTCGATTACAAAGAAGCGTATGATAAAGCCGACATTGTTGTTTGGTTAGTCAGGCATAAACCATTTCTTACCATACAAAAACAGGATGATAAGATCGAACTGGATTTTTGTGGCGTACGTAAATCATAATGTATTAATGAAGAAAATTTTACTCGTATTTGGCACTCGTCCTGAAGCCATCAAAATGGCTCCTTTAGTCAAGGAATTTCAAAAACATCCTGCTATATTTGACTTGAAAGTCTGTGTTACCGCACAACATCGTCAAATGTTAGATCAGGTATTAGAGATTTTTGATATTAAGCCTGATTACGATTTGGATATTATGGCGCCTAATCAGGATTTGTATGACATAACTTCCAAGGTATTGTTGGGCATGCGCGACGTAATCAAAGCGATTAAGCCGGACATCGTCTTAGTTCACGGCGATACCACCACTTCTATGGCTACAGGCATAGCTTCCTTTTATCAACAGATCAAGATCGGTCATGTAGAAGCAGGACTTAGAACCTATAATTTGCAATCCCCATGGCCCGAAGAAATGAACCGGCAGATAACTGACAGAATATGTGATTATTATTTTGCTCCAACCGCCCAATCGCGTCAAAATCTTTTGAACGAAGGCGTCGCGGATGAAAAAATCGTGGTCACAGGAAACACTGTTATTGACGCATTAAATTGGGTTGTTAGCAAAATCAATGCTGATGCAACCTTACAAATGAAACTTCAACGGCAAATCAGCGATGCCGGATATCCTAAAATACTACATTCTCAATCGGTTGAGGCCGATCATCAAAGCTCATCGCAAAAGTTTATTTTAGTAACAGGTCACAGACGGGAAAATTTTGGAGATGGTTTCCTGAATATCTGTAAAGCTTTAAAAGAAATGGCAGTTACGCATCCTGAATTAGATATTGTATATCCTGTTCATTTAAATCCAAATGTACAAAAACCGGTTTATGATTTGCTGTCAAAAGCAAAAAACATATTTCTAATCAAGCCATTAGATTATGTCCCTTTTGTATATTTAATGCAAAAAAGTTATTTGATTTTAACTGATAGCGGTGGTGTACAGGAAGAAGCGCCCTCTTTGGGAAAACCGGTATTGGTGATGCGCAACACAACTGAACGACCTGAAGCAGTGACGGCAGGAACCGTGATATTAGTTGGAACAGATTGTAATGCCATTATTGAACATTCAAATAGGTTGTTGAACGATCCATTGATATATAATAAGATGTCGATGGCTATTAATCCGTATGGAGATGGGAAGGCATGTGAAAGGATTGTGGACAGTTTTTTTGAAAAAACAGAAGTATTATAGTAAGTATTTTAAATAGGCAAGGTATGACTAAAGAAAATTTTTTAGAAAGAAATAAAACAGGATATTTGAATGTGTTAAGAGTGTATGCATGTTTCGCGGTAATACTTTTTCATATCTTTGCGATTATTGTATCTTCATCCGGCACATCTATTACGGAAATCGAAAACTATTTTTGTGTAATATTACGGAATATCTGGCTTTGGCATGTTCCTACATTTATCATGATTTCAGGAGTTATATTCCTGAATAAAGAAAAAGAAATCACCATCAAAAAACTGTATTTCAAATATATATCTCGTATTGCTTTGGCATTGATAATTTTTGGCTTTCCGTTTGCTTTTATGGAAATATTTTTTGATGCACAGTACCAATTCAATATAGGTCAGCTATGGACGGCAATACTAAACGTTTTTCAAGGAAAGTTATGGATCACATGTGGTATCTATACATGATAATAGGTCTGTATATGCTATTTCCGCTTTTAAAGGTTTTCCTCAATTATTCGGATAGAAAAACGTTTGAGTACGTACTGATCATTTTGTTCATTTTTACCTGTTTAATCCCCACATTTACAAATACATTTCATCATAATATCGGCTTTTCTATTCCCATTTCATCTGCTTTTATGTTGTATTTACTTTCGGGACATTATATTCATCAGTATAATATCCACATTAATAATAAATTATTAAGTTTATTGATTTTAATATACATACTCTATATTACGCTCATGGCTTTCAATCAAGATTTTGTGGATACAGTGGGTAATATTGTTGGTTTGAACGCAAATGCATCGCCATTAATTGTCATGGCGACAATCTCTATTTTCTGTTTTATCCGCCAGAATGTATCTTCAAATAAAATAGTTGAGTTTATCTCTCCATTGACATTTGGTATGTATTTAATACATCCTCTAATTATAAATATATTATTCAAATTCTTTAAATTTACTCCGGATAAATACCCGCTAATGATTGTAGTTACTGTAACAACAGTAGTAACAATCATACTTTCATTATTATTTACTTTAGCAGCAAGAAAAATAAAAATAGTCAGGAAATATATTTTATAATAATTAAATTCAAAATTGTTTGTCACAGATAGATAAACCAATAACAGACACAGTGAAAGAGAATAGCAGCAACACTTTACAAGCCTTTTGGGTTTCAACAGGAAGTTTATTTACCTATAGCTTCGCTTTTGTTAGTGCAATGATATTGAGCAGATATTTCGTAAAAGAAGATTATGGCACCTATAAACAGGTTTTGTATGTTTATGCTACATTGCTTGCTGTTTTTACGTTAGGATTGCCTAAAGCATTTTCGTTTTTTTTGCCGAGAGTACCATTAGATGAAGCAAAAACTTTGATTAAAAAACTCACCAATTTGTTTTTTCTGTTAGGAAGTGTTTTTTCGGTAATTTTGTTTCTGTTTGCTCGTCAAATAGCTACATTCTTACAAAATTCCGATTTAGAATTGGCATTGAAGATATTTTCTCCTGTTCCATTGTTAATGTTGCCAACAATGGGTTTGGAAGGCATATTATCTACCTATCGAAAATTAAAATTCCTAACTATATACAAGATTGCTACAGGATTGATGCAATTACTTTGTGTAGTCCTGCCTGTAATTTTATTTAAGTTCGGTTATATTCAGGCGATTATAGGGTTTTTAACATCCTCTTTCTTTGCGTTTCTTTTAGCGCTGTTTTTTCAATATATGCCCGTAAAAAATGCAGGAAATAAGAAAACTCAAATCACCTATAACGAAGTTATTCGTTTTTCTTTACCATTAATGTATGCAAGTTTGTGGGGGATGATTATTGCCGCTGCTGATCAATTTTTCATTAGCCGGTATTTTGGGAAAGCAGTTTTTGCGGAATTTGCTAACGGCTCATTGGAATTGCCTTTTGTCGGGATGATCGTTGGCGCATGTGCGACGGTTTTAAGTCCGGTATTTTCCAGATTGAATCATGAAAAGGTTGATCCAAAAGCAGAAATCTTCCCAATTTGGAAAAGTGTCTTTGAGAAAACGGCTATTTTAACCTACCCATTGTTGCTATATTGCTGGTTTTTTGCTGATGTGCTGATCGTAGTATTTTTTGGCGAAATGTACGAAAATTCTTCCATATACTTCAGAATTAAATCATTGATAAATTTTTTAAATCTGATTGTTTTTGCTCCTTTAATTATTTCAATTGGTAAAACAAAATTTTATGCGAATGTTCACATGGTCACTGCAATCTGCTTAATTTCTTTTGAATATCTTAGTATTCAAATATTTAATTCTCCGTATGCCATCGCAGTCATTTCATTAGTATGTCAAATCGGAAAAATATTTGCACTGTTATTATTTAATGCAAAATTTTTTGGTTTACCATTATATAAATTGTTCCCATTGAAATTATTACTAAAATTAATTTTGCCATCTGTGTTAATACTGATGCTATTACATTATTCTTTCGTTGATTTATGGGTAATGAATAAGTTATTGATTTTATGTTTTAGTTTTTTAATTTACTTCGTTGTTTTTTTCTTTTTGTCATTCCCTTTGAAAATAGAATATCTTTCAGTAGTAAATCCCTTAATACATAAATTTTTAAACAAAAATAATACCTGATGATTCAGGTATTATTTAAACGTAAAAATATGAAACAAGACGAATAAGACTTATGCATAGGACTTTAACTAACAGAACCGATTCGGTCATAAAATTGATACTATTTTTAATCGCCCCTTTAATCGCGTTTTTATATTCATTGCGTAATATGAAAGTAAAATCTTCTTATGTCATTTTCTTTCTGTTTTGTTTATTATTCGGAATGGCATTTACAACACCACAAAATGATAAGCCGTTAGATGGGAGATATTATCAATTTATCTTTGAAAGAATGGTATTTATTTCCGACTTTGATTATGCGCTATTATTAAACGAATTTGCCGAATTTGACGAAGGAAGTAAAGATTTTTATGACATAACGGTCTCTTTTTTAGTTTCAAGATTTACGGATAATTATCATGTATTGTTCTGTGTTTATGCAGCCATATTTGCATTTTTTATGTTGAAATCGTTCAAGTTTTTAACCAACGAAAAGAACTTCGACAATTCATTGGCATCATTCATCTTAGCAGCGCTGTTTATTTTAAGTAATTCAATTTTTAATATCAATGGCGTTCGATTTTGGACTGCCGCCTGGATGGGAGTTTACAGTATTTTTCAAATATTCAAAAATAACAACCGGCGATATTTTCTCCTTGCTCTTTGCACGCCTGTTGTTCATGTATCTTTTTATTTTTTCGTTGCTATTTTATTAATAGCCTATTTTACAAAAAAATATGAACGTTTTTGGATCATAATGTTCATTTCAAGTTTTATCATATCTAATTTTTCTGCTACCATTCTAAATGCGCTTAGTCAGTTCCTTCCTTCTTTTATATCCAATACGATACAAACATATCTTACATACAAAATGGAAATAAGTTCGCATAAATATATTATTGGTATTGTGGAATGGATATTTGTTAATATAATAGTCTTTGTATTTTATCGCAATAAGGAGAAAATAAAACTTCAACCGATCGTTTATAATATTTATTTATTTTTAGTTGTTTTCATTGTTTTTGTTAATTTGACAATGCCTGTTCAATCCATTGGAAATCGTTTCATTGAATTAGCCATGCCCATAATCGCTTATATTTGGTTAGTGGCGTTTAAAAGTCGCAAATACAATTTTGTTTTATATATGTTTCCGGTAGTATATCTTTATAAATATGCCTTACTTGCAATATTCTACATGGAAGTTACTGAGTTTGATTTTTATGTTATGAATCCGTTTTATTTAATATTTACTTATTTATTAGCATGAATTCTTTAAAAATTACAATTATAGCTGCCACATTCTATCCCGATCAGAATCCCCGTTCTTTTCGTGCTACCGAGTTAGCGAGAGAATTAGCTCAACGAAAACATAATGTCACTGTTTATTCCCTGTTAGAAAACAATGATTACAAGCAATTTACCAAAGAGACCGGTGTAATTGTCAAAAATTTAAGTTCTTCAAATAAAAATAACATCATAATGAAACCGTTGAGTTTCACAGGAAAAATTTTTCGTTACCTTTTGGAATACCCGCTTATCAAATTACTTCCCATGGTTAAAAAGGCTATCGATAATGACAATGAGATTGATTACCTGATAACCATCGCATTTCCGCACCATATACATTGGGGAGCAGCTTTCGCAAATCTGACAAATGTAAAATGTTGGGTAGCTGACTGTGGAGACCCCTATATGAAGAATCCAATTTATAAACCAGTCTTTTACAGCGCCTGGTTCGAAAAAAAATGGGGTAGAAAAGCAGATTATATAGCTATCCCTATTGAAAAAGGGAAAGACGCATATTACAGGGAATTTAGAGATAAAATACAGGTAATTCCCCAAGGATTTAATTTCTCAAACACTCATTTAGCTGAATATAAAGAAAATAACGTCCCAACTTTTGCTTATGCAGGGAATTGTTATAAAAACGGCAGGGATGTGTCTGATTTCTTAAAACATTTAGGGACATTAAATGAAAAATTCAAATTTTTCGTTTATACACAAACCCCTTCTTTTTTTGAAAAGTATAGTGATTTGTTAGGGGATAAAATAGTTATAAATTCTTTTATTCCAAGAGATTCATTATTAATTGAATTGTCGAAAATGGACTTTTTAATTAATATTCGCAATGATTCTACTGTTCAGGAACCAAGTAAATTAATTGATTATTGCTTAACAAAACGACCGGTATTGGAAATTTCATCCTTATTTACTGAAAAGCAAGAGTTGGATGAATTTCTCCGACGTAATTATCTGCATAGAATGAAAGATATAGATCTGTCTAAATACGAAATTTCGACTATTGCAGATCAATTTCTGAATTTATATTATAAAAAATAAATCAAAATTAAGTATTATTTTAAAATATGTGTAAATATGAATAGAAAATCATCAGAGAGATACACTTCAGAAGAGTATTCTGATAATAATCCTACATGGCATACCGAAGATTCGGAATGGAAATCAAATCAGATAATGAAAATTATCACGAAAAATAATTTGTTGCCTAAATCAATTTGTGAAATTGGTTGTGGAGCAGGTGAAATACTCAATCAACTATTTAAGAAAATGCCTGATAATGTGAAATTTATTGGTTATGAAATATCAACATTCGCTTATCAATTATGTATACCCAAGAAAACGAATCGCTTGGATTTTAAATTATATAATTTATTTGATGATAATACTACGGATTACGATGTTGTCATGGCAATTGATGTTTTTGAACATGTAGAAGACTATTTTGATTTTTTGAGGAGGCTTAACAAAAAAGGAACTTATAAAATTTTTCATATACCATTGGAAATGGTTGCATTGTACATGTTTAGAAAAACATCAATAATGAACTGTCGAGCGCAATATGGTCATATACACTATTTTTCGAAAGATACTGTTTTAGCCATTCTACAAGAGACAGGCTACGAGGTAATTGATTTTTTTTACACGCCTGTGCATGTTGTAACACCAACAATATCATTTAAACAATCTCTCTTAAGTATGTTCCGTAAAGTATGTTTCAGGTTTAACAAAGATTTAACTGTTAGATTATTAGGTGGATATTCTCTTTTGGTTTTAACTAAATAATGTTAATAGAAGCGCCCTAAATTAAATAATAAAAGATTTTTAAATGAAAGATAAATTACCTGTAACTTTTTCATCCTTTATTTCAGGGAAAAACAGTTTTGATTTTTTGCGTTTTTTCTTTGCTTTTTCCGTATTTGTATACCATTTCCGCTTATTTACCGGTACGAAGATGTATTTCCCCATATCTGGGCCGATGGCTGTTGCCGGATTTTTTATTATTAGCGGCTTTTTAATTATGCGAAGTTACTATCGTAGCACCGGTTTGACCGATTTCGCCATCAAAAGAATCCGCAGAATTGTTCCGGCTTATTTTTTTGTAGTTATTGCTTGTGCATTTTTTTTCTCTTTAATCAGCTCTTTCTCTTTTTCTCAATATTTCGGTTCAAAAACTTTTTTTAAGTATTTAGCAGCCAACTTGTGTTTTCTGAATTTTATTCAACCCGTACTCCCCGGCGTATTTACTACAAATATGCTTCCTTATGTCAACGGTTCTTTGTGGACAATCAAAGTAGAATTGGCATTATATGCATCTATTCCTTTGATAGCGTTATTGCTGAAACGGAAACCGATTTTTGTTTTAATCGGATTGTATTTTATTTCATTTGTTTTTGTATATTACATGAATTATTTATACGGCATTACCGGAAACAGACTTTATTTCACTCTTAGCGCACAATTTTTAGGACAGATACAGTTTTTAACGTCCGGTATTATCATCTTGTTTTATTTTGATTTTTTACGAAAACAGATGAAATTTTTTCTATCTTTTTCGGTAATTATCTTTCTTTCGAATTACTTTATTCCTTTTCCTGTGATTGCATTTCTTTACCCATTCGCTTTTGCCATATTAATCGTTTTCTTTGCTTATTATTTTAAACAATTGGCTTGTTTTTCTAAGTATGGAGATTTTTCATACGGCATGTATTTGTTTCATTATCCTGTTATTCAGCTGATCATTCATTTCGGTTGGTTCAAAGAAAATAAGATAGTATTTTTTTTGATGTCTTTTATGATGACTCTTTTCCTTTCTGTCTTGTCATGGCATCTTTTGGAAAAACGTTTCCTTACGAAAAAAAGACTCCATGCCGTATATGATGAGACCAGAGAAAAAAATAAAAATAACATTTGATATTATAAAAATGAAAATCCTTGTATTAGGCTATTTTGGCTATCAAACAAATCAATTAGACGGGCAAACTGTCAAAACGCGCAATATGTATGATTTGATTAAAAAGCGATGTCTTCAACCCGACGACGTCACTTATTTCGATATGCAGGATATTAAGGTAAATAAAATGGCCACATTTCGTTTATTGAAAAAACTTTTTAAAACAACTACGTTGATTTATAATCCTGCTGAAAATAATATAAAGTATTTATTTCCAATCTTTTTTGTCCTTTCAAAAATATGGAGATTTTCCATCAATTATTTTGTCATAGGCGGCTGGCTTTCGGATTTTCTAAATAAAAGTCCATTGCACAGGTTTTTACTTGGAAAAATTAAAAACATTTTTCCTGAAACGCCTAAAGATGTTGCCCATTTACAAGAAAAGTTTAATTATTCAAATGTTTGCTATCTGCCAAATTTCAGAATGAATGATTATCAATTACCGCTTGTTGAAAGAGAAGATAATGACAAATTCAAAATTGTTTTTATGGCGAGGATAAATAAAATGAAAGGGTATGAATTAGTTTTCAATTTAGCCGAAAAGATTTGTAAGTACGGATCACATCATATCACGATCGATTTTTATGGACAAATTAAGGAATCTGACGAAAAAGACTTTTTATCCTTGGTCAGTCAATATGATTTTGTAGCATACAAAGGTTATCTTGAACCTGATGAAGTATATCAAACGCTTTCATTATACGATATAATGTTATTACCCACAAGATACTACACTGAAGGCTTCCCGGGAACCATATTGGACGCCTATATAGCAGGTATCCCGGTCATTGCTACCAATTGGAAACATGCCGCTGATTTTATTGATGATGGATACAGTGGATTTATTATTCCTTTTGATAATGGCGAACTTGAGCTATTTCAGAAAGTAGTTGAATTGTATGAAGATACAGAAAAGTTGGGACAAATGAAAAGAAATGCCCGGCAAAAAAGCGAAGAATATTCAGAAGAAAAGGTTTGGAGTATATTAACAAACTATCTATCGTAGGATTATAATAATTGCTCCGTCCATGCACATATTTTTTACCGTAATTATTCAACTATTTTTTAACAAATGAACGACTTAGTCTCTATTATTACTCCCTGCTTCAATGCTACGCGTTTTATTCGTCAATGTATAGAGTCCGTATTGGCTCAAACTTATGCTAATTGGGAAATGTTAATTGTGGATGATTGTTCAACAGATGATACTGTTGCAATTATTCAGTCATACTGTAACAAAGATAAACGAATTCGCTTTTTTCAAACAGATTACCCTTCAGGAGGAGCTACTATTCCCAGAAATACAGCTATTCAAAACGCCGGTGGCCGCTATATTGCTTTTTTAGATAGTGATGATATTTGGTTGCCAACGAAATTGGAACAACAAATCCCACTGTTTGAAGACCCCAAGACAGCGATTGTTTTTTCCAATTATGAAAAAATAGATGCTGATGGAAACAGAAAACAAAGAGTTGTAAAATCACCGCCTTCAACTAATTACAGATACCTTTTAAGAAGAATTGCCATTGGTTGCTTAACAGGCGTTTATGATACGAAAAAAGTAGGGAAAGTCTATCTGCAAAAAATAGGGCATGAAGACTACGTACTTTGGCTATCCATTTTAAAACAAGGTTATATGGCTCAAAATACGAACACCGTAACAGCATTATACCGTCAACAAAAAAATACGTTATCCGGAAATAAACTACGGGTTTTAAAATGGACATGGCATATTTACCGCCATGTTGAAGGGCTGAATTTTTTCATGAGTTTATTCTGTTTTTTAAATTATTGTGTTCGATCCGGATTTAAATTTTTAAAATAATCTTACTATATAAAAAATGATAAAGCTAAATTTATTAGACAAACTGAAACGTTCTACAAACTCTCAAAACTTTATCCCTGAGATAGATGGATTTCGTTTCCTTGCCATATTTCCTGTTTGTCTTATGCATTTTAATACCTGGTTTAGTCGCAGTTTGGGACGAGATTACGACTTGAATAAATCAATTCTTTATTCTTTGGATTACTATATCTCAAGGGGGGGGCTTGGCGTTGATATTTTTTTCGCTATTTCAGGATTTATTCTTGGGTTTCCTTTTATAAGGGCTTATATGAATAATGAGAAAAAACCGAAATTGTCGGATTATTATATGCGTAGGGTAACCCGATTAGAACCTCCTTACATCATTTCATTGATTTTTCTTTTACTCATTCATTTGTTTGTCAATCATGAACATTCAGTTGTTGAGTTATGGAACAGTTTTACTGCAAGTCTTTTTTACAGTCATTTTCTTGTCTTTGGCACGTGGTCAATCATTAACCCTGTCACCTGGAGTTTAGAAACGGAAATTCAGTTTTATATTTTAGCGCCTTTTTTATGTTTATTTTTATTTAAGAACAGAAAAAACATACAATGGATCGTTTTAATAACAGTTACCATCCTGATTTTCATTTTATCGGAAAAAGTGGTGCGCCTGTATCCCGTATTTTCACATCTAAGCAATTCAATTTTGGCTTATTTGCCCAATTTTCTTGTTGGATTTGCTGTGGCTGCAATCTATATTAAGAACAAAGATTTTTTATTGAAAAAATCTTACAAATTTGATGTAATCGGTTTTTTAAGTTTTTATGTTCTTTTCCTTTTTATTTATTCGAAAAATATTGGTTTTAGTGTTTGTTTTATTGCTGCTTTATTCCTGTTATTTTTGTCGGTGTTTAAAGGAAAAATTTTAAATAAGTTTTTCCGAACGAAAATTATTTATGTTATCGGAGGAATGTGTTATACAATTTATCTACTGCATTACGTTTCTTTTTATTTTATTGGCAAATTCACTTCTTTTCTCGTAGTTTCTTCAAATTATTGGATAAACTATCTCTTGCAGATTTCAGTTGTTTTTCCCATATTTTTCGCAATATGCTGTGTTTTCTTTTTATTGATTGAAAAGCCCTGTATGAATAAACACTGGCCTCAAATACTGTGGAGCAAAATTAAAAATATAAGTGCTGTTAGACATATTTAGTATGAAGTTATTATTAACAGGATCAAATGGTTTCCTTGGCAAAAATATTTTGCCGGCGCTCGAAAAAGACTATAACGTTTCGACTTTAGACTTGTCGAATGCAACCATTATGGCCGATATCAGCCAAGAAATACCTTCATTA
>Ga0082212_10008377_pt1 | contig 13513 bp, 9 predicted proteins | sample TergutNt197P3_FD_71548 | JGI IMG/M metagenome (GOLD analysis project Ga0082212, IMG submission 71548) | Neocapritermes taracua P3 segment gut microbial communities from Petit-Saut dam, French Guiana - Nt197 P3 | ecosystem: Host-associated > Arthropoda: Insects > Digestive system > Gut ... | reverse complement strand
GACCGAACTGCTTCATTCTAATTCTTACTGCCAACGCTTTATTCTCCTGACTCTACTTTACGAAAGCCCCAGTATTCTACCGGAATTAACAATATTGTCAAGTCGATAGAGGCGGGGATTCCGCTGTAGAAATGTCCACTCATAAGTTTGTCCAATTAAAGCAAAAAAGGCAGACACTTGACCGCCGGGCGCGACCTCTTACCGATAGGGGACGTAAAACGATTTGACATTTCCTTCGTAGGTGCACATCACTCCGTCCGGGATGAGCCGGAGTTCATATTCTTTTCCTGTGAGGTAGTTCACCGGTTTTTGGCGGTTTTGCTTTTCCAGCGACGCAGACAATGCAAGGTATGCCATTTCAATTCCCGACCGCTCCTGTGCAAAAATCCGCATAGAGGAGGAAACATCCCGCAATAACAGAAGAGTAAACACTGGTTCAGCCGCAGTACCGCGATGCTCCCGTAGTTCATTGTTTAGTTGCCGTAAAACTGACTGACGCTTGTAAAATGGCACCGCACACGATTCGATAATTTTCTCTAATGCCTTATGAAAATTCGCTTGGTCTTGTGCCATCCATTCAGCCGGTTTTGTTTCGTACTCACGAAATGCGAGTCGGTCTTCCAGTTCTTTCAACACATCAGGAGCGATCATCTTGATAAAACCGCACTTGACAACGTCTGAAAAAAATTGTTTTCCTTCTTCACGATAACGTTCCCAAATCGCCCTATCGGTCGTTCGGTTATTGATTTGATCGTCCAAGGTTTTGTACAGCAATTCGTGGTATTCGTGCTTACAGAGCGGATGGAGCAGTATCGACTGCACAGTTTCTAACATTTTCAATCGAATAAGGGCGGCACCGGTACGCAGTTCCAACGACCCCGACTCCGAAAGTTCTTCAGCAAGAAGATACACATACCGGACGGATGGGATAGCATCTTCCGGTTTGTCTTGCTCCAATGACCGTTTGGCAAACGCATGTTCCACAGTAACGTAGTGATTAAAAGGAGCGGCATACTCTTCGGAAAAAAGAGGGGATGGCAGGTGACGATTCGGTTTTCGCTCTTTCGTTGCTTTGTCCAATTCATTTCGGACGGCAAGCCGCTTTGTTTCCGTGCGTTTGAGTACATTGTCGATTTCCTTGGCATCGTCGGTGAACAAAACTTCAATTTCACCGGGAGAACGTTGATAGACTTCAAACTGCTTTCGGATTATTTCAAGCGTTTCGCCGTATCCCCTTGTGGAAAAAAATAAAAATAAGAAAGAAACAATAAGGTAACGCCGGAACATTGGTCCCTCCTTGCCAATAATACTCATGAGCATTATACCGCAAATTTTGCCCTCTGCATTGGCGGCTCATGAGAATTGCGGTGTTGGGCGTTGGTTTGAAGGACTTACCAGCGGACTGAAAATGCTGTCAGCGGGCATAAAGGGAAAGGATTGTCATATTAGCATTTGACGGTATAATTGACGGGAAAACTATGATAAATCTGAAAGGACACATTGCCCTTGTGACCGGGGCATCACGGGGGATCGGGAAAGCGGTGGCTCTTCGCCTGGCAGAGTGCGGAGCCGACATTGTCGTCAACTACGTCAGTTCAGCGTCCGCCGCACGGGAAACCGCCGAAGAAATCATTGCCAAAGGACGAAACGCCTACATCGTCAAAGCCGACGTTCGGGAACGAACAGACGTTCAGAGCATGTTGGAATTCGTCGCCTCGGAAATCGGACAACTCAACATTCTCGTCAATAATGCGGCTTCCGGCGGATTCCATTCCCTGCTTGCCTCCACGGAGAATAATTTTGCCGCCGCCATGAATACCAATGTGCTCTCCCTGATTTCCCTCGTTCAGGCTTCGGCTCCATTGCTCAAAAAATCGGCTTCGCGAGCAAAAATTATTGCCATTTCAAGTCACGGTTCGACCATGGCAATCCCCTGGTACGGATTGATTGGTGCCTCCAAAGCGGCACTAGAAAGCGTTGTCCGACATTTGACCCTCGAAGTCGGCGATTATGCCAACGTCAACGTCGTCAAGGCAGGACTGGTCGAAACCGACTCCACCAAGAGCATTCCCAATGCGGACAAAATGTTTGCTGGTCGAACCGAAAAAACAATGGTCGGAAACCGCTATCTCCAACCGGAGGACGTTGCCGATGCCGTCTGTTTTTTGTCCAGTTCGATGAGCGATATGATACAAGGGACAGTGTTGACCGTCGATGGCGGTTCCGAAATTCACATTTAAGCGGTCGTCAGATGTCTAATAAATATATCGGTCTCACCGGTGCAACAGGGCTTCTCGGTTCCTATTTGCTGAAAGACCTCCTTGCCGCCGGTCGAAATGTCGTTGCTTTCGTCAGAGGAAGCAAAATGGAGAGTGCGCGCAGCCGCATCGAAACGATTTTGCAATACTTTGAAAAAATAAACGGTCATGTTCTGCCGCGACCAGTTGTCATCGAAAGCGATTTGGGAAAAGAAAACCTCGGAATCAGTGCCGAGTGGAGCCGTTGGATCAGCGAACATATCGACACGATGCTGCACAACGCCGCCAGTCTGGAATTCCTACGCGACGAAAAAACGAACGAACCTTATCGCAGCAACGTCGAAGGAACAAAGAATGTCCTCGAATTATGCCGGCAACATTCCATCAAACAATTTCATCATGTGTCCACTGCCTACGTTTGCGGATTGCGGGAAGGAATCGTCCGTGAAACCGAATTAGAGTGCGGACAAGAATATGGAAACGACTATGAATCGAGCAAGGCAACCTCCGAGCGAGCCGTTCGGAATGCTCCCTTTTTGGATCAAATCACTGTGTATCGACCGGCAATCATTGTTGGAGATTCGGTCTCGGGTTACACGCCGACATTTCATGGATTCTACACTCCCTTAAAGATATTGTATCCGATTATTGATGCCAAAGATGTTTCTGCGCAGGGAGTTAAGGAAATCATTGCTGCATTGGGAATGAACGGCAACGACGAAAAGAATTTTGTCCCCGTCGATTGGATTTCACGAGTCATGACCCATATCTTGCTTCGACCGAAACATCACGGCGATTGCTATCACCTCGCACCGGGAAACCGCACACGAATCGATACCATGAGCGACGTATTGGCAGAAGCACTGTCCGTCCCCAAGAAAAATGCTGTCAATGCAGCGGGAATGCAAGGGACACCATTCAATTTGATGGAAACATTTCTTTCGCAGATGAATGTATATCGAGCCTATTGGCGCAATGATCCGGTATTTGACATGACCAATACTCTGTCGGCGGCGGGACATCTTCCCTGTCCGGCAATGGATAAGGACCAAATGCGGATATTGACCCACTATGCGATTCGTGCAAATTTTGGCTGGCCTCGCCCCAAACCTGCCGTGCTTGAGTTTGATTCCGAATCGGTCTTGCATGCGTTCAGTAGGGAAACAGATGTCCTTCAGAAACATGGAGACTTGCGAATCGGACTGAAAATCGTCGGACCCGGCGGAGGCGATTGGACGATCCGATTATCCCCCTCATCAGAAAATAAAAGGAAAATTCAGACTGAAAAAGGAATCCCGACGGCGGACTGTCCGGTCGCCCGAATGAACATCGTGCTTTTCAAACAGATCGTAGAAGGTGTCCTTGATGTGCGGACATTGCCTTGCGGCGACGTGGCGTGGGAAAACACGGACGATGTGTGGATTCAACAATACGGCAACGAATTGCTTAATGCAGTAAGAGTACAATGACCAATCCATCCGAGAACAATCATGATCAGCGAATGAAGCCGGACCTTGTGCCTGTCGCCATTGTCGGAATGGCGTGCCGGCTACCGGGAGCGGACACTATCGAACAGTTTTGGTCGAATTTGCGGCGGGGCATTTCTTCACTGGGACCGGCACCGGCGGATCGATTCGACAAAGAGAACTATTTTGACCCCGAAGTCGGGAAATTGAACAGGTCTTACACTGACCTCGGCGGTGTCATCGACTACCGCCCTGTTGATCGGACGGTTTGTCCGATCACAGACGAAATGCTGGCACGATACGACAAAGCGCACCTGAACTTATGCGAGGTTGCCTCGCAGGCATGCGTCCATGCCGGGATGGATCCGTTTCAGTTTCCGGTACGCAACACAGGGGTCTATGTTGGCAATACCCGAAGCGGTCCCATCGGGAGCGAAATGGTCGTTGCCTCCAACTTACCGGAAACGATCCGGTTGCTCCGAACCATTTCTCCATTTCGGGATGGCGACAAAGAGACGGCGTGGTGCGAACAAATGATGGCTGAAGTCGTTCAAGACATTCGTAGCCGAACAGTTCAGCGACGTTTTGACGGCTCCCCCAGTACCGGTGCCAGCAATGCCGCCATTTTGATTTCGCAAGCACTCAAAACAAATGGTCCATGTATGGTGTTCAATTCCGCTTGTGCCTCGTCGCTTCAAGCACTTTGTCAGGCGGTACTGGCACTTCAACTGGGACATATCGACATGGCAATTACCGGTGGAGCCTCTTACTTTCATCGGGATACGTTGGTTTTATTCTCCCATGCCCGGTCTTTGACCGCCAACCGTTCGTGCCCTTTCGATCAAGATGCCGATGGGTTGGTCGTCGGAGAAGGAGCGGTCGTGTTTCTCTTAAAACGTCTCGATCAGGCGGTTGCCGAAGGGAATAAGATTTACTCCGTGATTCGTGGAATCGGAATCGCCTCCGACGGTAAAGGAAAAAGTCTTTGGGCACCGCGTAAAGAGGGGCAAATCGAAGCGATGAAGCGGGCGTACAGCACCCAATGCCATCCCTCATCAGTGGGATACGTCGAAGCCCATGCGACATCCACTGCACTGGGCGATGCAACGGAGATGGAAGCCATTGCGGAATTCTTCGGCAATGCGTTCGGACAACGCCGGGTTCCCGTCGGCAGTGCGAAGGGAAATGTCGGACACACGCTCGAAGTTGCCGGTCTTACAGGACTTCTCAAAGCGGTGCTGTCCATTGATCGCCAAACAATCACTCCAGTAGCAGGATTGAAGACGCTCAACCCCAAAATTCCCTGGGAACATATCCCTTTCTTTGCTCCGATGACCGAATTACCCTGGAAAACCGGGACAAACGAACCTCGTGTGGCAGCGGTCAACTCGTTCGGAATCGGCGGTCTGAATGTCCACGTTGTTTTGGAAGAGTATGTTTCCGTGCCTTCGCCAACTCGTGTTTCGATTTCCACACGATTGCCGAAAGCAGAACAACCTATTGCCGTTGTCGGTTTGGGGGCTATTCTGCCGGGGGCTCTTTCTACCAAAGAGTTTTACCAAAATCTCATCGACCGTAAATCGGCATTTCGGCGGGTTCCGGCATCGAAATTCGATGAATCCATGCTGAAGAGTCATGTCTTTCCGAACAGAAGCGATCTTCCTGATTTCTTCGGCGGTTTTATCGAAAATTATCAATACGACTGGCGGAAAAATAAGATTCCTCCAAAACAAATCGAGAATGCGAGTCCGCTCCAGTTTATGATTCTGGATGCTGTCAATGAAGCGTTTGAAACCGGAGGTATTTCCGTTGCACAAATCGACAGAAAGCCAGTCGGCGTTGTCGTGGGAACGTTGTTTGGGAGCGATTTTTCTGTGCAGTTGGGAATCACGTTGTTCCTTCCCACACTTTCGGCAATCCTTCGGAAGCGGATGCGGGAACATGGCATGGATGAAACGCTCATCGAAACCATTTTGGAACAATACTCGTCCGCATTGATAAAACGAATGCCGGCGTTGATTGACGAAACCGGCAGTTTTACCACGAGTGCGCTTGCTTCGCGTATCACGAAGACGTTCGACCTTATGGGAGGAGCCGTCGCTGTCGATGCTGAAAGTGCGTCATCGTTTGCTGCCCTGCAATGTTGTGTCGATCAACTTCGGTCGGGCATGAACGAAATGATGATCTGCATTGCCGGACAACAGGACATGGGCGGGGGCGTTTTTGAATCTTTAACGAAAATGGAATGTCTTGCCGAGCCGCCCGTCATGTCTCCCTTCGATGTTTCGGCGGGGGGATACCTTCCGGGCGAAGGATGTGCTGCCGTGCTTCTCAAGCGGTATGACCAGGCTCTTCGGGACAACAACACTATTTTTGGGATTATTCGCGGTGTTGGAGCCGCTGCGGGAAATGACCGCCAATCGGCATGCCGGGAAGCCCTCCGCCGGTCTATTGCGGCTATGGAGCGTAACAAGGATACCGAAGAATTCATTCCCGATTTCGTGGAAATGGCAACGACGGAGAGAATGGAACACAACGTCCCTCTGCTCGATTCGCTTGTGAATGAAATAGCGGATTTGTCAAAGCGAAAAATTTGTCTCGGAACGCTCAGCAATCAAATCGGAAGCCTCGGTGCTGCAAGCGGAGCGGCATCATTGATTAAATCTTTGCTTGGATTAAAAAATCGCATTTATCCTGCAAACGTTCAAGTAAAACGGGTCGCACCTTATATTAGTCGATATAAGGAATCGCTTGAAGTACCCTCGGAATCTGTTCACTGGAAGGATCGCCGTCCCCGAACGGTGTTTGTCAATGCCGGTTTGTATAGTTTTTATAACATTGTGCTCCAAGAGTATTTGGCGGAGCGATACATCGCAGAAAACGTTGCGGGGGAATCCAGTCTTGAAGTTTCGTAGCATAATCCGAATTTTCCGAAAATTCGACATTTTCGGTACATTTTACCTAAACTATTCCCACTGAAGCGGTCGATATAGTGGACGACGACCCCCCTAGGGAATGTTTCGTGTTCCCGGTTAGCACCAGGTTGCCTAGAAAAATAATGAATACTCCCCTGATACATTGCCGCCTTGGTTTTTTTCCTATTTTAGCCGCCATGATTGCCGTCTTCTCTTTGACGGACTCCGGTCTTGCCCAAGGATACGGGTACGCCGCCGTGCCGTCCGCCATTCGTTGGGAGACAGACTTGGATGCCGCCATGGCTCGTGCTGAACGAGAACAGCGTCCCCTTTTCTTGCATTTCTTCGGCAATGATTGTCAGCCTGCCCAACAGATGGCGGTCGAGGTCTTTGCCCAGCCGAACATAGCCTCCCATCTCAACGCAAACTTCGTGATGGTCAGGATTAACGCCTCGGAAAATGCCGCTCTTGCCCAAAAGTTTGCCGTCATGTCAATCCCTATGGACCTGATAATGAAACCGAATGGGCAACTCGTCCATCGTCGAACAGGCGGGATTACCGCAGAACGGTTCAGCGACTATCTCGAGTTCTTGCAGAAAACGATCCAGCCGGAAAGAGGTCCGGTTTCCTCGCCCCTCAATCCCCCTTCGAGCCCTTTTCCGGCGGGGAATCCGGCAGTTTCCTCTTATCAACAGCCGGCTCCTACACCTTTTGCTCCCCAGCCCAGCCTTCCGCCGCAACAACGCGAAGGAGGTGCAGTTCCAGGGACTGCCCGTGATCATTTTGCTCCGCAATCCCCATTTGCACGGCAATCCCTCTCCACTCCGCCATCAGCAGTAGCAGGAACGATGTCTTCGGCTCCCCCCGGAAACCCAAATGCGCTTCGGATTGACGACTCCGTGATGAAATCAGCGGCAGAATATGGGACGTACCCACCCCAAGATTCAGCCAATGCCCATGCAAATTCTCCATCTGTTGCCGCTACGGCTCCTTCTATTTCCGCTGTCATGGCAGTGGTGCCTGCGCCGGCAAAAATGACGGTGGAAGTACCGCTCGCTCTGGAAGGTTTTTGTCCGGTAACGCTTTGCACGGAAGAACGTTGGAGTACCGGAAATCCGGTTTACTGCACGATGTACCAAGGGCATATTTTCCGGTTTGCGACGGCAGAGGCAATGACAACGTTCGCTCAAAATCCGGCAAATTACATCCCGGTCGCAATGGGAGAAGATATTGTGTTGATGGTAGATAGAAACAGACGAATCAATGGCAACCGCAGGTTTGGGGCATGGTATCAGGGACGTGTTTTCTTGTTCTCAAGTCAAGAATCGCTGAGTGCCTTTTCGGAACGACCGGACTTCTACACGGAAATTGCCCTAAAATATGAACTGGCATGCAGAGACAGATCGGTTCCGATTGTGTATTGAGTTTTGTGGTGTTTTGTCGTCTCTGACTGGTGTGCAGTAGAGTGCGTATCCGCTTTTGCTTTGGACACTTTTCCATTCAGACCAAAGCCGAATACATACTGGTCCCCTGTTTTCGCGGGGTGATGGGGGTTGGAGAACTGGCGGTTTTCGTTTTTGGGGTACTCTTGATTTATTGTTTGTTTCGGTCTATAATGAGAGAGACGCTGGGTGGTGGCATGTCGCCAAACCGGTTACGCAAAAAATTATCCCTAACTTGAGCGAAAAACAATGACCTTAAACACGCCTTCGCAAGCCCCCGGTAAAATTGCTGGGATTACCCCACAAGGGCTTTACTCGAAATGTACGGCACTTGCCAACAACCTCTGGTGGAGTTGGCATCCCGAAGTCATTAGTCTCTTCCGATCCCTCGATCCGATCCGGTGGCGGCAACTGGGGCATAATCCCATCGCCCTGTTGCAGGAATTTACCCCCGAACGGCTTGAAATTCGCGCTGCTGAACTTGTCCTCTATACCCGGATCGACCAAGCGTACCGCCGGATGACCGAGTACATGGCAACCCAAACGACCTGGGCAAGACGAAATGTCGGTGTTCTCGGTTCCCAGCCCGTTGCCTATTTTTCGCTTGAATTCGGTATTCACGAATCTGTTCCAATCTACTCCGGCGGTCTCGGCGTCCTCTCCGGTGACCACGTTAAGAGTGCCAGCGGACTCGGTGTGCCGCTTGTCGCCGTGGGACTTTTCTACAACCAGGGATACTTCAAACAGCACCTCGACATCGATGGGATGCAGGAAGAAGAATACATTGATACCGCCATCCAGTTTCTTCCGCTGGAACAACCGGTTGATCTGAAAGGGGAAAAAATCATCGTGTCGGTGGAAACCCGAACCGGTACGATTTATGCCAAAGTCCGGCAAATCAACGTCGGTCGGGTGCGTCTGTTGCTCCTCGACACCGACCTCGAAGAAAATGCTACCCAAGACCGAAAACTGACAAGTCGGCTTTACGGCGGTGACAATCGGACTCGTATCCGGCAGGAAATTGTTTCCGGGATCGGCGGAATCAGAGCGTTGAAGGCACTTGGCATCACGCCGGGTGTGTATCACCTGAACGAGGGACACAATGCTTTTGCAACATTGGAAGCGGTTCGGCAACGAATGGAAGAAGACGGAGCATCATTCCAAGATGCCGTCAGCGATATTGCTCAGAAGACTGTTTTCACCACTCACACGCCGGTTCCGGCAGGGCATGACCGGTTTGACGGTGCGCTCGTCGAAGAACATTTGGGACCGCTTCGGGATCAACTGGGAATCGACCAAGGGTATCTGATGTCATTGGGACGCGTTGATCCGGCAAATAACAATGAAACATTCTGTATGACGGTGCTGGGGCTGAAAATGTCTCGTTATGCCAATGCTGTTGCTTCGTTGCACGGTGTTGTTTCCCGAAAAATGTGGCACTGTCTCTGGCCACAATTGCCAGAGGAAAAGGTACCGATTGGACACATCACCAACGGCGTTCACATTCCCAGTTGGATGGCATGGCAAATCAATACATTGTTTGAGCGGCACTTACCCAATTCGTGGTCGGCGGAGTGCTATGATCCGAAAGAATGGGAGGCGATATGCAACATTGATCCGGGTGAACTTTGGGAAACCCATAGTGCGCTTAAAAATCTGCTCGTCGCATTTGTCCGTCGCCGTGTGAGCCGCCAGTGCCGCAGACGTGGCGAAGCCGACGAGGTCATTGACCGTGCCCGCACGGTTCTTGATCCGCAGGTGTTGACCATAGGTTTTGGTCGTCGGTTTGCGACCTACAAGCGGGCAACGTTGGTGCTGAATGAAATTGACCGGATGGCAAAAATCTGCAACGATCCTGAACGTCCGGTACAGTTTGTTTTTGCCGGAAAAGCACACCCAGCGGACAAGCCCGGTAAAGAGTTCATCCAAACGATTGCGAATCTGCGAAATGATCCTCGTTTTGCCAATCGGTTCGTCTTTGTCGAAGATTACGACATCAATGTCTGCCGACACATGGTGCAAGGCGTTGACGTTTGGCTGAACAATCCGCGCCGTCCATTGGAGGCATCGGGAACGAGCGGGATGAAGGCGGTGCTGAATGGGGCGTTAAACCTGTCGATTCTCGATGGTTGGTGGGCAGAAGCCTACGACGGCTCCAACGGCTTTGCGATCAGCAAGGGAACGAGTCACGTGGACGATAAAATCACGGATGAACGCGATGCCGCTAGTCTGTTTGATGTGATCGAAAACGAAGTCGTGCCGTTGTTCTACGATGTGGACGAACATGGTTTGCCGGTGAAATGGATCAAGCACATGATGAATTCGATCAGCACGTTGGCTTGGCGGTTCAGTGCCCACCGAATGGTGGCGGATTACACCACAGAAGCGTACCTCCCCGCAGCCGGTGGAACCAGTTGCAAAGTCGAGCGGTAAAACCTTTTCGCAGGTTTCCGGCACAAAGCGCGGCAGTTCCGAACGGGGGGCTTATGCTTCCCGTTCTTGTTCTCGTGGTGGAAGTAATCTGTTTGACAACCATGCAACACAAACCGCAAATCATTCTTTACACCGATGGTGCCTGCAAGGGGAATCCGGGACCCGGCGGCTGGGCATTTGTCTTGCAACATCCGAAAAGCGGCAAAATGATGGAAAATTTCGGCTCCGAACCCAATACCACCAACAATCGGATGGAATTGTTCGCCGTCATTGAAGGATTGAAAACGCTTACCAAGCCGAGCCAAGTGGAACTTGTCTGCGACTCAAAATATGTTTTGCAAGGTCTCGAAGACTGGATGCCGAAATGGAAAAAAAACAACTGGCAACGCAAAGAAGGAAATAAATACAAACCCGTTAAAAACGTTGATCTTTGGCAGGAGTTGGACAGATTGACATCGTTGCACGAATTGACGTTTCGATACATACCGGGACATTCGGGACACCATTTTAACGAACGGTGCGACGAACTGGCAAGTTTGGCAGCACTGGCAGTCCGCTAAAAGAGGGACCTGACAGGTATTGACCCTGCACCTTTCCAGATGACATTTGCCAAACATGGCATCATTGGAAACCACCACGAGGTTGCGTCCGCTGGGAGTACCAGCATTATTTCACGTTGACCAAACCGGGGCGGATTCCTTCGAGCGATTCGCCCAATCGATTCAGCACTTCTATTTCGATTTGCCGGACTCGTTCCCTCGTGAGTCCGAGTCTGATGCCGATTTCCTTTAACGTGCGGATTTCATGTCCGCAAAGACCGTACCGCATTTTCACAACGGCGGCATCTCGCGGATCCATCAATTCGATCTGCTCCATCACGTAGGTCAGATTATCGCTTGCCAGCATCGCTTCGTCGGGTCGGTATCGGCGTTCATCGGCAATGATTTCGTTGAGCGACCAACCGATTTCCGGCTGATCGAACTGCGGAATCAAACTATTGATGAGAATCGCCTTTTTTATCAGCGATAGTTTTTTTCGCGGCAGACCGATGAGCCGGGCAATCTCTTCGTGAGTCGGCGTTCGCCCCAAATCGTCCAAGAGCCGAGTGCTTGCCCGCTGCCACTTGGACAAAATCTCGACCATATAAGCGGGAATGCGAATCGTCTTGGACGAATTGATGAGTGCCCGCTTGATCGACTGCTTGATCCAATAACTTGCGTAGGTAGAAAATCTGGTCCCCATTCCCGGATCGAATCCCTCGACGGCCCGGAGGAGTCCCAGATTTCCTTCCTCGATTAAGTCCTGCAAACCTAACCCGCGCCCGGTGTAACCGCGCGCGATATTTACTACAAGCCGTAAATTGGAACGAATCATCAGATCCCGTGCTTCCATATCTCCTGCGCCGACTCCCCTCGCCAACTGCTGTTCCTCTTCGGAAGTGAGCAGACCGGTCTCGGTGATTTCACGCAGGTAGGTTTCCAACGGTGATTGGACTCCCGACATTGCGGCATCATCGTCAACAAATGTTTTGGATACGGAACGCGGCTCCATTGACTAATACGTTCGATTGGACGAGTTGTATGGGAAAAAATTGCAAAAAACGAACTTTTCAGAATCTTTTCCACAGAGAGCGTATCGACAGGAATGGAATCGTTCTCAAAAAAAGCCGACAATCCTCTTGTTATTCCCAGTATCCTCAAAAGAGCGGCTGTACACGGAAAAGCGGCTGTACACGGCTTGCCAAATAGTCCGTGAAGACGGAAAAGAACATAGATGACTCGCAAAACGATTGTACCAGCGTCCCTTTGAAACGGTCGAGTCAGGAAATCCGATTAAGCCGTACAAACAGAGAATCCATCGGGGAATTCACGGTCTCGGCTTGTTTTCGTTCACCCTTATTCCGAACACACACTAAATTTCAAACCCCTTGCGATGCTCCCGGCGGAGCCAAGTGTTCGCTTCGGCATCGCCGACAAATTCCTCTTTCGCCGGATCCCATTTCAAATTGCGCCCCAAATACCGCGCAATGTTCAGGATATGGCAGATTCCTGCCGTGCGGAGTCCCGTCTCCAATTCGCCGATGGGTGTTTTGCCATTGTAGATGCAGTTGATCCAATCGGTTTCATGCGATGGAAGACGATGGTCTGCATGTTCTTTGAAGTAATCCTCCGCCAGTTCCTTTGGATTGGAAGTCGTTTTATCGCGGAATATCTCGACTTGGCCCTTTTCCCCAACGAAGATGGCACCGCCTCGATTGCCTTCTGCCGTTTTGACGAGTTTACCATCCTTTTCCTCAAACACCGCCAGTTTAACGGTGATGCCATTGGCAAATTTGTAAGCCAGACGGGGGATACAACAAAGACTATTGCCGCGTGCCAACGATTCCGGCTTGTCGTAAGTCAGTGGTTCAAGTTTCGGACCATCGACAATGATTTCGACTGGTCCCGTTTCATCCATTTGGAGCGCACACTGGATTTGGTCAAAACCGTGCGTCCCCCAGCCGGTCATTTCGCCGCCGGAATAAGGCCGGAACGACAACCAACCCGGATTGCCGCGAGGAACAAACAATTCCTTGTTAAACGGCACAGGTTCCGTCGGACCGCACCACATATCCCAATCGAGGTCTTCCGGCATCGGGTCGGCGGACATTCCATAGATCCAAGGCGACTCGTAATTTGCGGAAATGACCTCGGTAATTTTGCCGATTTTGCCTTCCTTAATCAACCGGCATCCCAAATCGTTCGGCACCATCGATCGCTGCATACTGCCGCATTGGACTTTCACGCCGGTTTTGCGTGCGGCAGCACGCATCAGTTTGCCGTCTTCGATGGTCAGCGTAACCGGTTTTTCGATGTACAGATGCTTTCCGGCAAGTGCGGCGGACACGCAAATCAACGAACGCCAATGTTCCGGCGTGGCGGTGATAATGGCATCCACGTCCTTGCGTTCAATCACCTTTCGGTAATCCTGATAGGCATCTTTGATGTTATGCTTTGCGG
>Ga0082212_10008376_pt1 | contig 13513 bp, 10 predicted proteins | sample TergutNt197P3_FD_71548 | JGI IMG/M metagenome (GOLD analysis project Ga0082212, IMG submission 71548) | Neocapritermes taracua P3 segment gut microbial communities from Petit-Saut dam, French Guiana - Nt197 P3 | ecosystem: Host-associated > Arthropoda: Insects > Digestive system > Gut ... | reverse complement strand
ACGTGTGGATTGCCTCGTGGGATTGGTGTGTCCGCAACGCCAACGCAGGCGACACGATCGACCTCATCGCCGACCGGAACAACATCCGTAATGCAAGATTGGATTATGTTTTCGAAGGTACATTTCACTACGTATTCTTCAAACTTGACGGTTCCGACCCGTTTGCCGGAATACGGTAATCAAAGCAATTTCGGCGGTCACGACATGACCGCCCTGCCGCCCTGTCTTCATCGTTGCGCCGTCGTATCAATACTTACCCGGATAGACAACTTTTGCCATTTCTTGCAGGGCTTTCACGATGTTGTGACTTGGGCGGCTCGACGCATCGGCGTCGATGTAATACACATCGCGGTTTTGAACCGCCGTCATTTTGTCCCAACCCGACCTCGACATGATTGTTTGCACAGACTCGTCAAGGGCAGAATTGTAAGCCGGGCCGGTACTCCGGACGGAAAGACTGTCGGTCCCATTGGTCAGTATGACGTCCGGGTTTTTCTTCAAAATCACTTCATCTGCGACGGCCACCCAGGATTCCTTGTCCGCAAGAATATTCTCCGCACCGATGATTTCGATCATTTCGTTCAGGAACACGCCTTTTCCAAAGCTGTAAAGATACGGCGACGACGCAATTTCAAAATACACCGTTTTTCTGTTGGTGATTGTCTTGCCGATGGCTTTGATTTTTTCAATCTCGTTTTCCATGCCTGCAACGATCTTTTCGCCTTTTTCCACAGTTCCCATGACTGTTGCGATATAACTGATGTCTGTTTTGATATCGGCGATACTTGAGCTGGTGGGAATATGGAGTACGCATATTCCCATGTCAGAAAACATCTTGAACGGATTGGCACCGCCTGCTTTGCTCATGCCGGTCACAAAAATCATGTCGGGTTCCAGTTGGATGATTTGTTCCCCGTCGGAAGCCAGCATGTCAAAAAACAGGACGTCTTTCGTCAAGCCGGGAATGCCTTTGGAGTACGTGTCGGCGGCGATGATCCTGTCGGCAAAACCCAATTCGGTAAGAATCTCCGTATTGGACGGTCCCATGGAAATGATCCGGTCGAGACGTACTGGCAACGTGATGGGGTTACCTTCCCTGTCCACCGCCTGCACCGGGTCAGGGTTTTGTGTTGTCTGGCAGGATGCCGCAGACAATGCCGTGACGGCAATGAGAATTAGTGTGATAATTTTGTTCATGGTTTTCACTTCTTTGTGTCCTTTGAGAAAAAACAAAGCACACAGATAACACTGATGGTACTGACTTTCACTGATTTATTTTACAATCTGTGAAAATCAGTAAAATCCGTGTCATCAGTGTGCAAACACAAAGGACACAATGGTTGACTTCAATATGGCAATGACCTTGTCGTGATTGTTGGGATCGTGAGGAAAAGTGCAGTTCGAGCAGCACTTGACGTCTTTCCTTTCGCCGACATATTCGAATGCACCGCAGCAATGTTCGCCGAGCGAATAGAGCGGACAATAACAAAACAGGCAGTTGAAAGGAGCGGAAGCAGTATTTTCGTGACAAGGAAAATACCGGCATTCCGTGTTTTCAAAAAATTTGTGACTGTTTTTCATGATTGAACAATCACGCAATCTCACGATTGCGGCCCTGATTTTCTACGGCGTATTCACCGTCTTTCCGCTTGCCTGGTCGTACATGGGTTGGGATTTGTCTCTCTTTTTAACCCACTTTTATCCCTACATTTTAACACATTTTGCAATTTTGCAAACGTTCAGCTCAAGAACTTTATTCACCCGGCATCGGTGGAACAAAATCGGCGAGCTTCCTCTCATCGATAAAAAACCGGATCGTGACACCATTGAAATCCGGGTTTTACCAATCGGCCAAGTCATAGAAAAAAATCGTTGAATGCCCATCCATCAAAATGACTTTCGAATCACTGTTCTCCGGAGCGGCACCTCTTCCGAATGAACCGTCAGCGTAAGCCCGCCACAAGTCCTCCGGCGAACTGCCAAACTTGGGATAGGTATGAATCAATGAAAATTTGTCAACCACAATAAAAATAGTTTTACAAAGTTGTTGACGTTGTGATTGGAAAGTGATATACTGTAGCGTTGATGTATTAAGTTGAGAGGAGTCCAGACGCTATGAATGTTGTAGCGAAAACGGATTCCAATAATTTTTTGGCTTTTTGAAAAGTGAGGTTTATGATGAAAAATGTTAAAATGAATCGAATGGGTGGGGGGGGCAACTTAGCATTTACCCTTGTTGAACTCCTTGTGGTGATTGCGATCATTGGGATTTTGATCGCGCTCTTGTTACCCGCCGTTCAAGCGGCAAGAGAAGCTGCAAGGCGCATGCAATGCACCAACAATTTGAAACAAATCGGGTTGGGAATTCATAATTTCCATGACGGTCATAAAGCTCTTCCGCCGATTGTTATTTTCAACAGTAAAGGTTCGATTTTTTGTTATCTCTATCCCTATATCGAACAAAACGCTCTTTATGAACGGATGACGGGACAGGCGGACGGCCTCTTGAATTTGCCCAACGGCTACCACGGCGACCAATGGTCCGTCGATGTCCTGACAGCGGAAGAACAACGCGGCTTCGGAAGCATCTCCGCTTATCTTTGTCCGTCGCGTCACACTGCCGGCAGCGGTTTTGCTTATCGTGACGAAGCGGGAGGTGACCAACGACAATCCTGTGGTCCGCGATGTGATTATGCCGCAGTCGTCACCAAAGCGAACGAATGGTATTGGGCGGAGTACTGTTATCTGGCGACAAGAACAGGCGATCAGAACGGTGAATTTGCGGCATCACGTCCTTCCGATTTCATCGGGCCGTTACGGGTTTCGCGTCCGACATTCCGAAATGACAGGAATGGGTCCGATCCCGGTCACCAATCAGACATTATCAGTTGGGTCAGCCGTGATTCTTTATCCTGGTGGAGTGACGGCACAAGCAACCAGCTCGTCATGGGGGAAAAATTCATTCCCTCGTTTGCTGTGGGGTCCGATACCCAAACAGACAAAAGGTGGGACGGCGGGTACATGACAGCCTGGCCGCTTGATCTTGTTTTCAACGTCGGTCGTTTTGTTCACCGGGATTATCGCAGTATCGTGGCGTCACCGGCAGATTCCGGCGTTACGGCGGGACAATCTCCCAGTAATCATTGGGGACATTACGGCTTCGGCAGCCACCACACGGGAACTGTCAATTTCCTGGTCGGGGACGGTTCCGTTCACGGGATCAGTACAACGATTTCGACAACGCTGCTGTGGAACCTCTCCCGTGTCAATGATGGGAATGCCGCTTCCATACCATAATGCGGGTGGTTTCTTATTCTCAGTACATGAATGCCTTGGTGATCAACCCGGTTCGTCTTGTTTGAGCCGGGTTGATTGGATTGTCAAGTTGCTATTTTAAAATTTTAGGTTTGAATTTATGAAAAAAATTTCATTGACAGTTGTTTTATTGTTCGTGGTTTTTTGTTTCGGCTGTGGAAGTGGTGTGAAAATTTCCGGAACCGTCAAGTTTCCCGACGATACTCCGGTGACCCAGGGAAACGTGGTTTTTGAGTCGGGAACGGACTCATTTTTCGGAAAAATCAGTGCCGATGGAAAATATGTAACGGGTGGTACAAAAGAAGTCCAGGGTATCCCCAAGGGAACATACAAGGTTTGGCTGTCTGCTACGGAAACATCGGAGAATACCGTGCGCTCGGACGGAACAGTCGGTGCCTATTCCACAACACCGACAGTTGCAAGGAAATATACTTCTCCGAGTACGACGGATTTGACGTTCGAAGTGAAATCCGGCGGGCCGAAAACGTTTGATTTTACCGTTGAAAAACCGTGATGCCAATGCCTTTTTCGCCTTGAACAATTGTCCACTTTTTTGTACCATTTCGTTTGTGTGTTTGAATTTTTGAAACTCAAAACGAAATGGACGGATTTCCGTGCGACCAAAAATTGGCATAACTTGTCTTCTGGCAATTGTTTTTGCGTCAATATCGCCTGTTTTCGGGCAGGTTGAATTTCGCGGTTCGTTTGGCGAGATCGTGCGATTTCCCGTTTCGAATATCGATTCACCAATCGTTCCGCGCAATCAGACAATCGACACGGTTTACAGTACAAATTTCGGACCATCATCCGATATCAATGAAGACCTTTGGCCGGATAATTGGACGCAATTCTTCGGCGAAGGTTTTCCCCGATTTTTGCGGCCGCGTATCGCCACCCGGCGCACGCCTTTCGGCACAAATTGCTTGCAAATTCCGGTGCAACGGGGAGCTGTGACCGTTTTTTCGCCACGAACGGAAATTTTGCCCGGTTTGACATATCAGGGTAATGCCCAGGTGTTTTCGCGCGGATTGGAGCACAACCGCGTTTTCATCTCGCTTTCGTTGCTTGATCCAAACGGTCGGATTCTCAAAACGACGATTTCCGAACTCGTCGCCAATACGGATGGCTGGCAGCCGCTTGCCGCCGACCCGATCATCGCCGATCATCCCGAAACGCACAGCGTTGCGCTCGGAGTTCATGTCATTCCGCTTGGCCGACAAGACCTCACCGGGCAGGTCGAATTCGGTCAAGTTGCCATTTCGGAGCAGCCGACGATTCATTTCGATCGCAAAAACCCGTGGCAGCTTTACACCAATGCCGATGAAATCGAAGTCAGCGGCCACATCACGGCGACGCAGACAAGCTGGCAGGGTGCGAAACTGGAATTGCACGATGTCTTCGGTCGTGTGATTGAATCGCGGCCTCTGGCCGAACGCGGTAACAATATTAATGGTAACGTCCGGTCACAGACAGTCGGTCAATACGGCTTTCAATGGCATCCGCGCATCACGCAGTCTGGTTTTTACACGGCAACGCTCTCGCTCCCCATGCCGGGCATTGATCCCTACACGCTGGAATCGAAAGGGACATCGGAGAGCATTTCATTCGCAATGCTGGAACCTTACGGAACGATCACCAACGGAGACTTCGGCTGGTCACTCCCGAGTGATATGACCATTGAGCAATGTCGTCGATTGCAACCGTTGCTCGAAATGTCCGGCATCGCACGGCTCAAGTTCCCAGCCTGGCTGACACTCAACAGTCCCGAATCCGTTCGGCAACAATACATGCTCTTTGGTGAGTGGCTGGCCGAACGCCGAATTCAAGCAGTCGGCGTTCTGGCAACGCCACCCGACGCACTGTTGGCCGAGTGGCAAAAGCAGATGCCGCTTCTCCGAAACGGCACGCCCATTCCGCCGCTCAGTCCGACAACAGCGACCATGCCACGTACAACCACCATCGCGGGCATATCCACCAAGCCGTCGCTCAACATCGACCAGTCGGGCGATATTTTCCTGTTGCCGCCGGAATACTGGCTTCCGTCAGTCGAAGCAACGATTGTCCGCTTGGGGATGATCGTTCCAAGTTGGCAGTTCGGACGCGATGACGACCGCTCGCTTGTCGGTTACGACGGCATCGGCTTGTTGCTTGGCAACGTCGATTCGCATTTGCGGCAACAAGGTTTTGATATGTCGCTCGGCCTGCCCTGGGATTGGGTTTATCCTTTCCCGCAATATCTGGTCGATGACAAAACGCAGTTACCGCGAGGATTTCTTTCGCTCAATAACGAATGGCCGCTGACGGTCGATGACTTGTCCTATTACCTCGACGCGACGAACGGTGACGGCATGACAAGACACGTCATGCTCGACCTGATCGACCGCCGACGTTACCCGATTGATGTGCGCGTTGTTGATCTCGTGCGTCGCATGATCGCGGCCAAAGAACACGGAGCGGACGCCGCCGTATTTCTGGCACGACCCTTTGACGTGAATTTCGGCCTGTTCGATCCCATCGGCGAGCCGGGCGAACTGTTCCTGCCCTGGCGGACAACGTCGCTGATGATCTCCGGCAAACAACCCGTCGGCGGTTTCAACATGCCCGATGGAAGTGAAAATCACCTGTTTCGCGGACCGTCCGGCACGGTCATGGCAGTATGGAATCATACACCGACCGAAGAAGTGCTGTTCCTCGGACAAAACAGCATGATCGTCGATGTTTGGGGTAACAAATCGCGACCGGCTACCGAAAGTCACCGCCAGATCGTTTCCGTCGGGCCGATTCCGGTCTTTGTGACGGACTTGCAACATGAAGTGGCGATGATCCGCCAAAACTGCCGCCTCGAAACCACCGGCATTCCGAGTCGATACGGCACTCCGATCCCGAATACGCTGTATTTCACGAATACAACCGCCGGTCCGCTCAGTGCCAGACTGACCATCGTTCCGCCTGAAGGTGTGACGATTGAGCCGAACGTGTTCCGGCTCAATCTCATGTCCGGCGAGACGGGCGAGTTGCCCTTGATCTTTCGGCTGAACGCCCAGGCCAAAAGCGGCGAACAACTGCTGCGCATTGACGTACAGGCCGGGTTGCCGGACGCTCCTCTGTTCAGCATTTTTCAACCGATCAACATCGGCGGTGGCGATGTCTCGATTGATCTTTCGACGCGACTCAACCGCAACAACGAACTGGAAGTTTACCAGGCATTCATCAACGACGGCCAAACGCCGGTCAGTTTTGCATGCACTCTCTACATCCCGAATCGCCCTTTGCAAAAGATGAACGTGCAAAACCAAGGCAACGGTCGATCCGATTACACTTACACCATCCCCAACGGCCGGTCCCTACTCGGCAAACCGCTCCGCGTCACCGCCAAAGAATCCGGCGGCCAACGTTTGCTGAAATATGAGTTCACGGTCACGCCATAGTTCTATGGCAGTTCCATGGCTTTGGCAAATTTTATTTTTGGGATCATGGCAACGCGGTCACGCCGTAACCACCCTGACTTTGATGCAATGTCATTATTATCGCATCGCTTCATCAAGGCGTTTCGTCAGTTCTTCCACAACATCGGGATGTACCGCCGCGATGTTGTTTTGCTGCGAGGGATCAGCTTTCAAGTCGAATAATTCCGCCTGTTGGTTGGCCTGAGCGGGCGGCACGAGAAACCACTGTTCCGTGCGGAACGAAAGCCGACGTGAGGCTTCCAGCAACAATTCCGTTCGACCCTGCGGGGAACGTCCCAAAAACGCATCAAGAATATCCGAACTGTCAACGTTTGTCGGAGCGTCTTGTTGCAGCATCTTCGCAAACGAAGCCAGAAAATCCACCTGGCAGACCATCGTGTCGCTGACACCCGGCTTGACCGTTCCTTTCCACTGGACGATGAAAGGAACATGCATTCCACCGTCGTATCGGCTGTATTTACCGCCGCGCAAAATACCGCCGGGCGCGTGCCCTGCCTTTTCGTTCAGTTCGGGCGACCTGTCGTTATAGCCGTCGTTAAGTACAAAGCCGTTGTCACTGGTGAAAATGATCATCGTGTTTTCTTCGATGTTCAATTCCCGGAGCAGCTTGAGCAGTTCGCCGATCTGCCAGTCCATTTCAACGATCACATCGCCGCGCGGGCCGAGCGGCGATGAATCGACAAAACGCGAGTTCGGTACACGCGGGCAATGCGGCTGGTGCAAACCGTAATACAGGAAAAACGGTTTGCCGCCTTCTGCGGATTTTCGGACATATTCGAGTGCTTTATCCGAAAATCGCTCCGCCATGTCCTCGTCGATCCAATACGCCTGACGGCTTCCTTTTTGGAAGCCGATGCGTCCGATGCCGTTGACGACACTGTCGGCGTGACCGGAGTTGGCCGTCATTTTCGTCAGCAGTTCCGGGTTATCCTTGCCGGTCGGTTCGCCGTCGAAGTTCTTTTGATAGTTGACCATGAGCGGATCATTCGGGTCGAGTCCGACACAACGCTGATCCTCAATGTAAACGGTCGGCGTCCGGTCGTTGGTTGCAGCCATGATGAACGAATGTTCGAACCCGACATCGACCAGCCCCGGTCGGATTTCCTTGTTCCAATCCTGTTTGCCGTCGGCGAGACCGAGATGCCATTTACCGACCGCGAAGGTTGCGTAACCCGCGTTTTTGAAGAGTTGCGGCAAGGTCAGGGAACCCGGTTCGATAATCATCGGAGCGTTGCCCGGCAGAATGCTTGCGTTGGGATGCCGGATCGGATATTTCCCGGTGATCAAGGCATATCGGCTCGGCGTGCAGGTGGCACTGGTCGCATAGCCCTGCGTGAAACGGATGCCGTGTTCCGCGAGGGAGTCAACATTCGGCGTTTGATGAACCGTGGCACCGTAGCAGCCGGTGTCACCAATCCCCAAATCGTCCGCGAGAATGATAATCACGTTCGGACGTTCACCCGGAACCGTTTCCGCCGAAATTCCCCGGTCGGTTGTACAAACGAAAGTTAATACGGAAAGCATCACCGGAAAAATCAAGGTTCGCATGATTGCTCTTTCTTAAAAGAAGTTTGATGGAAGAGGAAACCACAACAGTTTTTCAATTATATCGTGTCTGCAAGCATTTTCAACTGTTAGGCTTTCGTCAAAAAAAATTAAAGCCGGAATGAAGCGCAGCGCAATGACGGGATTTGCCAGCCGATCATCCACTGGAAAATCCCGTCACTGCGCTACGCTCCGTTCCGGCTTTTATTATTTTGCAGAAGCCCTCACCGGAAATCAATCTCTTCCGCCGTCGGCAGATCGTCAAGCGATTCAAGCTGAAAAAGTTTGAGAAATCGTTCAGTGGTGCGGAAAAGCGTTGTGGTTTTCTTTTTGTTGAGAATTTTTTGGGCATCAATCAGTCCGCGTTTGACGAGTTGTTGCAGGATCGACTGGTTCGGCGATTTGCGGATTATTTGTACTTCGTCGGCAGTGATCGGCTGTCGATATGCGACGACGGCCAGAACGTCAATGGCCGCCTGTGAGAGTTTTGTTTCGCGGACTTTGTTATAAAACCCTGATCGTACCGGCTCAAATTCCGGTCGCAAGACCATGCGGAAACCATCGTCTTCGCGGATGATGTGGTACGGGGCGTTCACTCGGGCGTATTTGTCGTTCAATTCCTTAACGATTTCGATCAGTTCCTCCGGCAAAACATTCCGCATCAATTCCGCCGCACGTTCCGGTGCGAGCGGCTTGTTTTCACGATTGCCGACAAAAAGCATGGCCTCGAAAATCGTGCGCGGACTGATCTCACAGCGTTCTTCCGAAGTCTCAATGGATTCGTAAGGCTCGCCGTTCTCGTCGGAATCGTCAGTATCGTTTTCGGAAAGAGAATCGTCATCCGATTGCCCGTCCGGGGTTTCTGTAAAAACGGGCGGGAGATCGGTTTCGTCCGTATTGAGATTGGCAAACGCCGCCCGCAGCTTGTCAAACGACAGCACCGCTTCGTCCTCATCCGGGTCAAGCGGAAACGTGAAAAAAGCGTCTTTATTTGGATCGTCTGGCGGCATTATGGTATTTCCAATGGCAGCCGGGAACGGAGCGTAGCGCAGTGACCGGATCGTCCCACGTTCGATCCGGTCACTGCGCTACGCTCCGTTCCCGGCTGCCATCACAAAATAAGCTCTGTAGCAGAATCAATTGAACGCAAACAAGGATTTGGTCTTCGACTTGGCCGAACGCATGTATTCCTTGCGGATCATTGTGCTTTCCTTGAGGCGTTGGTCCGGTGCGTTGAGGTTGACCATTTCGAGTGTCAGCATGTAATCCTTTTGCTTGTCGATGTTGTCAACCGTCGTGCCGGATGTCAATTTGGCAAACATGATGTAATCGAACGGAGGATCATCCTCCTGCATGGCCGCCGTAAGTTTCGCCATATTACTCTTCAGGAACAGTTCATCCGGGCGTAAACCGGTTGACCGCAACACGCCCTTGACCGCACGTGGGCTGACAGTAGTAAAGGATGTCGATTCGCTGATTTTGGTGTCGATAATTTCTTCCAGTTGTTCCTTGAAATCACCGATTTCTTCGTTGGTTTTGTTTTCAAATTCGATAAAGCAAACCCGCCGGACAGGCAGGCCGTCGCTGGAAAGCGGCGTCGAAGCCGACACCGGCTGCATGTAGGCTTGGGTCAACAGTTTTTCGGTCGTTTGGCAGACGATGGGACGGAAAACCTCGGCCCCGGCTTGGTGGCTTCCGACTTTGCTCGACTCGGTGCTGCTCATTACCCGGCCTTTTTGCGTGCCACGGCAACCTGAGCTTCCCAAGACCATTCCTCCGCCAAATAATACAACGGAGCGCAACAAAAAACAACGGCGATTCAAACGTTTCATGGTGGGGAATCCTTTCCCGGTTTATCTGCAAGCAGCATTTTGCCTGGTTTATCGAATGATTCGATAGTGAAAAGAACAAACTATTTCATTAAACGGCAAAATCATGAGTGATGTTAAGCCAAAACTACGCACTATTCACGAATATGCCAATCATACCAAATTTTACAGTATTCATACAAGAGGAAAATTGGGATGAGCTGAAAGCGTATTTTCAAAATAACTTTTTTTTAACACGGTTCGCACCGTCTCATCGGACGTTTTTTCAACGATGTTCAACTCGACGCACTTGTCGGCGAGCAGTTGCATTGTCCAACTGCATCGACCTTCCGGCGGAGTCGAACAGGCGATGGCGATCAATCGGGCTTCGGCGCGACCGTCGAAAATCGGCGGCGTCGGTGGCGTGACTCGTTTTTTGCATTCGAGAGCAACCATCTGTCACAAATAACGAGCAAAGAAGATAACATCTTTTCAAATTTTCTAATCGTTTCGCATTTTGAGGTGCAAAACAAAAAGCACCCTAGTTTAACAAAATATTAAAATGAATATGATATTACAATTGCTGTATGCCACTCAATGAGTCAACTTTCGGCAAATCCAACTTACCGTGACTAGCTATTTTATGCATCCTCACGCCGTTTTCATGTGGAAAGCAATTACTCTTGGTTCCCCCTCAAAATCCGAAACCACCAGGAAAAATCAATGAAACGATCTACCCCAGGAATCAGTACGTTCTTTTGTCGCGAGGGCGTTTGGTACTCGCTGGTGATCGCCTTCGCGTTTTTCGCCGCGATGCTCAAGCAGGTCAACGCGACGATGCTGTTCACCTCGCTGCTGGTCTGTCCGCTGTTCATCAGCTTGTGGCTCAGCCGCCGCATTTTGAGGAAGCTGACCGTCACGCGCATTGTACCGTCGCGCATCCACGCTGGCGACACGTTTGTCACGCAACTGGAACTGACCAATCCACGAGAAAAAATCTCTGCTTGGGGCGTCATCGTTGAGGACGACATTGTTGGAATGAAGAATGAAGAATGCAGAATGAAGAATGCAGAATGTAGGGGCAACCCTCACAGTTACCCCGTGAAGAATGCGGAATGCCCTATTGAAAATCATTCTGCATCCCGCATTCTTCATTCTGCATTCCCTTCGCATCATCGCCCGGCGGTTTATTTCGATTACGTTCGCGCGGGCGACGGCAAACGCAAGAGCTACACCGGTCGCCTGCCCGAACGCGGACGTTATCGTTTCGGCAAGGTGACGCTTTCGACGCGGTTCCCGTGCGGGTTTTTCCGCAGCATTGTGGAGTTGAACATCGAAAATGAAATGATCGTGTTGCCGAAGATCGGGACGCTGGCCGCCGGTTGGATGACGCGGCAACATGAGGCATCGGAAACCATGATGCGCCACCGTCATCGTCCGAGTCGCGTGACCGGGGAATTTCTCGGCGTTCGCGGCTGGCAGCACGGCGACACAAAACGCTGGGTTCACTGGCGGGCGTCGGCGCGGCACGACCAACTTGTCATCAAGCAGTACGAGCAGCACCAGAATCACGACGCGGCAATTTTGCTCGATTTGTTCTGTCCAACGACGGTGGAAAATATGTTGCAATTTGCCGACAATATCGAATTGGCAGTCAGTTTTGCCGCGACGCTGGCCACGGATATCATCCGGCGCGGCGGTTGCAACCTGACCTTCGGGGCGTTTCAGGAATCGGCGGAAATCCGGCATGGTCCGTCGAACACCGCCCTGCTCGACCAAATTCTCGACCGCCTCGCCGTTCTGCGTTTGACGACAACCGATTGCCTGGCCGACATGCTCACCGAAGCCCTGGCCAATACCGAACCAAACGCCGACCTGATTCTCATCAGCCCCTTGCCGGTCGATTTCAGCGACATGACCCGGTTCAGCAAGCTGAAAAACGATCCCCGGCACCGCACGCTCATGCAACGCATCCGCATGGTCGCTGTCACCGACGAAGGATTTGAAGAGATTTTCATGCAGTAAAAGCCGGAATGGAGCGTAACGCAATGACGGGATTTTTCGATAGACGGTCGGTTATTCATCCCGTCATAGCACTGCGCTCCATTCCGGCTTATATTTTTCCGGCGAGAAGCCTAAAGAGCATTTCGCATAGAACGTCTGATACATCTCATCATGTGGTAATCCTTCACTCAATTCCAGAAGAAAGCATCTTAGCTTACTGTCAACTTCTTTATCCACAATCTCATATACAGCAGAACAAAATTGCTCCGAACCCTTATCCCGAAAACATTTCAGGGTTTTCTTGGTCTTCTCCTGGATTCGCCATGCTCGATATTCTTTTTCTATCTCGTCTGGAAGATAAACTCGTGTTGGGATACTTTTGTTTCGCGCCAATCGATACTCAGCATGAGTAATAGGAAGTTTGAACGGCCAATACGATGTTTGGGGGAAATCTTGGCCAGAGTATGTCCCCTCATGAGGGTTGGCCAATAAAGTTTGTTTCGATGTCGAAAACCAGCTTGAGAAGATTAATCTGATCTTACATTTCCCGCCCAAAACGTGTATAATTAAATTTTCCAGTGAAATTCCGTGCATTCCGCGACAAAAATCCCAGGAGATAACTCATGACATCATTCAATACCACAACATCACAACTGACCCGGAGGGAAATGTTTCTCACGGGAGGACTGACAGCAGGCGGATTGGCCGCAGGGCTGGCACTTTCTGCGGGAACGCAAGTTATTGCTGCTCAAGTGACTGCTCCGGCTACGGTGCAAGCACCGGTCGGCGCAAGAAAGATGCCGCGTTTGGCACTCAACACGGGGACGTTGCTCGGGTACAACCTTTCGATTGAAGAGGAAATCACCGTCACAGCCGAGGTGGGTTACGATGGAATCGAAATCTGGATGATGCGACTCCAAAAGTACATCGACGAGGGCAAGTCGCTCGCCGATTTGAAAAAACGCATCGACGATTCCGGCCTGACGGTGGAAAACGCGATCGGTTTCGCGAGCTGGATCGTTGACGACGATGCCGCTCGTGCTCGCGGTTTGGAGCAAATGAAACGCGAAATGGGCTGGCTCGCACAAATCGGCTGTCCGCGTATTGCCGCGCCGGCGTCCGGGGCGACGGGCAAGCGGATCGACGATCTCGAAGCCTGTGGTAAACGCTATCGCGCGATTCTCGAACTCGGCGAACGCGAAGGCGTCATGCCGATTCTCGAACAATGGGGCGGCTCGGCGACGTTGCAAAAGCTGGCCGATGTCGCCGCCGTTGCCATGCTGGCGGAACATCCCAAGGCCGCTTTCCTGCTCGACGCTTATCACCATTACAAGGGTGGCAACAGTTACGTCGGTATCGGGCTGCTGAACGGCC
>Ga0082212_10008375_pt1 | contig 13514 bp, 9 predicted proteins | sample TergutNt197P3_FD_71548 | JGI IMG/M metagenome (GOLD analysis project Ga0082212, IMG submission 71548) | Neocapritermes taracua P3 segment gut microbial communities from Petit-Saut dam, French Guiana - Nt197 P3 | ecosystem: Host-associated > Arthropoda: Insects > Digestive system > Gut ... | reverse complement strand
GAAAAAGAGTAATCTTAACGTGATTTACGAAGAAATGGTCAGAATGCCGAATAACTGGATGAAAGCGCCCGACAAAAAGAAATATACGAGTATTCTTTCAAAGTTACCAGTCAAAATTGATGAAATAACGCAAACCGTACTATCTGAAAAAAACAGTAAAAAAGTTATTTACTGGATTGATTATTTGGTATCTGCATTGGGTGAAGCCGAAAAAAAGGGAACAAAAAAATTTGGAAGCGGAATAAAAGTTTTGGATACCTGTACCGGTTGCGGACTTTGCGCCAAAAACTGCTGTTCTTCTAATATTCAGATAGAAAAACAAGCCCATGCCAGACCAAAATTCGGAAATCGGTGCGATATGTGTCTGGGGTGCGTGTATAATTGTCCGCAAAAAGCGTTACAACCCACTTATGGCGCTTTTCAGGTTGATAAAAACGGTTATGATTTACGTTTGATGTGTCAAAACGCTAATTTCCCATTTGCTTCAAAAATCAAATAAAAATTGCGTAAAGTGTCATAAAAAAAAATTGGTTCGATTTTTGAGGGAGAAATATTTTGTATATTTGTATGTTCAAATGGTATGAATTTTTTTTTAATTATTTTTGGATGTTTTTAAAAGAAATATTGATAATAAGTTCATTATGTGCAGCGGTAAGTTTTCGTGGCGCTTTTCATGATCAAGATGCGTATGCATACAATTTGCCCGACGAGATCGTTCAGGCGCTTAGAAATGGTGATGCGAAATCTATCAGCAAATATTTTAACTCATCGGTAGAGTTGATATTCAGCGAAAGTCGGGGAGTGTATGGGAAAGCCCAGGCAGAACAAATCCTGAAAACTTTTTTCAGCAACAATGCTGCAGCCAATGGAAAATTTAATTACAAGTACCTGCACGGCACCAATAAAGACAATGCACAGTACCATATATGCGAGTTACACACCGGGAAAGGTCAATACCGTGTGTATATTTATATGAAAGACCAACGTATTTACGAAATGAGGATAGAAAGTGATGATTGATTCCAATTATTTAAACAATTTTATTGATAACGCATTAAAAGAAGACATTGGCGATGGCGATCATACATCCATTGCATGTATACCGTCCTTGAACGAAGGCAAAGCCCAACTGATCATCAAGGAAAAAGGAGTGTTGGCGGGTGTTGAAATAGCCCGACAGGTTTTTCACCGGTTTGATCCGTTTATGAAGAACACCGTTTTTATGAATGATGGCGCTAAAATTTTTCCGGGAGATGTGGTTTTTTCTGTCGAAGGACGTATGATCTCCATATTACAATGCGAACGGCTTGTGTTGAACATCATGCAGCACATGAGCGGTATTGCCACGCAAACCAGCCAATATATCGAAAAACTGGCAGGAACGTCAACCAAACTGATTGACACACGCAAAACAACGCCGGGAATGCGTTTGCTCGACAAGGAAGCCGTGCGTATCGGCGGGGGAAGTAACCATCGGATCGGCTTGTTCGATATGATCATGATCAAGGATAACCATATTGACTTTGCCGGAGGTATCGAAAAAGCCATTGATGCTGTGAATCACTACCTCGAAAAACGCGGAAAAATGCTGAAAATTGAGATCGAGGCGCGTCATCTGGAAGATGTGGAACGTATTGTGAAGCATAATAAGGTACACCGGATCATGTTCGATAATTTTGATATTGAAAACACACGTAAAGCAGTTGATATAGTCAATAACCATTACGAAACCGAATCGTCGGGCAACATCAATTTGGACAATATCCGCGAATATGCACTGTGTGGTGTGGACTTTATCTCGGTGGGCGCTCTTACACATCATATTAAAAGTTTGGATATGAGCCTTAAAGCAGTGGATTTTTGATGAGAAAAATATTTGTAATTGTTATTTGGTATAGCGTTATTTGCGGTGTCATTAAAGGTCAGGATTCCGTTGAAGACGAAGAACGATACCAATGTACGACGGTTACTGTCGGGAAAAAAGCATCGGACGACGGATCGGTACGTACCTCTCATACGGACGACAGTCACCGGTCGCGCTCTAACCTGCTGATTACGCCAAGAGAGAATCATAAACAGGGCACAAAAGTAACCATGTATCAACGTGTATGGTGCGACACCACCAAAATGAAGTCGTACCTTGATGTGCCGATTGGTGAAATACCCCAGGTATCTCAAACGTATGCGTATTTTAATTCTGCCTATCCTTGCATGAACGAAAAACAACTGGCTATCGGTGAATCAACTTTCGGCGGCCGAAGCGAATTGAAATCGGATGCGGGACTTATTGATTGCCAACGCTTATGCGGATTAATGCTGGCGCGTTGCACTACAGCCCGTGAAGCCATTCGTATGGCCGGAATGTTGTTGGAGGAATTTGGCTGGATTGATTCCGGCGAGTGCCTGACTATTGCCGATAAAAATGAAGTGTGGCATCTGGAAATCGTTGGATCCGGAAAAGGGAAGACAGGTGCTGTTTGGGCTGCTCAACGTGTTCCGGACGAACATATTTCTGTAAATGCTAATGCAAGTCGAATCAGACAAATAGATACATCCAACCATGATAACTTCATGTTTTCGGACAATGTTTTTGATGTGGCTATCGAAAATGGCTGGTGGAAATGCGAAGACGGGCCATTCGAATTTTGTTATGTTTATGCGCCTTCCACACGTAACTCCATAGCATGTCGCCGTCGCGAATGGCGTGTTTTTAATTTATTGGCACCTTCGCTCGGGTTGGATCCCAATGCAGAAAATTATCCATTTTCGGTTAAACCCGATCAACCGGTGAGCCTACAGGATATGGTAACTGTTTTTCAGGATTATTACGAAGGAACTCCGTTCGACATGCGGAAAAACATCACGGTGGCAAACGATAGCGGAAAAAATGTCATATCTCCGCTTGCCAATCCTTTTATGACGCTCGACGAATTGAAAATGCACCGGGTAAACGGAGGATGGCATCATCTGGGTGAACGCACCATAGCCGTGAGATTTACAATGTATGCCACCATAATTCAATGCAGAAATTGGTTGCCCGACGAGATAGGCGGTGTATGCTGGTTCGCACTTGATAATCCCGCTTCATCCATATTTGTCCCGATTTATTGCAGCGTAACCGACTTGCCGAAAACGTATCAAACCTGCGGACGAATAACCGGATTCAGTAAAGAAGCCGCCTGGTGGGCTTTCAACCGGCTGAGTTCGTTAGCAACAAGACGTTGGGGCGACACACAAAAAGACCTTCAAGCAGTTTGGCAACCGTTACAATCGGAATGGTTCGAAAATCAAAAAGCCGTGGAAGAAACAGCCTTGAAATTGTATGATCCGAAAAAGAACAAAAAAACTATTGATTATCTGACCGGATACAGTTCCAACTGTGCGAATATGGCCGTCCATAAAGCCTGGGATTTGGGCGATGCTCTTTGGAACAAATATGATGGTATGTGGTAAATTTCAGGTGGTAAACGGTTTATATGCGTTTTGCATTTGAAATTCTTTCCCAGTAAAGTTTTTTTCCGAATCCCAACCTGTTATCCGTCATTTTCATAGATGTCAATTTCAAAAACCACAGTTGGGTATCCATCAGCAGTGCAAAGGGAAAGCGTTTTATGTAGGCTGTTTTGATTTCTTTCAGTAATTCGCCGTCTGGCTCGGTTAGTATTCCTTCCAATTGTATTCCCTGCAGTTTACCGACGATTTTTGATTCGAGCACGATGCTGCCCGCTACATGAGGCTGTTGTATCGCTTCGGTAATATGGCGTGTCGTCGCATCCGACATAAACACCAATCCGCACAAACGGTCTACATACGCATAAAAACACTGGCAACACCACGGCCGGTTGTCGCGGCAGGTAGCCAGCGTCATGACATGATGACGGCGCAGAAACTTTACGATACGCGAATCCATTATCCGAATAACCGAATATTATAACAACCTTATAATAAACTTATTTGCTCTTATCAAGAGCGTTTTCGTTCCGATAACAAAGATAGATAGATTTTTTATTTTTCTTGTTTTAACAAAATAATTTGATATGTTTGCCGGAAAAATATAAGAGATTTTTCAAAGGATTTTAATGGATTTCCGCTTTTTGAAAATCAAAGTTGAGTTTTTAGAAATCCTCATAAATCATTAATTTTAAATAAAAAATGTACTCATGGTAAATATTTTTAATACATTTAAATTACATTGGATTTTATTGTTCGGCATGTTCATTTCATGTCAGCACGAGAAAAGTGAACCACCACAGATTTTGATGGTCAACCATCGCGGGGCGAACAGATTAGCGCCGGAGAATACGTATGCGTCGGCTCAGAAAGCGATTGACCTGGGTGTTGCTTATGTAGAAGTAGATGTCCGCCGGAGTAAGGATGGCGTTTACTACAATATTCATGACAATACTTTGAACAGAACAACCAATGGACGTGGATTTGTTTCAGAAACGGAATCATCAGTAATTGATACATTGGATGCCGGAAGCTGGTTTGGTCACGAATTTAAAGGACAACGGGTTCCGCGTCTGTACGATTATCTGAAATGGATCAAAGGAAAAGCGAAAATTTATTTCGACATGAAAGATTTCAGTTTCGACGATTTTATCCCATTTATTTATGAGACAGGTATGGAAGACGATTGTTTTTTCTGGTTTTCAAGTTGGGACAAAATCAAAGAATTTCGGGAACGATACCCCGATCTGGCGCTGAAAGTCAATGCAAGTAACGTTGAGGCACTTGATTCCTTAAAAAGATTTTACAATCCGCAAATTATCGAGTGTTCTGTTAATGAACTTTCTGAGGAATTTATCCGTTCGTGTCGAGAAAAAGATATGAAAGTGATGCCAATGGTTTCGGGATTTGATATGGGGGCTTTTCGCATTGCAATAGACAAAAAGGTGGATATGATCAATCTGGATTGTCCCGAAATATTTTCCAATATGTTGAAAAACAATGGCGTTTTTACCGGTTACCGATTGATAGCGCACAGAGGCGGCGTTGTGGGAAACCAATATAACGAGTACGACCCGGCTTCCATACAGGCTGCAATAGATCAGGGATATTTCATGCTTGAAATAGACATTAGAGAAACAAAGGATGGCGTATTGGTGGTGAATCATGACGATCATTACGGACGTTATTACAACGATCCGCGCAAAATAAAAGATTTGACATGGAATGAAATCAAGCAATTGAAACCTGTTCGCGGCGACTATCGCCCCCTGTCGTTTGAAGAAGTGGCTCAAATGTGCACCGGAAAGGTTGAATTGATGATTGATATAAAAGATCCTGATCCTTCGCCGGATTTTTTGGATCAATTAGACAAAATCCTGACGGATTATCATTTTTTCCCCAAAGTGTACTTCATCACCGAAAATGTTCGTGAACGATTCTGGGGCAAGGCAAAGTTCAGTTTTCGGGTAGCCGAAACATATAAGATGAGAGAAAAAATAGCCAAAGGTGAAGAGGTTTTATGTCATTATTTCTTATTCGATGAGGGAAGACATTTAAATTCTTTCGCAGTAAAAACTTGCCAGGCAGCTTGTTTTGCCATCGTATCTTCTGTCAATTTGGAACACTACCGTTATGAAGATAAATTCAGAGGCGCCAAACGTGATATTGAATTTCTTAAAGAATGTGGCATTATCGAATTTCAGATTGATTCGGATTATGCTCAGTGGTTAGGGCAACAGTAAAAACAATAATAAATTGATTTATGAATATCAAAACAATATTTTGCTTGCTTTGTTTCAAGGCAATGTCTTTATCAATCATGGCTGCACCCGTTAAAATCGGTTCGCCTGATGGAAAAATTGAATTACAGGTGTCGGTTGATGACAAAGTTTCAATAAAACTTTGCACCGGCGATAAAACATTAATGGAGATAGATGGTATTGTACTTGAAACCGATAGAGGAAAACTTCCGGCATCTAACTCAAAAATCCGCAAAGTACAAAAAACTTCGGTTAATCGTATCATTAAGCCTGTTATCAGGGAAAAACGCTCTGAAATTCCGGAACAATACAATGAGGCGACGATAGAATTTAATGACAAGACCAAATTACAGTTCAGGGTTTATAACGATGGGATAGCGTATCGTTTTATCCTTAATCTACCCGGCGAAATTAAAATCATCAATGAACATGCCGATTTCATTTTTGACAAAGGAGCGGTACTTACTTTTCAAAAAGACAGCAAACTGAATACCTATGCGGAAGGTGTGGTACAAAGAATTTCATACGAAGAGCCATATTTTACGTCATACATTGATAGTTTGAATATTGGAGATATGGGAAATTTACCGGCGCTGGTACAAACCGGTTCGGGTGAATGTGTTCTGTTTCTCGAAGCAAATACTTACGATTATCCCTGTCTGTTTATTAAAAAAACGGAGTATAGTTTATCTTCCCTTTATTGGGGACTGCCAAGCGGTTACAACGATGCAGGCAATTCGGATACGAGAAAGCGTATTACGGGGAATAAGGATTACATAGCACAAACGAAAGCATCCCGGAATTTTCCATGGAAAGTATTTGCTGTTGCCGAAAAAGAAACAGGATTACTGACCAACCAATTGGTTTATCTTTTGGGCGAGGAGTGTAAAATTGAAGACACATCGTGGATCAAGCCGGGCTGGGTGACATTTGACTGGTGGTCGCGTCGGGGAATATATGGAGTGGATTTCAAAGCAGGGATCAACACCGCAACGGCAAAATACATGATTGATTTTGCTGCGGAATTTGGGATGCGCTATTTCATGTTCGACTATGGCTGGTATCACAAGGATGATCTTACCTTGACTATTCCGGAAGTGGATATGCCGGAAATCGTACGTTATGCTAATTCTAAAAACGTTGATGTATTATTATGGGTGTCATACGCTTTATTCGACGACCAAATGGAGGCGGCATTAAAACAGTACCAGAAATGGGGGGTAAAAGGAGTGAAAATTGATTTCATGTACCGGTCGGATCAGGAAATTGCAGATTTTTATTGGCGGTCAGCCGAAATGTGCGCCAAATACAAGATGTTAGTGAATTATCACGGCGCTTACCGTCCCGATGGGCTAAGACGGGCATATCCAAACGTGTTGACCAGAGAGGCGCTTATCGAATTTGAACAAAGCGGCGGTACGGATCGCGACAATCCCGATCACCATTGTACGCTTCCATTTATCCGTAATGTAGCCGGCCCGATGGATTACATTCCCGGAACCATGAATAATGCAACTAAAAAGGACTTCCGTAATAACGGGGACAAGCTCATGGGACAAGGCACCCGTGCACATTCCATGGCAATGGCTGTAATTACCGAAAGCCCCATGCAGATGCTGCCTGATGCGCAACCGTTATACTATCGCGACCGCGAATGTACCGAATTTCTGACGCAGGTACCGGTGGAATGGGATGATATTGTACCTTTAGACGGTAAAATAGGCGATTATGTTTCGCTGGCGCGACGAAACGGAAGCACATGGTACGTGGCTGCAATTACCGATTGGAGTCCACGAACTATGGAAATCAGTTTTGATTTTTTGGAAGAAGGAAAAACATATCAAATGGAAATATTTAGAGACGGCATCAATGCTGATACAAGTGCAGTTGATTATAAAAGAGAAATCACTGAAGTAAAAAAAGGCGATAAAATGATAATTGATCTGGTTTCCGGAGGTGGATGGATATCAAAAATATACTTATTACCATGAAAAAATCAGTAGTTCTTTGGGGACTCTTTGTATTATACATAAGTAATGCCTTACCCCAAACAGTCACAATTGATCCCAATGATCATCCTCAATTGGTGATCAAAGAACGGAATCAAACAATCATGGATCACGAAGTAGTCATATCCGACCGGAAACTACAACCCTGGACATCGTATGACAATATCCTGAGATGGAGCATGAATTTTTTAAAATACTGTCCTGTATACCCTACAAAATTTGGCGATCTTCCCTTGTATCTGGTTACATCAAAATTATATAAAGACGGCACTTTTTGTTACAAACAAAACAACCAGGGAAGCAATACCTATTGGGGTATGGAAACGTTTAAACGTTACTATATGTATTTTGGTGACAGGGATGCGCTCATTCCAGTAAAAAATCTGATTGAACGTGTTTTCATGTACCACACTCCTCAAGACTGGGCATGGGCTGACGTCCCGAGAACACAGGATGATACGCCCGATGCGGAATATACTGACGAACATGCGGGCGTTGATAAGATATGTATGGTTGCTTTGGCATATTTGAATTATTATCGTTTTACCGGAGAAAAACAGTATTTTGATAAAGCAGAATCCATTACCCGAACTGTTTTTAAACATTGTAAAAAAGGCAGTGCAACTGAATCGCCCTTGCCTTTCAGGGTAAATCTAAAAACAGGACAAATTCTTGATCCGTATTGTTCAAATATGATTCTTCCGGTACAATTAATTGACGAACTGATGGAATTTGATACCTCAATTGACCGGCAGGAGTTATTGTCGAAAAAGGATATTCTCATAAAATGGATGATGGAATATCCGATGAAAAACAATATGTGGTCGGGATACTATGAGGATGTTGTATCGAATTTTATGAATTTGAACCAGCAAAATCCAATGGAAACGGCACGGTATATATTAAAAAATCCAACTGTTGATCCGGAGTATAAAAAACATATTCCTGCTTTGATCGACTGGGTATATCATCGTTTTGGCGTTACAAAAAGGTATGGTGCCACCAGTATTATGGAACAGGATGGTTGTTTTAAGGAAATGAGCAGTCATACAGCACGCTATGCTTCAATTGTCGCTAAATGGTATGGCGTTTGTTTAGATGAGAAAGTCAGGGAAGAAGCAAGGGCTTCTTTTGCACTTGCTTCATATTCGGCTTACAACCAATATTCAAAAGACTCGCTTGCTATTAATTATACCGGAATAGGATATATTGAACCTTGGTTCTCTGACTCTTATTGGGATTATTTACCTCATATTTTAGATGGAATATCCGAACTCCCTGAAATGTTGCCAACGGATCAAAATCATATTTTTTATTCATCATCATTCCTTACCAATGTCAATTATGGCTCGGATAAGATCAGTTATCAGGCATTTCATACGTCAGGTACAGAAAGGATCAAACTCACTTTTGTTCCTGTCGTCTACGGCAATGGAAAACCGCTTTCTGGAAAAGAATGGAGTTTCGGCAAATTTAGAGGTGTAGACAATATACTGATCATTCACCGGAAAAATGTCAATCAAATTGAGATAATAAGAAAATAGATTTATGAAAAATTTTTTAACACCGCCTCTGCATAGAGAGCAATTACCGGAAGAACAAATTGATGGCGCTTACAAACGCCTTCGTATGCAAGTGTTTACGGGTATCTTTTTGGGGTATGCCGCTTATTATCTTGTACGGAAAAACTTTTCGTTGGCTATGCCCTACTTATTGACTTTAGGCTTCGACAAGTCGGATCTGGGTTTTGCTTTTGCGTTTAATGCCACAGCTTACGGACTTTCGAAATTCATCATGGGCGGTATCTCTGACCGGAGTGATGCGCGAAAGTTTTTGGCATTGGGATTGATTTTGGCGTCTTTGGCTACTGTTTTCGCGGGAACGGCTTTCGGGATGTCGGGCGTTGTGTGGATGGCGCTATTTCAGTTCCTCATCGGCTGGTTTGGCGGCATGGGCTGGCCTCCCTGCGGACGGGTGATGACCCACTGGTTTTCTGTTAAAGAACGCGGTACCAAAATGTCGTTTTGGAATGTAGCGCATAATGTTGGAGGCGGATTGATCGGAGTAATTACTGCTTGGGGAGTCACTTTTGCCTTATCGCTGGGGCTTTCCGCAGGTTTTTCGCAACGATTGGGGATTTTTTGGCTACCCGCCGCTATTGCCATTCTGGTGGCGCTGATTGCCTACCTGTTGATCAGAGATACCCCGCAATCGGCCGGTCTGCCAAGTATCGAAGAATACAAGAATGATTATCCGCCCAATTACAGCAAACATTCCGAAACAGTACTGAAAACCAAAGATATATTCTTTAAATATGTCTTTCCCAATAAAATACTGTGGGTTGTAGCCATAGCCAATGCGTTTGTATATTTTGTCCGTTATGGCGTTTTGGACTGGGCGCCTACCTATCTGATGGAGGCGAAACATTACAACATCAAAGAGATGGGGCTTGCTTATTCCCTGTATGAATGGGCTGCTATTCCGGGTACCATCCTTTGCGGATGGATCAGCGACGCCGTTTTTAAAGGAAAACGCGCAGTGACTACCATCATCTTCATGGCGCTGGTGATGGCCGCGATATTTGTATATTGGACTAATGCTGACAGTAAACTGATTGACAGTATTGCACTTGTGGGTATCGGCTTTTTGATATACGGTCCGGTGATGCTCATAGGCGTCCATGCGCTGGATCTTTCGCCCAAAAATGCAGCGGGCACATCAGCAGGGTTGACGGGATTTTTCGGATATTTCTTCGGAACGTCTATATTGGCTAATATCGTTATGGGACAGGTAGTACAATCTTTTGGCTGGGACGCCGGTTTTGAAATGCTGATTGCGGCATGTCTGATAACCATTATTTTGATGACTTTAACCCACAGACAGGAACAACAGCATCATAAAGCCGGACTTGAATAAAGCCAATGACTGCTACCCAATACACAAAATGAAGAAAAATGGGTATAACTCCTTAAATACCTCCCTGTCATTTTGCGCCCACAAACTGTTGGTCAGCGCTAACAGAAAGAAAATTAACATTTTATTTTTCATCTTTATCAATCTCATTCAATATATTTACAATTGCTCCGTTTCTCTTTCGACGGTCCGAAACAGGCTATTTTTCTGCCCTCCATACGTCATTCAAAATATTGGTTTTGACAGACATTTTTTAATTCATTAACCAATCTTCGGTGAAATACACATGTTTGATGGTTTTCTCATGATTCAACTGGTACGAATATGATATATGAATTTTTCCGTCTTTCGCCTGTATCATACATGGATAACCATAACTGCCGTTTTTATTATTTTCAAGATACTTTGTCCATTTCCATGTTTTTCCCTCATCGTCCGACAGACTTACAGCTAAGTTGTGGCGGTCGTCTACGTCATGATTGTAAACCATCATCCATCTGCCGTTATTGAGCGCGATTGCATCAACGCTTGCTCCCGGATTCAGCATTTCGGATTTTCGGGCGACGCTCCAGGTATACCCGTTGTCGGTTGATTCGCTGACCATGATTCGTCCGGGATAATCTCCATCGTCGCGCATATAAGCCATCAGTGTTCCATCTTTTTTTCGGACGATAGCCGGTTGCACATTGCCGCGTCCAACGATGGGCAGGCTGGGACTCCATGTATCGCCCCCATCATCGGAAATAGCCACCAAAGAAAGGTTAAATCCGTCGGAATATACCGGGAACAGTATCCTTCCATCAGGTAAGACTGTCGGTTGAATTCGCGGCATCCAACCTGTTTCACGTTTGATAGAACTTTTAGATGCTTCAATAAGCTGTTCTTCATACGTTTTGGCATAAGTCCCCCAGGCTAATTCCGGAGTGTTCAGTTGTCGAAAACCTTCTTCCAGCGTTTTGGTAAATTCAACGCCCGGCTTTAGAAAAATATTATCCTGCCAGCCCCAAACAGGCGCCCCATCATTCTGATAATTGGTTGATATCCTCGTTTTTAAAATAGATGCTTCCCATTCATTCCCGACAACAACAATCCAAATGAGTTGCAACCTGTTCTTTCCGTCAATAAATAAAATTGGGTTGCAATCAGGGAACCCCGGAGTGTCGGCCATAAGAAAAGGTTCGCTCCATGTGTCTTTCCCCTTTTTCAACCGCGCTCCTTTAATCATCACATCATTTGCTGTTCGTTCGCCCGAACCTTCAAACCAGCAACTCAACAAATCGCCATTGGACAGTTCGACAATCGAACTACTATGCACGTGTTTACTTTGAAGAGGAAAGATATACTTTGAGATGACGACATCTTTATTCCCGTTGTTTTCCGGAGGTGTTGCACTTGAAAAAAATGCGTTTAAAAATATTATTGAAAAAATAATACCTGTTTGATGAATTGTCTTCATGATAAAATTTTTAATATGTTTTTATTTGACAGGCGCAGAAATAACACCCATATAACGTCCCATCCAATAAGGTAACAGCCATACGTCGCCAGCGCTGATCATAGATGAACCATCTCCACGAGTGTCGAGTCTGAATATCTCGCCATTATGTCTGTACAATGGCATCTCGCCCAAAGGTAATAATTCAGGCATGGTTTGATCTCTGAAATTATCAGGTATTCTGACAATATCTTTCCTGTGCGAATTTCTCATTCCCCATGACCTCAAATCCAATGGATAGGTTTGCAAAAACCAGATAGATTTGTCTAAATCAAATTCCTTTGCTCCGGAACTCATTGCATAAATAAAGTTCCAAAGCGCATTTCTTTCCGGCCGTTCAATTTCCCAATGATCCTTAATTGCTGAAATGTATTTATCTTTCAATTCGGGCGTAAATGCGTTTTTGGCCAACTGTTCATAAGCAAGGAAATACATTTCGTCATCCGAATGATTCCAACTGTGCGACAGTATTTGGCTCAAATCATCATTATCCGATGGTGATACATCAGATATCGGTCTGGTCAGGTTTTCCAAATAACCGTATTTGTCGAACAACTCCATGGCTTTTTCTCTGTACTTTTCTTTGCCGGTGTATTTGTATGCTGCTTGCAGAAAGGCAGTGATGTTGGAAGAATTTAGTCTGCGGTCGCCCACATTCACAGGAAAAGCGTTGACGTAATCCGGATTCCATTTTCCCCAAAGTGTTGGTTCGCCATCAACATCTATGATATAAAGATCATTATCCACAATATATCCCATCAAATTATCGAGGCAAGTCAGTGCACGATTTTTCCAGTTTTCGTCATCTACCAACTCAATCATCCATGTGAGTGCAAATATTTGGCCAACAGTCTGATCGCTGCTTACAGCCGAACGCCATGTCCAGTTTGGAAAATCAGCAGCGCGAAGCCACATGGTTGCAGGACTGCCGGACAGGTATTCCCTCATTTGCCAGCCGGGCGTTTTAACGCTTTCAACTACTTGATAATCTCTTTCGATACTTCGGGAAAAAAGCCCTTTTATTCCGGTAACGATATGCAACCTTTCCATTGCTTCAAACGATTCGTAAGCATTTTCTAAAGCATCCTGCGAACCTGTCACTTTGTATCTGAACAATTGACTGACTAAATACATGGACGTCCACAGGTTATCGCTGGGCTGAATACTTGTCTGGGACGATGAATACCCGTGAATTAACCGTCCGCCACTGCTGTTAAAGCCGTAACGGATGTTTTTTTGTCTGACCATTTTTTCATAAAACATGGCCTTGTCTTCCAGTGTCATTTCTTCAAAATGTATCTGTCCCAATCCGTTTTTGGTAAGCGCCAACACGGTATTGTCTGGCCCTTCTTCTACGGCTATTGCCTCATTACAGGGCAACCATCT
>Ga0082212_10008374_pt1 | contig 13516 bp, 10 predicted proteins | sample TergutNt197P3_FD_71548 | JGI IMG/M metagenome (GOLD analysis project Ga0082212, IMG submission 71548) | Neocapritermes taracua P3 segment gut microbial communities from Petit-Saut dam, French Guiana - Nt197 P3 | ecosystem: Host-associated > Arthropoda: Insects > Digestive system > Gut ... | reverse complement strand
GATATGGATACCTCGATCGTTCACAATGTTTGTCTTAACTACCTTATATCCATTCGCCTTCATTATTTCCGACAAACTGTATCCAAGCAGGTTATTGCGTACATGCCCCAGGTGTAGGGGTTTGTTTGTATTGGGCGACGAGTATTCGATCATCACCAGCGGCGATTGTCCGGTTGCCGCTACATGTCCGAAATTCGGTTGATTATTGACGTCAATAAGCGATTCCACCCAGCATCGACTGTTCACCGTAATGTTCAGGAACCCTTTGATAACATTGAAATCAGCTACCATATCCGTATGGTTGGTGCTGAGGAATTCGCCGATCTCCCGTGCCGTTTGCTCCGGAGTTTTTTTCGAAATTCGCAAAAAGGGGAAAACGACTAATGTCAAGTGTCCTCGAAAATCCTTTTTTGTTTTTTGCAACGTTATCTGTTCGAGGTTGACTTCCGCCCCATAGATAGTTTTCAACGCGGTCTGAACAGATTCGGATAATTGTCGTTCGATGTTCATATTTGTAAATGATGAATGATGAATCAGGAATGAAATTGCGTGCAAAGGTAACTATTTTATCCGAATTCTCGGATAAAATAGTTACCTTTGCACGCAATCTTTCATATATGTCACTGAATGAAATCAGGGAAGCACATCATCTATCAGACATTTCCGCGATTATTCGGAAACTATGCCGAAAACCCCGTCAGGAACGGCGGCAAGGAAGTGAACGGTTGCGGAAAGTTCAACTCGTATTCCGTCAAGGCGCTGCAAAGTATTAAGGAGTTGGGCATTACGCATTTATGGTACACCGGCGTCCCGGCTCATGCCACCAGTACGGATTATTCGGCATATGGCATACCGAAAGACCATTCCGCCATTGTCAAAGGGAAAGCCGGTTCGCCGTATGCCATCAAAGACTATTATGACGTCGATCCGGATCTGGCAGAAGATGTACCGAACCGGATGAGTGAATTTGAGGCGCTCGTCAAACGTACGCATGAAGCAGGGATGAAAGTCATCATCGACTTTATCCCCAATCACGTATCGCGTAATTACCGTTCCATGAAGAAGCCGGCTTTTATGGACGACTTGGGACAGCATGACCGGACGGATTCGGCATTTTCTCCTTTCAACAATTTCTACTATTTACCCGGACAACACCTCATACTCCATTCGGAGGCACAGGAAGAAGGTTATGAATATAGCGAGTTTCCGGCAAAAGCGACCGGTAATGATTGTTTTAACGCCACACCAGGTATTCACGACTGGTACGAAACAGTCAAATTGAATTATGGCGTTGATTACCTCCATGGAGGCGTCAATTATTTTTCTCCTGTTCCGGATACTTGGAAAAAAATGCTTCATATCCTGCTTTTCTGGATAGAAAAGGATGTGGACGGTTTCCGGTGCGACATGGCGGGAATGGTTCCGGTGGCGTTTTGGAACTGGGTTATTCCGCATGTGCAAAGCCATAAAGAGGTACTGTTTATTGCCGAAATATACGATACTTCGCTGTACCGTGATTTTATTCAGACAGCACATTTCGACTATCTGTACGACAAGGCAGGAACTTATGATTTATTGCGTGATATTTTGGTCAGGGAAGCGCCTGTATCCGGACTTATGCAGTATTTACATGCATACGAATCTATCCGGGAGCATCTGCTATTCTTCCTCGAAAATCATGACGAACAACGTATTGCTTCCGACTTTTTTGCCGGTAATGCACATGCCGGTATTCCCGCATTAGCCTTTATGGCAACCTTCGGCACGAATCCGGTAATGATTTACAACGGGCAGGAGTTAGGCGAAAAAGGGATGGATAACGAGGGCTTCAGCGGTACTGACGGCAGGACGTCCATTTTCGACTACTGGCGTATGGACAGCATACGCAGGTGGGCAAACAACGGTTGTTTCGACGGCGGATTATCAGATGAAGAACAACTTGGATTACGCGCCGCCTACAAAAAAATGCTACAGCTTGCCAATGACGAAAAGGCGATTTCTTCGGGCAGTTATTACGGTTTGGATTACTATAATTACGATAATCCGTGTTTCCCCTCCGACCGGATGGCGGCTTATCTGCGCAAGCATGAAAATGAGTTGATACTGGTGTGCATCAATTTCGACAGTCAGGCACATGACTTCCGTATCAGGATACCTGAAAACGCTTTCGACGTGATGCAGATACCCGATAACGCCGTATCAGTTATGAAAGACCTGCTTACGGGAGACGAAAGCATCTGCGCATTAACCCATACCTGTCCGTTTCAGGGTTTTGTAGCAGGACAGTCTGCTAAAATTTTAAAATTCAATTTATTTTTCTAATTTTGTCGTCGCATACTAAAACATTATTCGATGAGCGTAAATACACCTTTTCTGATTTTTTCGGGTACTAAAACCCATTATTTAGCAGCAAAAATATGTAACAGTCTTCATTGTCCGCTCGGAAAAATGAACATACAATATTTTGCCGACGGCGAATTTTCGGTTTCGTATGAAGAATCTATTCGTGGACGGGATGTTTTTCTTGTACAATCGACATTCCCCAATTCGGACAACCTGATGGAATTACTCCTGATGATTGATGCAGCCAAACGCGCTTCAGCCAATTCCATTATCGCCGTAATACCCTATTTCGGGTGGGCGCGTCAGGATCGCAAGGATAAACCGCGCGTATCCATTGGCGCCAAACTGATTGCCGATATCCTGATGGTGGCCGGAATAGACAGGCTGATCACCATGGACTTGCATGCCGACCAGATACAGGGATTTTTCAATGTACCGGTCGATCATCTGTATGCGTCGTCGGTCTTTCTCGAATATATCAAAAAAAGCCTGCCGCTTGATAACCTGATCATGGCAACACCCGACGTCGGCGGTACGAAACGCGCCAGCAGTTATTCAAAGTTTCTTGAAATTCCGATGGTCATTTGCCATAAAACACGCCAACAGGCAAATGAAGTGGCAGAAATGAGAATCATCGGAGATGTCGCCGACAAAGACGTGCTTTTGGTGGATGATATTGTAGATACGGCTGGCACCATCACAAAAGCCGCCGACCTGATGATGAAAAACGGAGCGCGCTCGGTACGGGCAATGGTCAGTCATGCGGTCATGTCGGACCCCGCAACGGAACTTGTTGAAAAATCAGCGCTGAAAGAAATGATTTTTTCGGATTCCATTCCTTATGGGAGAAAGATCGAAAAAGTTACGGTATTAACGGTTGCCGGCATGTTCGCCGAGGCAATAAGGCGTGTATGTCACGACGAATCCATCAGTTCGCTTTATACGATTAAATGATCGATTCAGTCAAGCCTTACTCCTATACGATCATACCGCTGCCATAACATAGATGATGATCACTGTCGTAGATGACGGCAAACTGACCGGGCGCTATGCCCTGTATTTTTTTGTCGCTCGACACGGTAAACAGGTCGCCGGTACGGCGAAGATAGCCATACGTAAATTCAGGCGTATGGCGTATCTTGAAAGTCACTTCTTTTGCATCATCAAATTCACCCCATACATCACGGGTGATAAAATGAAAACCCTGCAGGTTAATCGTTTTTCCGTATTGTGTTTCAGGGTCATAACCGTTGGATATCCATATCGTGTTCGTTTGCGCATCTTTCCGGATGACGAACCAGGGTCCGCCGCTCAATCCAAGTCCTTTCCGCTGCCCGATGGTATGAAACCAGTAGCCGTTGTGTTTTCCTATTTCCTTTCCTGTTTCGTATTCGATAATGGGGCCTTCCGACCGTCCCAAATACCTTTCAATAAAATCATTGTAATTGATTTTCCCCAGGAAGCAGATGCCCTGACTGTCTTTACGACCGGCGCTGGGCAGTTTCTCACGGGCAGCAATTGCACGAACTTCCTTTTTCATCAAATGGCCGATCGGAAACATCAGCTTAGCAATCTGAAGGTTGGTGATCTGCGCCAGAAAATCGGTCTGGTCCTTAAGCCGGTCTTTCGCAGTCGAAAGCCATGTCTTTCCATCTATCTCCGTTGTAGTGGCATAATGTCCGGTAGCGATTTTGTCAAAATCCTTCCCCCATTTATCTTCAAAACATCCGAACTTGATATACCGGTTGCACATCATATCGGGATTGGGCGTCAACCCGCGACGGACGGATTCAACCGTATAGCTGACTACTTTGTCCCAGTACTCCTCATGCAGCGAAACGATTTCCATCCGGCATCCGTACTTTCGGGCAACGACAGTCGTCATTTCGATATCCTCTTCTGCAGGGCAATCCATATACCCATCCTTCTCTTCCCGCCCGATACGGATATAAAAAACAGCCGGATCATAGCCCGCCTCCTTCAAAAGATGTACCACAACCGAACTGTCAACCCCTCCGGATACCAACGCCGCTATTTCCATATTTCATTACATGTTTTTATATGCGCATCATTGCCGTTCCAAACCGGAACATGCTACAAAAATAGAAATAATAATTGAATATTATTCGATTTGCTTGGAAAATTTGGATTTTTCATGTATGTTTGCAGTTGTTTTTATCATTCAAAAAGGCTGAAACAACTAAAACCTCGCACTCACAGGTAAATTTATGGCAGAATTTATTATTTTCAAATATGGATATTTTATGAAAAGGAATATTTCACTTTTAACTTGTTGCTTGCTGGCAGTCGTATTTGGCAGTAAGGCATTAGCGCAGACAAAACCGCGTATCGGCATTGCAGGTATAGCCATTGAGAACAGTACGTTTCACCCGGCTATCAATCCTGTACTCAGAACATCCGAAGGACAAGATATTTTACGCGGACTTTCGTATCTGCATCCCGATTCGGCAATGGGAAAGGCCGCCGTATGGCTCCCTGCATTAAGGGCCGGCGGAGGGTCGCAACTGGTTACGCGCCAAGCATACGAAACGGCGGTCAACCGCGCGATAGAACTGATTAAGGAGAATATGCCTTACGATGGCTTCTGGTTCTATATCCATGGGGCGTGCAGTGTGGATGGTCTCGACGACCCCGAAGGCGAATTTTTAGAACGAATCCGCGGCGTGATCGGGCATGATGTCCTTGTTTCGACAACGATGGACCTCCACGGGAATGTATCTCCGCGATTAGCCATCTATTCCGACCTGATTACTACTTTCCGGACAGCCCCTCATGCAGATGGATTCATGTCGCATCGCCGCGGCGTGGTGAATCTGCTTGACCGCCTTGCTTCGGGCAAAGGGCGCCCTGCATACAAGGCCTGGGTAGCCGTACCGGTTTTGCTACCCGGCGAGCGGACGAGTACCCGTGTCGAACCGGCAAAATCACTTTACGCCTTAGTTCCCGAAGTCGAAGCGCTTCCGGGCGTGCTGGATGCAGGTATCTGGATTGGATATGCCTGGGCTGACGAGCGTCGTAACCAGGGTGTCGTTATGGTTGTGGGCGACGATAAGGAACAGGTTGGCAGTTCTGCAAAAATGCTTGCCGAAAAGTTTTGGGAAGTTCGCCGCCAATTCGACTTTGAAGCGCCTACCTATTCGCTCGATGAGTGCCTCGACTTAGCCGTTGCCAGTAAGAAAAAACCATTTTTTATCAGCGATATGGGCGACAATCCTTCCGGCGGCGGTTCGGGCGAAGTGACTTGGACCTTAGCCCGCCTGCTTAAAAGACCCGAATTTCAAACGCCCAAAGGCAAATCCCTGATTTATGCCTCTATACCCGGACCTGAAATGATTGAAGCGGCACAAAAAGCAGGCGTGGGCAAGCAGGTGGAGGCGATGGTAGGCGCCATGACGGACAATTTCCATGAGGGACCCGTAAAACTGTCGGGTACCGTGATGTTTACCGACGACAGTTATGCCGTTGTCAAGGCGGGCAGTATCCTTGTCATTGTCACGCGAATTCCCGAATCGTTCCAGCAGGAACGGCAAATGACACGTATCGGATTAGAACCCCGCAAGGCGGATATAGTGATGGTGAAACAGGGTTACTTAGTGGAAACATGGTACGATATGCAGGCCGACTGGGTGATGGCGCACACGCGTGGAGGCGTCGACCAGGACTTGGTCAACCTACCCTACAAGCGTGTTATCCGACCGATCTTCCCGCTTGACCCCGACATGCCCGATCCGGAACTGAACGTCATATTCATGCCTTCGGCAAAACATCTGTATGGAAGATAACCTGGAGACGTTGTATGAAATGTCTCCACAATAAGATAATATTTTTAATTTTAATAAGATGAAAAAAAACATTGTACTATTTGCTTTGGTATTGTTATTACCGGGTTTTGTATTTTCACTGACTGCCCGGGCGCAGTCCGACAGAAAATTAAATGTAGTGATCATTGGTGCGCATCCCGATGATCCCGATAAAATAGGAGGATGCGCCTATAAATGGACATTAACCGGACATACGGTTACCATGGTATCATTTACGAATGGCGATGCGGGACATCAGTCCATTAAAGCGAAAGAACTGGCGAAGATTCGCCGCGAAGAAGCCAGAAAAGCAGGCGAAGTGATTGGGGTGAAATACATTACGCTCGACAACCACGACGGTCAAGTGATGCCAACTTACGAAAACAGGCTGCAAATGATTAAGATCATTCGCGAGCATAAAGCCGATCTGGTTATCTTTCCGCGTCCATACGATTATCACCCCGACCATCGGTATACCGGTACACTTGTACTCGACGCCGCTTATATGGTTACTGTTCCTACCATCTTGCCTAAAGTCCCGTTTTTGGAAAAGAACCCCATGTTTCTGTTCATGAGCGACGGGTTTATTCATCCCGAACCGTTTACTGCCGATGTTGTCATTGACATCGACGATGTGATGGAGAAAAAAATAGACATGTATCATCAACATAAATCGCAGATGTACGAATGGTTGCCGTTTAATCGTGGAAATCTTGACAAAGTTCCCGCGACGGACGAAGCCCGAAGAGTCTGGTTAGGGGAAATGAGAACGCGCGAATCGAATGCCAATCCGTACAGGAATAAACTGATTGAGTTGTATGGCGAAGCGAGGGGTTCGGCTGTCAAACATTGCGAAGCCTTCCAGGATTCGGGTTACGGGGTAAGACTTACAAAAGACAATATGAAAGTATATTTTCCGTTCCTACCATAGGATATAACAAAAATTTTATCTACTTTCGCACGTTTTTTCCAAATAACAGATACGTATGAGAAAGATATTGTTATTTTTTATGAATGCACTGATGATTATTTCCTGTGTAAACAGAACCTGCGGGGAAACGGATGAAAACGGTATTAAAAATTATTCTGTCGACCGTTTTGCGGACATTGAAATACTGCGTTACGATGTTCCGGGATTTGAAGCGTTAACGCTTCAGCAAAAACAGTTACTGTACCACCTGTCGGAAGCGGCGCTGATGGGTCGCGACATCCTGTTTGACCAGAACAACCGATATAACCTTGCTATCCGGCATGCACTGGAAGCCATTTATCAGACATACAAAGGCGATCGCAACAGTCAACCCTTCCAGGCGCTTGAGACCTATCTAAAACGGGTATGGCTTGCGAATGGCATTCATCATCATTATGCAACTGACAAGTTTGAGCCGGGCTTTACCGAAGCGTTTTTTAAGGCATGTATCAACAGTCTTGAGACGTCGCAACTTCCATTGCGTCAGGGACAATCGCCGGAACAATGGTTAGAAGAAATCATACCGGTTATTTTCGATCCTGCCGTGATGCCCAAGCGCACGGTTCAAAGCGGCGACAATGACATTCTGCTGGCTTCTGCCAATAACTACTACGAAGGGGGCGTCACCCAAAAGGAAGCATCCGATTTTTATGCGAAGATGAAAGACCCTGACGACCAGACGCCGGTTTCTTACGGGATCAACAGCCGTCTTGTGAAAACGGACGGACAACTTACAGAAAAAATCTGGAAAGTTGGCGGACTTTACACCGAAGCAATTGAAAAAATTGCCGGTGAACTTACGAAAGCCGTTTCATTTGCAGAGAACGAAACCCAGCAAGCCGTTATCAAAAAACTCATTGAATACTATCAGACAGGCGACCTGAAAACTTTCGATGCTTATGCCATCCTGTGGGTGCAGGACGTCGATTCGGAAGTCGATTTTGTCAATGGATTTACTGAAACTTACGGTGATCCGCTCGGGATGAAAGCCAGTTGGGAATCGACCGTCAACTTCATCAATAAGGAGGCTACCAAGCGGACGAAAATTATCAGCGACCATGCACAATGGTTTGAAGATCACTCTCCAACCGATGCGCGTTTCAAAAAGAAAGAAGTGAAGGGTGTCAGCGCCAAAGTCATCACCGTTACGATGCTGGGTGGCGACTGCTATCCTACCACCCCGATAGGAATAAACCTGCCCAATTCAAACTGGATTCGCGAGCAATACGGATCGAAATCAGTCACCATTGAAAATATAACGGAAGCTTACGATAAAGCATCGCAGGGAAACGGGTTCACTGACGAATTTGCAGGAAGCGACACCGAACGTGAACTGATAAAAAAATTCGGGTTTGCCACCGATAATCTCCTCACAGACCTCCACGAGTGTTTGGGGCACGGTTCGGGCGTTTTATTGCCGGGCGTCGACCCCGACGTGCTGGGCGCTTACAGTTCGACACTTGAAGAAGCGCGCGCCGACCTCTTTGCCTTGTATTATGTGGCAGACGACAAATTAATCGATCTGGGACTGCTGAACGATCCGGATGCCTATAAATCGGAATATTACAGATTTATGATGAATGGACTGATGACACAGCTGGTGCGTATCCAACCGGGCAGGGATGTGGAAGAAGCGCACATGCGCAATCGCCAGCTGATTGCCCGATGGGTATATGAAAAAGGAAAACCCGATCAAGTCGTTTCGTTCGAAAAACGCGACGGGAAAACTTATGTCGTCATCCACAATTACGAAAAACTCCGTATGCTGTTCGGTGAATTATTAGTTGAAATACAACGTATCAGGAGCGAAGGCGATTATCAGGCCGGCAAACGCCTTGTAGAAGATTATGGCGTGAAAGTTGACCGTACCATACATGATGAAGTATTGGCGCGCTATGCAAGTTTAAACCTGGCGCCTTATAAGGGTTTTGTAAATCCGGTTATGCATGTGGTACGAAATGGCAAGGGAGAAGTCACGGATATTACGCTTGACTACACGGAAGGTTATGCAGAACAAATGCTCCGGTACAGTAAAATTTATTCTTTTTTGCCAATATATAATTGACTTATCAAAAAAAACGGTATCTTTGTTCCAAATTATTATTTATTAAATTATGGATGTATCAGTTAATCAAGCGGACACATTGCAGATTTTGTTTTCCAATTACCTGAAAAACAAAAGACTCAGAAATACTGCCGAGCGAAATGCTATTTGTTCGACCGTTTGCCAGACAAATAATCCGTTTTCGCTCGAAGTAATCTGGCAGCAATTGGAAGATAAAAAATTTCATGTAAGCCGTGCTTCCGTTTATAATACAATGGAGTTGCTGCTGGATGCCAATATTGTTGTACGCCATCAGTTTACCAGTACACTCGTTCAATATGAGCTGAAGTATATCGCCGAGCAATATATTCATGTCGTATGCACGCACTGCGGTACGGTACGCAAGATAAAAAACGAAAAAATGAATAAATTATTTTCCGGATACAAGATACCCAAATTCACATTGGAACATTACGCATTGCACTTTTACGGTATCTGTTCAAAATGTAAATTCCGGATATCGCAAAAAGAAGCGCAAATCAAAAAACATAAATCAAAATAGATAAAAATGAAGAAAGTAGATGTTTTATTAGGATTACAATGGGGTGACGAAGGTAAAGGTAAGATTGTGGACGTGCTGACGCCACAATATGATGTGATAACCCGTTTTCAGGGCGGTCCCAATGCAGGGCATACGCTTGTGTTCGACGGTAATAAATTCATCCTGCGTTCGGTGCCATCCGGAATATTTCAGGGAGGAAAAATTAACGTGATCGGTAATGGCATTGTGCTTGATCCCATCCTTTTCAAAGAAGAAGTTACAAACCTTGCCGAAACCGAGCCTGACATTATCGACCGGCTTTATATCTCCAAAAAAGCACATCTGATCATGCCCACCCATCGCATACTCGATGCGGCAAACGAATCGGCAAAAGGAACCGGCAAACTTGGAACAACCGGGAAAGGTATCGGACCGGCATATACCGATAAAATCAGTCGAAACGGTCTGCGTTTGGGCGACTTGTTTCATGATTTCGACAAAAAATATGCAGCTGCCAAACTTCGTCATGAAAACATGTTGCGCGCCATGAATTACGGGTATAACATTGCCGAACTCGAAAGGGAATGGTTCGCCGCGCTGGAATATCTGAAGAAATTCAACATCATCGACAGCGAGCATTTAATCAATGAATTTATGCAAAATGACAAATCCATTCTGGCTGAAGGGGCACAAGGTACCATGCTCGATATTGATTTCGGTTCGTATCCTTATGTTACTTCATCCAATACGATTTGTGCCGGTTGTTGCGCCGGTCTGGGTATCGCGCCCCGAAACATTGGCGAGGTAACCGGGATAATAAAAGCCTACTGTACGCGGGTGGGAAGCGGTCCTTTCCCCACAGAGTTGACCGGTGATACCGGCGAGTTGCTCTGTGAACGCGGTCGTGAATTTGGGTCGGTCACCGGACGGAAACGCCGATGCGGCTGGATAGACCTTGTCGCACTGCGATATGCCATCATGATAAACGGCGTGACGAAACTTATCATGATGAAAAGTGATGTGCTGGACACATTCGACGTCATAAAAGCCTGTGTCGCCTACCGCATCAACGGCGGGGAGACAACAAAATTTCCGTTTGAGATCGCCGATACGGATATTGAACCCGTCTATGTCGAAATTGACGGATGGCAAACCGATATGTCAAAAATGAGAAGCGAAAATGAATTTCCGGAAGAATATAATGCTTACCTCACATTCCTCGAAGAAGAACTCGGCGTCCCAATTGTCATGGTATCGGTAGGACCCGACCGCGAACAGACGATTTTTCGAATTGAAAATTGAAAGTTATTTTACCGTTGTCTTGCCGGATTTGCAATCGCCGTCTTGGACGTGCCGTCGCCGTCTTGCCGGATTTGCAACCGTCTTGGACGTGCCGTCGCCGTCTTGCCGGATTTGCAACCGTCTTTGGCCGTCTTCAGCCGGATTGTCGGATTTGGCCGTCTTGCCGGATTGCCGTCTTGCCGGATTTGCAATCCGGCAATTACGAATATCAGGATTTGCAATCCGGCAATATTTTTTTTTCGCATTTCAAATGCTTATACTCAATACTGCCGAATTACAAATTCGGCAGGACAGCGGAGGACAGCAGGACAGCTTCGACAGGACAGCAGGACAACAGTATCATTAATCATTAATCATTATTTTATGTACGAATTACATTGGATTTTATTTATAGGTATCGCTCTATTAAGTTGGCTTGTTTCCGCTAACTTGAAAAGCAAGTTTAAAAAATATTCACAGACGCCGCTCGGCATGAACGGTCGGGATGTAGCGCTTAAAATGCTGCACGACAACGGCATCCACGATGTGCAGGTCACTTCAACACCCGGGCATCTGACTGACCACTTTAATCCGGCAACCAAGACCGTCAACCTTAGCGAATCGGTATATAGTCAACACAATGTAGCCGCTGCCGCCGTTGCCGCGCACGAATGTGGTCATGCCATCCAACATGCAATGGCTTTCGCTCCTTTGAAAATGCGCTCGGCGCTTGTGCCGATAGTCAGTTTTTCGTCAAACATTGTACAGTGGATTTTACTGGGAGGAATTATACTGTTAAACATCTTTCCGCAATTATTACTGATAGGTATCATCCTTTTTGCGATGACAACACTCTTCGCCTTTATCACGTTGCCTGTCGAGATCAACGCCAGTCAGCGTGCCATAACCTGGCTAAGCAATGCAGGCATTACCAGTTGGGGAACCGACCAAATGGCAAAAAGCGCCCTTCGCTCAGCCGCTTATACCTATGTAGTGGCAGCGCTCGGCTCGCTTGCCACATTAATATATTATATTACGATATTCATGGGACGTAGACGATGAAACCTTCCCCCCAATAGGGGGGGAGCGATACTACACTTTTTAATAGTAATTTTCAACTTTCAATTCTTAATTAAATGAAGCCTTCCATTCCGAAAGGAACACGCGACTTTTCGCCGGTCGAAATGGCGAAGCGTAACTATATTTTCGACACGTTACGCGAAGTCTTTGACGTCTTTTGTTTTCAACAAATTGAAACCCCGTCAATGGAAAATCTATCCGTTCTCATGGGAAAATATGGAGAAGAAGGCGACAAGTTACTTTTTAAAATTCTTAACTCCGGCGATTGTCTGGAAAAATTTTCAGATGAAGAGTTACACGATAAAAACTCGATGCGCTTCGCGCTCAAAGCCTGTGAAAAGGGTCTTCGATACGACTTGACTGTTCCTTTTGCCCGCTATGTCGTTCAACACCGGAATGATTTGACATTCCCCTTCAAACGGTATCAAATTCAACCTGTCTGGCGTGCCGACCGCCCGCAAAAAGGTCGATACCGCGAGTTTTACCAGTGCGATTGCGATGTGATTGGCTCCGCTTCACTACTGTACGAAGTGGAATTTATTGAAATCATCGACGAAGTGTTTCGCCGTCTTGGTTTACACGTGTGCGTAAAATTGAATAACCGCAAAATCCTTTCAGGGATCGCCGAAATGATCGGCGAAGCCGATAAAATTACAGACATCACCGTCGCCATCGATAAATTGGACAAAACAGGTCTTGACGCCGTCAATGAAGAGTTGTCGAATAAAGGCGTTTCCGAACAGGCGATAGCGCTATTGCAGCCAATCATCCTTCTGAAAGGCAATAACTGCGAAAAACTTTCCATTTTGAAAGAAACGCTTGCTAACACCGAGACAGGCATTAAAGGGATTGAAGAAATAGAATATATACTCAAACATATCGAAAAATTACCGTTAACGACGGCAGTTGAAGTGGACCTGACACTTGCGCGAGGATTAAGTTACTATACCGGCGCCATCTTCGAAGTAAAAATGCTTGATGTAGCAATAGGAAGTATCGCAGGTGGTGGACGATATGACAATTTGACCGGTGTATTTGGCATGGAGGGTGTTTCGGGCGTCGGCATGTCGTTCGGCGCGGAACGCATCTTCGACGTCCTCAACCAGCTTGACCTCTATCCTCCCGATTCGATGAAAACTACCCAACTCCTGTTTGTCAACTTCGGCGAAACAGAAGTTTCGTATCTCTTGCCCGTCGTTGCATCCCTCCGTGCTGCCGGTATACGAACCGAAATCTACCCCGAAGCAGGTAAGCTGAAAAAACAACTAAGCTATGCCGATTCAAAAAATATCCCCTACGTGGCGCTTGTCGGCGAAAACGAAATGGCAGAAAACAAAATCAACCTGAAAAACATGCTTTCCGGCGAACAGCAGTTAGTCACAACCGAAACACTCATCAAACTGATAAAATGATAAGTTAAAGTCATTGCGACGAAC
>Ga0082212_10008373_pt1 | contig 13517 bp, 16 predicted proteins | sample TergutNt197P3_FD_71548 | JGI IMG/M metagenome (GOLD analysis project Ga0082212, IMG submission 71548) | Neocapritermes taracua P3 segment gut microbial communities from Petit-Saut dam, French Guiana - Nt197 P3 | ecosystem: Host-associated > Arthropoda: Insects > Digestive system > Gut ... | reverse complement strand
GCGGGCCACCCCTCCACGGAGGGGAATTTGGGGTTTATGCGTAAACGCAATTTTCGATTTTTGATCTTTTGCTTGCCCAACCAGTTCCCGCTTAATCCCCCATTCCCCTTCGTGGAGGGGTGGCCCGCAGGCCGGGGTGGTTGCGCGGAGCACCTTACTCCACAATAACCACGCCCTCCGGCAGCAGCGTCGGGTCATAGGTGTAAAAATCGGGCTGGTGCGTGGCGCTGCAGAAGGCCTGCGCCTGGCTCTCGGTCATCATGAAGCCGTTGTTCGGGCGGTACTCCGCGGCCTTGACGCGCGTGGCGTCGTAGTGCCGCCAGCCCTCGCCGAGATTCACCAGCAGCCAGTAGTGCGCCATGTCTGTGCCGGGGATGCGCTCGATGTCCAGGCTTTCGATGCCTACGCGTTCCAGCATGTATTTTGCCAGGGCGTAGTAGGTGTAGCAGTCTCCCTGGCGCAGCTTTAGGCCGTTGTACGCGCCGTCGAGGATGTCCTCCTTCTCGCCGTCATTGGTGTAGGCGATGTTGGCGTTCACCCAGGCGTGGATGGCTTTTGCTTTTTGGGTGTCGGTCATGCCGTCGTCGATGATCTGCGCGAGGATGGGGTCGGCCAGGGCGTCGACCTTGTCCTTGCCCACGGGCAGGACAGTCACCTTCACACGCTGCTCGACCGTCTGGCCGGCGGCGTCCGCGGCGCTGTAGAGCACGGAGTACTCCCCGGGGAAATCGGTGTCCACGCCGCTGCTGTCCACCACGAGTTCGATCTCGCTGCCCCGGGGGTCGTAGGCCGTCACGCCCGCGCGGTAGGCGATGGTGCCGTAGCGCTCCACCTCGATGTCCTGCGCGCCCACGATGATGGGTGTCACGGCGTCGCCGGTGATCTTCAGCGCGGCCTTGACCTCTGTAATGTTGCCGCCCTCGTCGGTGATGATCACGGTGATGTTCTGCGTGCCGCGCAGGAAGAAGTCCGGCTTTTCGGCGAAGCGCAGCGTCACCTCGGAGCGGTCGGCCACATTCTGCACGAAGTCCTCGGGGCCCCACACCTGCCCGGGCTGGCCCTCGCGGCTGACGGCCTTGGCCGTGGGCGGGATGGTGTCCACAACGCGCAGCGTGAGGGGGAAGCCCTGCTGGTCCACCTTCAGCGTCACGGGGTATTCGCCCAGGGCGGCCAGGGCCGGCGGGAGCTCGGCGAAGGAGACGGCCAGGTTGTTGGCGCTGTCGAGCAGCAGGTCCTGCGGGGTGAGCACCGACGGCGCCTCACCGAGCTCGAAATCGAGCTCACGCAGGCGCAGCAGGCGCAGCTTGGCAGTGACGCGGCCCTTGCGGCCCTCGCTGTCGGTGAGCAGGAGCCGCACGCGCTGCGTGCCGTGCTTGTCCATGTCCGGGGCTTTGCGGAAGCTGACCGTCACGCCTGCGAGCGCACCGCCCCCGGGGGCGTGGGCGAAGTCCTCCGGCTGCAATGCGCACAGGCCCGCGAGGCTGACTCTGTCGGCCGCCTCGGCCTTGAGCTTCCCGCCGGGCAGCAGCAGGCAGAGGACCAGTACAGCCGCTGCGGTCAGCCCCACGATGACCACCGGGAGCATCCTTCTTTGTTTCAAGGCATTAACCCTCTTTCACACCGAGACATCCTGTTTAATATGTTTCGCATACTCTTTAATTATACTATATATGCGCGCGTTTGTCAAGGGCTGCGCAAGATTTAGCTACGGGTGGTGGGCGTGTGCAAAAAGGCGAGCCGGGCATGATTTATTCCTTGCAAATGTGCTCCGTGTGTGTTAAAATAGCTAAAACAAACCAGAAAGGCTTTCATATGACCAGCAAAGCGCGCGCAAATCTTCGCGGGCAGGCCAATTCGCTCCAGGCGGTATTCCAGGTGGGCAAGGAGGGCGTCACCCCCGCGGTAGCCTCGCAGATGCTCGAGGCGTTCCGTACCCGCGAGCTGCTCAAGGGCAAGGTGCTGCTCGAAACCTGCCCTCAATCCCCGCATGAAACCGCAGAGGCCCTTGCCGCCATGACGGACAGCGAGGTGGTGCAGGTGGTGGGCGGCAGCATGGTGTTCTTCAAGGAGAACCCGGAATTGCGCAAAAAACTGGCGGAAAAGGAGAAGGCTGAGAAGGCGAAAAAAGGGAAGGCGGCCAAGGTGCGCCGCTCCGCGAAGCCTTCCTCAGTCCGCCCGATTGTCAAGCCACGGGGGCAGTGACCATATTCTTCTGCATGGCTTCTATCGTTTCTCTCATTTCGGACAGATAATCGCCTGCGATATAGGAGAGCGTTTGTCCGTGCGCGCCTGTTCCATCGTCGTATATGATGCAATTGATAGCAACCGCAATTTTTTCCCGCAAGATGCTGAGCTCTATGAAAGCGTCCTCGGATACCAGGCTGTATTCCATGAGTGTTCCCCTCCTTGGTTTATATGTTTATATTTTAGCATGTTGTACCCGACATATCAAGATGGAATAATGCACGAACTTTTGGCTATGTCGGGTACAACATATTGTGCGTAATGTCGGAAAGGGGCCTTGATATGTCACCTATATCAAAAGCACAAATGAGGGCAACCGCAAAATACATGAAGGAAAACTACGACGAGTTCAAAGTAAGGGCACGAAAGGGCAAAAAGGAGCAGGTGCAGGAACACATCACTAGCACCGGCGAAAGCATGAACGCATTCATCATTCGTGCGATCGACGAAGCGATGGAGCGGGACAAACAGGTGAAACCGTAATACGAAAATACAAAGAGGAGACATCCATGACCAACCAGACCGAAACAAAATCAGCCTTTATAATAGGCGGCAGCAGAGGCATAGGCCACGCGGCCTGCGTCGCCTTGGCCCGCGACGGCCACGACATCGCCTTCACCTTCAACAGCTGCGAGGAGGCCGCCGCCGAAACCGCGAAGGAGATCGAGGCCATGGGACGGCGCTGCGTATATTTCCAGGCAGACATGGGCGGGAAGGATGTGCCCGCGGCGACGATAGAACGGGCCGCCGCGGCGCTGGGGCGCATCGACGCCCTTGTAGTCGTGGCGGGCATCACGCGCCTTTTCAGCCTGCTGGAGATGACCCCCGAAAAAATCGACGAGTTATACAACTGCAACTACAAGGCCGTCTTGCTGAGCGTCTCGGCGGCGGCGAAGCACATGATCGACAACGGCGTCCAGGGCAGCATTGTGCTCATCGGCTCTGTCCGGGGCCTTTTGGGCTTCCACAACGACCATGTCTACGGGCCCTTGAAGGCCGCGCTGGCCCACACCGCCGAATCTGCCGCCATCGAGCTCGGGGACTACGGCATCCGTGTCAATTGCGTAGCGCCCGGGATGACCAACGTACGCAAGCCCGATACCCCGGAAAATCTGTGCCGCGAATGGGCGAATCAAATCCCCCTGGGCCGCTTTGGCATGGCCAGCGATGTTGCTGCCGCCATTGCCTTCCTTGTCAGCGACGAGGCGCGGTACATTACCGGCGTGACGATCAAAGTGGACGGGGGCATGAGTCTGCCCGCCAAGATGGGGTGAAGCATGATCTGCAATTATAATGAATTCATCCGCGAACTCCACGCCGCCGGGTTCTCCCAGTTCGGCCTGGGGAAGGACAACGTGGCCACCGTGTTCCGCCACAGCTGGAACGAGCAGCCCGAGGATAGCCCCGTGCGGTGGTTCTCCGGCGAACCCGACCGCGACCCCTGGGAGTGGCGCGCGCGCGTGGTCAACGAAAGGGACGACATCGCCTACGCAAAGTTCTTCCTGCGCAGGGCCGGGTTCATCACGCGCGCGTGGTATCCGTATTTCCTCGCCGTGCGCAGAAATGGGCGCGGCTTCGCCGAGGCCTACGCCGACGGCCTGTACAGCCGGGCCGCGCTGCGCATCCACGAGTGCCTGGAGCGGAACGGCGCCCTGCCCGTGCACGACCTCAAGCCCATGGCGGGCTTTGGCCGGGAGGACAAATCCACCTTCGAGCGCGCGCTGGCCGATCTGCAGATGGGCATGTACATCACCGTGTGCGGCCACGCGCAGAAGGTCAGCAGGGCGGGGGAGAGCTACGGCTGGTCCTCGGACGTCTACTGCTGCACGCCGGAGGAATTCATGCCCGAGGCGATTGATGCCGCCGCGCTGTTGGATCCGGAGGAGGCCGCCGAAAAGATCGAGGCGCAAATCAATAAGCTCAACCCGGAGGCCGAGCCGAAGAAGGTGAGGAAATTCATCTATGGATAAAATGAGATTCGTCTTCCCCTGCGAGGCATACGAACAGAGGGCCGTTTACTATATTCAGGAGTTCATCGGGCACGGCTCGGCCATCAACGGCACCGGCGGGCTGGACCGCTTTTTGCGGGACAGCACCTATGGGGCTTGGTTGGAGAAAGTGCGCGCGGACACGGACTTGGCCAACGTCCCAGAGGGCCGTTCGCCCGGGTATACTTACTTTTATGTGCGCGAATCGGACGGCGAGCTCGTCGGCATGATCAACATTCGCCTGGCATTGGTGGGCGATTTCATGCGCGAGCAAGGCGGGCACTTCGGGTATTCCGTGCGGCCAACCCAGCGCGGGAAGGGCTACGCCACGGCCATGCTGCGCGGGGCGCTGGCGTTCTGTAGCGCCATCGGCATGAACGACTTCGTCGTCGGCTGCCACAAGGCGAACCCGACCTCGGCGGGCGTGATTACGAATTGCGGCGGCGTGCTGGAGGCCGAGTTTTTCAGCGAGTACTACGGGCAAGTGGTGCAGCGGTATCGGATACATTTGTAAATAAAAGGAGGCCCCCATGAACAATTTCACCCTCACCTGGCTGGGCCAGGGCGGCTACGCCCTGCACATCAACGGCAAGACAATCTACCTCGACCCCTACATGTCCGACATGGTGGGCAAAAAGGAGGGCCTTGCGCGCCTGGTGCCCCCGCCCATCGATCCCGCGCAGGCCCGCCCGGACTACTATCTTGCCACCCACGACCACATGGACCACCTGGACACCGACTTCATCCAGCAGATGGACTGCACGGGCGTGCGCTTCGTCTGCCCGGAGAGCTGCAAAACGGCCCTGCTGGCCCTTGGCAAGGGAATTGAGGAGGGCCAGATCACCGTGGTCAATCGCGGCGATGAACTGGAGCTCGATGGGTTTTCGGTGCGGGCGGTCTATGCGGACCATACCCCCGACAGCGTGGGGTTTGTCATCACGGTCAATGGGCTTGCGCTGTACGTCACCGGCGACACGCTCTATGGCGATGCGGTTGGCGCGGGCGTGAACGCGGACATCATCTGCTGCTGCATCAACGGCCGCTGGGGCAACATGGACGCCGGGGAGGCCGTGCAGGTGGCGCTGCGCTCGGGTGCGAAGGTGGCCATCCCCAACCACTATGGCATGTTCGCGAAAAACACCGCCGACCCGGCTGTTTTCTGCGCGATGGCCGGGGCGGCGGGGCTGCGGACGTATACGATGGAACATGCGGAGACAATCGATTTGAAGGGACTGCTCTGATGGCCAAACCGGAATTTCCTATTCTCACAACCGAGCGCCTGCTTTTGCGCCAGCTCGTGAAATCCGACGCCCCCGCCCTGGCCGCCCTCCTGCACGACGAGGAGGTCTCCCGCACCCTGCTGGGCAACCTCGAACGCGTCACGCTGAAGGACGAACAGAACTACATCCGTGCCATGCGCAAGCAGTTCGGGAAGAGGCAGCTAGTCGACTGGCTCATCTGCGACAAAGCGACCGGCGCGCCCATGGGGCATATCGGCCTGCAGCCCATCGACCGCACGCACAACAATGCGAGCGCGGGGTTCTTCCTGGGCCGCGAATTCTGGGGCCGGGGCTGCATGACCGAGGCGTTCTCCGCCGTGCTGGACTATGCCTTCGGCACGCTGGGGCTGAACCGGGTGTCCGCCGGGCACTTCGAGGGCAACATCGCCAGCGGGCGCGTGCAGCAGAAGTGCGGCCTGCAATATGAGGGCACGCAGCGGCAGGCCTTCCGCAAGAATGGGCAATATATTGACGAAATGATGTACGCGATAACAAAAGAAGATTGGAGCGAGAACCATGCCTGATTTCTACCCCAGCATCCCCGCCATCCGCTACGAGGGCCCCGGCGGCAAGAACCCCCTGGCCTTCCGCTTCTACAACCCCAATGAGGTCCTCCTCGGCAAGACGATGAAGGACCACCTGCGCTTCGCCATGAGCTACTGGCACACCATGTGCGCCGAGGGCGCCGACATGTTCGGCGTGGGCACCCTGGATAAGAGCTACGGCCACGCGGACCCCATGAGCAGCGCCTACGCCAAGGCCGAGGCCGCCTTCGAGTTCATGCGCAAGCTCGGCCTGGAGCTCTACTGCTTCCATGACCGCGACATCGCCCCCGAGGCGGACAACCTGCGCGAGACCAACGCCCGGCTGGATAAGCTCAGCGACAAGCTGCTGGAGCTGCAGCGGGCCACGGGTATCGTGCCGCTGTGGGGCACGGCGAACCTGTTCAACAACCCGCGCTACCAGAACGGCGCGGGCAGCAGCTGCTCGCCCGAGGTCTTCGCCTTTGCCGCCGCACAGGTGAAAAAAGCCCTCGAACTCACGGTGAAGCTCGGCGGGCAGGGCTTTGTGTTCTGGGGCGGGCGCGAGGGCTACGAGACCCTGCTCAACACGAATTACGCCCTGGAGCAGGACAACATCGCCCGGCTATTCACCCTGGCGCGGGACTACGCCCGCAGCATCGGCTTCAAGGGGCCCTTTTACATCGAGCCCAAGCCCAAGGAGCCCATGAAGCACCAGTACGACTACGACGCCGCCGCTGCTATTGGCTTTTTGCGCAAATATGGCTTGGACGGCGATTTCCGCATGAACATCGAGGCCAACCACGCCACGCTGGCTGGGCACACCTTCCAGCACGAGCTGCGCGTGTCCCGGGAGGAGGGCTTCTTCGGCTCCATCGACGCCAATATCGGCGACCCGCTGCTGGGCTGGGATACCGACCAGTTCCCGACGAACGTCTACGACACCACCCTGGCCATGCTGGAGGTCCTGGACGCGGGCGGCTTCATCACGGGCGGCCTCAACTTTGACGCCAAGACCCGCCGGGCCTCCAGCACCTTCGAGGACCTCTTCCAGGCCTACATCGCCGGGATGGACACCTTCGCCCTGGGGCTGCGCATGGCCGCGAAGCTGCGGGCCGACGGCCGCCTGGACGAGTTCGTGGAGGCCCGCTACGCCGGGTATGAGACCGGCCTAGGGCTGGACATCGTGCAGGGGCGGGCCGACATGGCCAGCCTGGAGGCCTTTGCCCTGGAAATGGGCGACGTGGCGACCACCAGCGGGCGGCAGGAATATTTGGAGCATGTGATGAACTGCGTGATGTTTGGGTGATCAAGCCAACCCCAGGTATTCCTCCAAACACTTCCCGCTCACCTTCATCGCCGTGGCGGGGCCAACGCCCACATAGCGCCAGTGCCACGGCTCGTAGATGATCTGCGTGACGGCGGTCTTCTCCTTCGGGTAGCGCAGGATGAATCCGTATTCGTGCGCGTGGGCCTTCAGCCAGGCGAACTCCTTGGTGGTGTCGAAGTCGTCGCGGGTGTCCCAGTAGCCGGGGCGGGTGATGTCCATGGCCAGGCCCGCGCTGTGTTCGGTGCAGCCCGGGGGCAAAATCACCTGCGCGGCGAGGTTCACGGCCTCGGCATAGCTGTGGCCCCGGTCCACGTTGGTCCGAATCAGGCGCTCGAAGTTGGCCTTCTGCCGGGCGGAGCTTCGATAGCCCGAGTAGGGGATGAGCTCCGCGCCGTCGGCCTTCGCGGCGTCGTACATCTTCTTGTACTGCGTGGCCGCCGTAGCCTCCATCTGGATTTTTTCGGGGTAGGACGGCACGCACACCTGCAGCGCGGGCTCGTAGTTCGCGGGCAGATGGTAATTCCGGTTCACGCAGATCAGGTAGGGGTCCGCGGGCACCTTGGCCGCCACGGGCGCGATGCCGGGGTAGTCGTAGGAATATGACGCGTTGCCTCCGCTGTTTGTACTGGCTGTGGGCTGCTTTGTTGTTGTGGTCGTTGTGGTCGTCGTGGTTGTTGTCAGTGTCGTTGGAGTTGTTGTACTGGTTGTCGTTGTCGCAACGGCAGTTGACGTAGTAGTTGTTTCAGTCGTAGTGGCTATGGATGTCGCAGCCGTTGTCGCGTACGCCGTCAGAAGCGGCGTTGTTGCAGTAGGCGTGGTTTCGCTTGCAGCCTCCTCGCTGCACGCCGCCAGCCCCGCCAGCAAAAGGAGAGTTAAAGTTAACATCAAGCTTTTTTTCATTCGTATACCTCCGCACACCATTTTACTCTTTAAACTAGGTTTTGTCAAGGAGGGAATCCCATGCGAATCCTCATCGGACTGGACATCGGCACATCGAGCTGCAAGGCCCTTGCCGTGGACGAAAACGCCTGCCCGCTGGCCTCCGAGAGCGAGGAGTACCCCTGCCATGCCCCGCAGCCCGGCTGGAGCGAGCAGGACCCCGCCGACTGGTGGCGCGGCGCGTGCGCGGCGCTGTCCCGGCTGACGCGAAAAATCGACCCGTCAAGCGTTGCCGCCATTGGCCTGTCCGGCCAGATGCACGGCATGGTGGCCCTGGACGCGCAGACGCAGGTCCTGCGCCCCGCGATTTTGTGGAACGACCAGCGCACCGCAAGCCAGTGCGAGAAGGTCACCGAGGCCGCGGGCGGCTCCGATGGCCTGCTGCGCCTGACCAACAACGCCATGCTTACGGGCTTCACCGGGGGCAAGATCGTCTGGTTCCGCGAGAACGAGCCTGCGCTTTTCGCGAAATGCGTGAAGATCATCAATCCGAAGGACTACATTAATTTCTTGCTCACCGGCGAGATTGCCACGGACGTCAGCGACGCCAGCGGCACAGGCCTCTACGACGTGGCGCATAATCGCTGGAGCGGCGAATTGCTCGATTTATTGGACATATCGGAGAATTTATTTGCGAAAGCATGTCAATCGACAGAGATAATTGGTAAGATAACCAAAGAAGCGGCTGAATTGACCGGCCTACCGGAGAACCTCCCCGTCGTCGCTGGCGGCGGTGACGCCGTGCTGTCCGCCGTGGGTATGGGTCTGGAGGAGGCCGGGCAGCTGGCCGTGACGCTCGGCACCAGCGGCGTTGTCGCCCGGCATGTGCCCGCGTTCTTCGAGAATCGGGGCGCAAAATTGCAGTTCTCGCGGGCCTGCCTGCCGGGGCTGTTTCACGTGATGGGCGTCACGCTCTCGGCGGCGGGGAGCTACCAGTGGCTCGAAACCCTCCTGGGCGACCCGCGCCTGGTCTCCCGCAAGGAGCGCTACAGGGCTTTGGACGAGGCCGCCTCCCTCTCCCCGCCGGGCGCGAGCGGCGTGCTGTTCCTGCCCTATTTGAGCGGCGAGCGCTGCCCTGTCAACGATGCTGACGCCACGGGCTGCTTCCTCGGCCTGCGCGGGCAAACCACCAAGGGCGACCTGGCCCGGGCCGTGCTGGAGGGCGTGGCGTTCTCCCTGCGGCAGGCGTATGACCTCATGGCGGACGCTACGGGCCCGGCCAAACGCCTGATCCTCGCGGGCGGCGGCGCGGTGAGCCCCCTCTGGCGGCAAATCATGGCCGACGCCTTCGCTCTGCCGGTGGTCACCCTCGAGGCGGGCGATGAAGGCGGCTCCTTCGGCGCGGCGATCCTCGCGGGCCTGGGCGCGGGGGTGTGGGCGAACCCGGCGCAGGCCCTGGGGCAATTGCGCGTGAAAAGCGAAACGCTCCCGATACAAGAAAACGTGTCCGTGTATCGGGAACGCTATGGGGTGTATCAGAAAATTTATCCTGCGGTGCGGGGGATCTGAAACGCTTGCGTGCGTGCCCTGCACAACCACCCCGCCGCTGCGGCGGCACCCCTCCACGGAGGGGAATTTGGAGATTAGGCATAAACGCCTTTTCGAATTTATAGAACTGTGCTTGCATAACCCGTTCCCGACTAGACCCCCAATTCCCCTCCGTGGAGGGGTGGCCCCGCAGGGCCGGGGTGGTTGTGCAGGGCACTGCGCGAACGAGGGGGGCTTTTCGCCTTAATCTTCCGGCCTTGGGTTGTTGCCAATATATTTTCCGTTTTCATCGCGGTTGATGGGGTATGCTTTCAGATGAAACTGGGTGCAGCCGGGGCATGACAAATCCAATTCATATTTTTCCTTGCCGGCTTTGTATGCATAATCGCCGCCGCGCCGAATCACGAGGTCGCCGCCGCGTTGAATCGAGAGCCTTCGCAGTCGCCGCAGGGCTCCGCGCCTGGTAGTAAAGTCGCCGCCGTACCGAATCACTTCGCAGTAATTATATAGCCGTGTCATGACTCTGGGGCACATGTCGGCGGGACAACCGTATTGGAAGACAAACTTGTCCCCTTTTTCCAGGCCAAGCCTACAGTGCCCGGCTTTCCCCTCTGTAGCGGTCAGTTCAAATTCCCAATCCTCTGTTATCCATTTTTGCATTGGTATGCCTCCTTCTTAGAAGCAGTTCTCCTCCGCCGTCAACGGCAGGGGCGGCTGCGCCTCGAAGGGCGACTCGATGGCGATCTCGCAGCCCTCGGCGCTGCTGCGCTCGATGGCGGTGAGCACCTCCAGCACGTGCAGGGTCTGCAGGGCGGCGCTTGCGCGGGGGAGGCGATTGTCCTTCAGCGCGGCGGCCATGTCCGCCAGGCCCACGCCGCGGCAGTTGTCGTGGTAGGCGTCGTAGGGCGTGTCGATGGGAATCCACTCCCCGCCGCCGAAATTCTCCGCAGCGCCGGGGGAATTCTTCTCTTTGATCTTAATTTTGATCTCCCCGCCGAAGCCGTTCGGGTCGGGGACGATCATATTGCCATTCGTGCCATAGACCTCGATGCAGTTGACCCCCGGCATGGAATACGCGTCGAAGGTGGTGATCAAGGTGGCGATGGCGCCGCTGGCGAAACGCAGCAGGGCGGTCTGGTGGGTGGGGACGTCCACCTCGATCACCGTGCCGTTCAGGGGCTGGCTGGTGATGGTGCGCGTGGGATAGGTGATCCTCGTCATGCCCATCACGCTCTTCACCGGGCCCATCATCTGGCACAGCGCCGTGACGTAATAGGGCCCCATGTCCAGCATCGGGCCGCCGCCGGGCGCGCGGTAATAGAACTCCGGGTCGGGATGCCAGGTCTCGTGCCCATGGCAGATCATGTGCATTGCCGCCCCGATGGGCTCTCCGACGATGCCCGCCGCCAGCAGCTTGCGGCAGCCCTGCACGCCCGCGCCCAGGAAGGTGTCCGGCGCGCCGCCGATCACCAGGCCCTTCGCCGCCGCGAGCTCCACGAGGGCCTTGCCCTGCTCAAAAGTCGCGGACAGGGGCTTTTCGCTGTAGACATGCTTGCCTGCCTCCAGCGCGGCGCGGCTGACCCCGTAGTGCTCGCTTGGGCGGGTGATGTTGAGCACGATCTCCACCCGCGGGTCGGCGAACAGCTCGTACATGTCGTTGTACAGCTTTATGCCGTGTTGCTCATATTTGTCCACGGCGCGCTGTGCCTTCTCCCTTACAAGGTCGCACACGCCGATAATTTCAAGGTCCTTGAATTTCTCCGTCAGGTTTTTCAGGTAGATGCCGCTGATATTGCCGGCGCCCACAAAACCGATCCCGGTTTTCGCCATGATTATCCTCCCACTAATACATCTTCAATACATCTTCGCGTTGTTCAGATATTGGTCCACCGTCCGGCCCTGCGCCGCGGCGGCCGCTTTGCCCGCGGCTGCCCAGAGAAAGCCGCGCCGCATGAGCTCCTGCGCGGCGGGCGCCAGGTCGAACACGTCGTCATGATGCCCCAGCGAGTTGTAGTACACCCGGCCGAGGCCCCAGTATTTCGTCCACACCACGGGCATATCGATGGGCTTGTTCGCGGCGTGGTAGTAGCTGATCAGGGGGAAACGCGTGGTGGCGAGCACCTCGATGGAGGGGTCCACGTGGAGGTAATACTGCTCGCTTTTGACCTTAAAATCCTCGATGCCCTGCGTGAGCGGGCTCGAATTGCGGTTGATATGCACAGTGTATTCCACTTTGTCGCCGCCGGGGTGGCTCACCCACTGGCCGCCGGTCATGAACTGCCACTCGGTGTCCTCGCGGTAGGCGTCGCACATGCCGCCGTGGCAGCCCGCGATGCCCACCCCCGCGCCCACCGCCTTCGCGATGGCCCTGGAGGTCTCCCCCGGCATCTTGCAGCCGGTGGTCACCGGCACCAGCAGATCGAGCTGCTCAAGGGCCTTGTAGTCCGGCAGCTTCTCCACGCCCTTGACCAAACACACATCGAAGCCCTCGCTTTCCAGCATGCGCTGGAAGCGTTTCGCCACCTTTTCGGGCTCGTGTCCGTCCCAGCCGCCCCAAAAAATCAACGCACTTTTTCCCACAATACAATACTCCCTGGAATGAATTCAACAGTCCAAGAAATAGTATATCATGCTTTTTCTGGAAATGCAAGGGAATTTTGCAAATTTTCACAAATTTTATCAAATTTTCACAGAAGAATCTCCATAGCCCGCCTGTAGCCCTCGAATCCCAGCCCCGCGACCACGGCGACGCAGCCCAAAGCCGGGTACGATACCCTGCGGAAGCCCTCGCGGGCCTGTACGTCGCTCAGGTGCACCTCCACGGCGGGCAGGCCCACGGCCTTCAGCGCGTCCAGGATCGCCACGCTGGTGTGGGTGTAGGCCGCCGGGTTGATCACGATGGCGTCGGCTGCGCCCAGCGCCTGCTGGATATAGTCCACCAAAACGCCCTCGTGGTTGGACTGGAACACCTCGGCCTGCACGCCCAGCGCCGCCGCGCTCTCTCGCACATAGGCTTCCAGGTCGGCGTAGGTCGCGCGGCCGTAGATCTCCGGCTCGCGGATGCCGAGCATGTTCAGGTTCGGCCCGTTGATGACGCGGATTTTCATGGATTGAATACCTCCCAAGCCTTCTCAAATAACCATTCCCAATCCTCATGATGCGCAATCTCCACATCCGCCGCCGCCTCGTAAAACGGCCGCCGGACCCGTTCCAGCTTTTCCAGGTCCACCGAGAGCGGCCGCCCCGCCGTGGCGAGATATCGCGTATCCCGGCGTATCCACAGCAGCCTGCCGTTGCTCCGCAGGGCCTCGGTATTCTCCGGGCGCAGCACCGCGCCGCCGCCCGTGGCGATCACCTGCCCGGTCCCCGCGCCGAACTTTGCCGCCGTCTGTGCCTCCAGGTCCCTGAAAATCGCCTCGCCCTGCCCGATGAGAATCTCGCTCCCGGGCTGCCCCGCCTGCCTTTCGATCTCCTGGTCCAGATCCACGAAGGGCCTGCCGCTTTTCTCCGCCAGGCGCCGGCCCAAGGATGTCTTGCCGCAGCCCGGCATGCCGATGAGCACCCAATTTTCCACGTCCCGGCGCAGTGAGGCCAGCACCCGCGAGACATCGCATTCCCCGCGGCCCTCCCCCGTGAACAGCGCGGCGGACGCCGCCGCCTGCGCCACAAGCATCGAAAGCCCGTCGGCGGTTTTGAGCCTCAAATTTTGCGCTTTCTGCAAAAAGCG
>Ga0082212_10008372_pt1 | contig 13517 bp, 12 predicted proteins | sample TergutNt197P3_FD_71548 | JGI IMG/M metagenome (GOLD analysis project Ga0082212, IMG submission 71548) | Neocapritermes taracua P3 segment gut microbial communities from Petit-Saut dam, French Guiana - Nt197 P3 | ecosystem: Host-associated > Arthropoda: Insects > Digestive system > Gut ... | reverse complement strand
GATACCATAACTGTTGATGAATTAAGGGCTTATGAACGGGCAAAAGAATTCATGCAGGTGATGATGCCGCGATATGCCGACCGGATCAATCTGTACGACGACAAAGAACCGATTTTTTTCAAAAAGGGCATCGACCCGGAAATTGCCCACATGAACCAGCGGCGTGTGCCGCTCACAAAGGGGGGTTCCATCGTCATCGATCAGACGGAAGCCCTTGTGGCAATTGATGTTAATAGTGGTAACTTCCGAGCGGATGACAACAACGCCGAAGAGACCGCATTTCAGATTAATTTGATTGCCGCGCGGGAAATTGCACGTCAATTACGATTGCGTGATTTGGGCGGGGTCATTGTCAACGACTTTATCGATATGCGTCGCGAAGCTCATCGTCGGGCAGTCGAACGGGAATTGCGCAATGCGGTCAAGCGGGATCGTGCACGTACAAAAATCTTGCGAACCAGCCCGTTCGGGCTGGTTGAGATGACTCGCCAACGGGTTCGCCCCAGCCTCAAAAGAAGCGTTTATATTGAATGTCCCTGCTGTCATGGCGGCGGAGTTGTTAAATCTGTCGAGAGTATGGCACTTGAAGTCTTTAGGACGCTTATACTTGCGTCGAGTCGTGATGAGATCAAAATGATCAGAATCACGGTCGTCGAAGAAGTGGCCGAGCATCTCAACAACAGAAAACGCGTTGAGCTGGCTTCCATTGAGCGCGACGGCAATGTCGAAATTTCGATCAAGGGAACGCTGGACATTTGGCCGGAACACCTTGCCGTCGAATGCTTTGACGTCATGGGACAACCGGTCGCTTTTTCCCGGGAGGACTCCTTGAAATCCCGGCCAAAACAGCGATAATGCAGTGTTTACAGAATAGTAGCCGGAAGCGTAAGCGACCTAGTAGCGTATGGTTATGCAGTTAAATAACCGGTCACTGACGTTCCCGGCTACTGTTCATTGTGCTCAAAGTTGAAGTGGTCGCAGGTCAAAAATCAGGTTTCTGATTGCCTCGCACCCTTTCAGGCCGTGAAATATTCCGGCTATAGTATGTTTCTATTACCAACTTTTTGAAAGATTTGAAAATGTACGCAATTATTGAAGATGGCAGCCGCCAGTTTAAGGTTGAAGAAGGTCAGGAACTCGTTGTTGACTTCCGTGAAGAGTGGGAACCGAACGCTGAAGTGACGTTTGACAAAGTGCTTATGATCGGTTCAGAAACCGGTGCTAAAATCGGCCAGCCGACGGTTCCCGGAGCCAAAGTTACCGCTGTGGTCATCGACGATGTTCAAGGACCCAAACTGACGATTCGCTGGTTCCGCCGCCGTAAAAATTCCCGGAAAAAGGTGGGCCACCGCCAGATACACTCAAAAGTCAAAATTACAAAAATCGAAGGTTGATTTCTGACTTTTGAACAAAAATTAACAATCGCAGCCGAAAATGCCCATAACAGTTTTTTTTTGGTTGCGTTTTTTTGTGCGCGAAGAAATTTTTTCGTCTTGGCGTGTCTGCGAGGTTTTGTTATGATTCGCATGGGTTTCAAAACAAACTAATTGTAAATAAGGAGTTACGGATGATTTCCAACTTTAATAGAAACTTGCTTCTGATTCTCAGCGTTGTGCTTGCAGGCGTGATTGCAGCCAATGTTACGGCTGAAGATGGCAATGCGGAAAAATACGTGTTTCGGTATAAATTTCATCCAGATGATGTTCTTCAGTGGGAAGTTACCACGCGGGTTACCCAGTTGGTTTCTCGGGGAACGTCTCGCGAAAATTCAGAAACGATTAGTGTTTCGACCAAAATCTGGAAGGTGATCGAAGTTGATGAAAACGGTACGGCTGTGTTGGAGTACAGTATCGGGGATGTCGATATGAGAAGCCGTATTTCGCAAGGTTCGAATGTTGAGGAACGGAAATACAACAGTAAAACGGATGAAAAACCCTCGCTCGAATTTCTTGATGTGGCGGAGCTGATCGGCCAACCCATTGCACACTTTACGATCAATTCGCAAGGCGAAATCATCAAGCGGTCACAAAAAGCAAAAGTGGCCGCGACCATGCAGTTTGGCGAAACGGCGGAGGAAAATCGTATCACGATCCCGATGCTGGAACATGCCATTAGCGTGGGCGATACGTGGGATTATCCTCGGGAGATCATCATTCCGCAACCAAACGGAACGGTCAAAAAAGTGTCCGTGCGTGAATGTTATACACTGGAAAAGGTGCAAAACGGCATCGCGACATTCGGGTTGAAAACTTACGTCACCACACTGTTGAACGACGACAAAGAAACGGATTGGGCCTTGCGGACGAAAATCCGCAACGGCACAATCCAGTTCAATATGACCGAAGGACGGGCGATTTCACAACAATATGACGTGAAAATAACCGTTGTTAACCTGCCGACACTGGGTCGGGGCGGCGCGAATTACCAATCTCGCTTCGTCGAAAAATCCATGTAAATTCAGATTTGTTGATTCCAACCGATCATGGTGTATTTTAACAAACCTGAAATCAAAATATCCGGAGGATTACCTGTAATCCGTCATAGTTATTGGGGTTAGGGTTAGGGTTAGTTACCAGCACCCGCTCCACGGTTGCCACGGGCACCACCACCAGTTCCCGCTCCAGCACCACCCGCACCACGGTTACCAGCTCCTGCACCTGCACCTGCACCACCCGCTCCGGGTGTACGAGTCTGCGGTCGCAGGTAGGTCGGAACGTCCTTCATCAGTTCTTCGGCCTTCGCTTTTTGGGCGGCGGTCAAGAGGGCACTGACGGCAGCACGGAAATCGGCATTGGCTTTCTGACGAGCTGCGGTTTCTTCGGCTGTGGGTGCTGCGGGCGGTCCGGCATTACCACCAGGGGCCCGTTGCGGTGTGGCTGCACGCAATGCTGCCTGGGCTTCTTCAAACTTTTTCGTTTGATCGGCGGTCAGGTTCAGGGCACGAAGCGAATCGAGGGTAACTTGTGCACCACCAAATCCTGCACCGGCACCACGGGGGGCATTGGCATTTCCGGGCGTCGAGGCAGCCGGAGGATTCAGGCTGTTCAGGCCGCCGGCGCGCTGGAAGACCATGATGTCCAATTTGGTGACTTGGTCTTTGGTCAGAGTCTCTTCGAGAGTTTTCCGGGCTGCTGCCGCGCGTTCAGCCGTTCGTGCAGCACGTTCTTCGGCCGTCAGATTTGCTGCCGGGGCCGCTCCGGTTGCGGGAGCGGCGGGACGAAGTTTTGCCATTTGATCATCTGTTACACCCAATGCTGTGCGGGCTTCTGCGATTGCAAGAATCCCCATGGCACCACCACCTTGCTGAAAACCGCCACCAGGAATCTGACCCGGCTGTGCACCTGCTGCACGACCTTGACCACCCTGACCGCCTTGGCCACCCTGGCCACGTTGGCCGCCAGCCGGTGGCTGCGCCATCACCATCGAAGCGGTGGCAAGCAGTGCCAAAACCGCAAAACTCGTGAGAAACATTCTTTTTGTCATGAAATTGCTCCTGTTCACAATTGTTGAAACATTAATTATGGGTTTGAATGGGACTTCAAGCACAATTATATTATTATAAGTCTTAAAAGCCCCACGCGCACATTTACCTTCAACAATAATTAACCAATGAAAAATACCTGAGTTTCGCAATAAAATAAAAAAATTTGGCATATTCTCAACTGATCTAATAATGTTGATAATGATGTTTGTGAATTGATTGGTTTGCCTTCTTGTAAAAACAGGTATTATTTTTAAATTATATAATATAGCGAAATTGCGTGAATTATTCCGTCTCCCACCAGTCTCAATTGCCTCTCTGGTCACAAAAGTCACTGGTCCTCATTATAAACTCCGCGTATTTGTCGCCGGTTGCCGAAATGGTGAAACACCTGCTGTCGGCGGAAAGTGCTTCGATTTCAATGGTGATACGGTCAACAGGGATTGAGTTTGGCACACGGTCGGCCCATTCGACGAAGGAAAGCCCGAACCCGTCGAAATATTCGTCGGGGCCGAGAGCACGAAATTCTGATTCCCGCTCAAGCCGATATGCGTCGAAATGATAAATCGGGCGGTCGCCTTCGTTGTACTCGCGGATCAGCACGAAGGTCGGACTGGTCACCGTATTCTTGGGCACACCGGACGCTTCGGCCACTGCCTGAACGAGCCGCGTTTTGCCCGCTCCGAGCGTTCCGATCAGGGCAACGACCGAACCATCCGGCAACAATTCAGCCAGCATGGCACCCAGTCGCTCGGTGTCTGTTTGATTGTTCGCATGAAATATAATGGACAAGGAATTGTTCCTTCTTGGATTGACGAAGTTGACTTTCGCTTTTGGGATTGTTATAATCCGAAAGATCATCGACATAACGTTGAAAACTTTAACCCTACCCGACTCAATTACCATGACAAAACTCTATTTTACCCATTTGCGTTTTTTTGTCACCCTGTTGTTGGCTATCTCATTGACATTCTTGGCAGTGTCATCATTGGCTATGGGGCAATCCGCCATGCCTGACCGCCCCAATATCATCATCATTTTCACCGACGATCAGGGTTATGCCGATGTCGGTTGTTTTGGTGCGGAAGGGTTTACGACGCCACATCTCGACCGCATGGCGCAGGAAGGGCGGCGGTTCACAAATTTTTACGTAACGGCGTCGGTTTGTTCGCCGTCCCGGACGTCGCTGATGACCGGTTGCTATCCGCAGCGGGTCGGGATTGACGGTTTCGTATTTTTCCCGACGCGCGGCGAAAACGCCGGACCGGGACCCGATGGGCTGCACCCGGACGAAATCACGATTGCCGAAATGCTCAAAGAGCAGGGCTACGCAACGGCCTGTGTCGGCAAATGGCACCTCGGTGACGCGAAACCGTTCCTGCCGACGCGTCAGGGCTTTGACGAATACTTTGGATTGCCGTATTCCAACGACATGTGGAACGGTCCCGAAGGCAAGGCCAACGCCAATAACCCGTATCCTCCGCTTCCTCTCTATGACGGCGAGACGATCATCGAAACCGAGCCGGATCAGCGTTTTCTGACGCATCGCTACACGGAAAGAGCGGTTGATTTCATCAAACGTAATCGCGAAAAGCCGTTTTTTCTCTATGTGCCGCATACGATGCCGCACGTTCCGCTTTATGTTCATCCCGATTTCGCCGCGAAGTCTGATCGCGGTCTTTACGGTGATGTCATTCAGGAAATCGACTGGAGCGTCGGCGAAATCTTGAAGGCGGTCAGCGATTGCGGGCTGGACGAAAAGACCTGGGTGATTTTCACAACGGACAACGGCCCGTGGCTGACGCAAGGCAAGAACGGTGGAAGTGCTCTGCCGCTGCGCGACGGCAAGCAAACGAAATACGACGGCGGTCACCGGGTCCCGTGCCTGATGCGCTACCCAGGACAAATCAAATCCGGCACAACCGGTGAAGAGATGATCTGCTCCATCGACCTGTTCCCGACAATTGCGAAACTCTGCGGCGGCAAGGTGCCTGATGATCGCGTGATCGACGGCATGGAAGCGTGGGAATATTTTTCGGGAACCTCCGAAACGTCGCCGCGTGACACGTACTTTTATAACCGGCAGGCCGTTCGGCACGGTCAGTGGAAACTGTTCCTGCCGGGCAGTTACACGGAACTCAACTCCGAAACCATGAACAATCGCCAAGTCAGTTACGATCATTCCCGGCTCTATGACCTTGACACCGATATTGCAGAAACCACCGACCTGAGCGACAAGCATCCCGACATCGTAAAACACTTGGAGGGATTACTTGAAGCCCACGTTCGGGACTTGAAAGAAAATTCTCGACCGCTTGGCAACGTCAGGGATTTTCAGCAATGATCACCGCTTCACAACGCCCGGTCAGCGAACCGTCTTCGGTCGTGACCGTCGCCGAGATGAAACTTTTTCCAACTTGATCGGATATTGGCTTGAGCGTCCATTCGATGGCCTGCTCCTTGCCCGGTGCAACGGTCAATTTGCGAGTCAGTTCCGGCGATAGATCGTAAGCAAGCGTTTCGTCCGGTTCGAGTATAATGCTGAACGTGCATAGTCTGTCAAAATGGTTCGTGACGACCATTTTGAGCGTGGTCGATTCGCCTGCCGGGATCGTTGAAACAAAGGGATCAAGTCGGCACCAGGCGTGGTCGAGTCCGAAGTTGATCTCCGGCACGGCGAGCAGGTCGGCGAGTAACGTCATGCGTTCGCGCAAGGCACGTTCCATGTAATCAAGCCTGGCCGTGTCGAACTCAAACGGCGGATCGACATGCGCATTGACGAGCATCGGCGACGGATCAAGGCTGCGAATTTTTTCCAAGCAGTACAGATAACCCTTGCCGTCTTGCAACAAGTTCCGGTTCCAGGCACAGTAATCGTCGATGCCGGTCGGCGTAAACGAATCGCCTACGAACAGAATCGGGCGTTCATGACCTTTTCGCACGAGCAGAGCGTTGTGATACAGCGTTTGGCCGGGAAAATCGAAAAACGTGAGTTCGAATTCGTTCCACTGCATCGTTTCGCCGTCGTTTTTGCGAACCACGGGTGCCACGACGGTCTTGTCCAGGCAGGGCATCCGATACGCACCGGGACGTTCGAGAATGTCGGCCAGCGGTTCGACACTATAGACCGGTGCTTCAAAAAACTCCGCAACCTTCGGCACGCCACGGTTGTGATCGTGGTGATAATGCGTGATGAAAATGCCGGTCACTTTGTCGATTTCGCCGCTTTTCTGCATGTCGATGATTTGATCGGCTTCGCGATCACCGTTGACATCCATGACGAACGCTTCGCCGGTTTCGGAGCGGATCAATCGCGTCGTCGAAAACCCTGTCAGCCAATCGGGGTTTTCAAACTTCATTGCTTCCGGCATCCGGTCGAGTTGTTCCGGGTCGAAATCCTCCCCCAAAATGGCCGCGGCACTGGCGTTCATCCGCTTTTCACCGAAGTACCACCACAACGCACAGGTGCTCAGGTAGTTGCGATATACCGCACGCAAGCGAGCGATCAGCGTATCAATGGCCTGATCGGGGTTTTCAATCGCTTCATAACTACTGGTGAATAGCACGTCCGGCTTGGTCGCACGGATTTTTTCCAAACTGGCAATCAACTTCGGCGCACGCGCCATGAAACCGTGATAGGGTCCGATTTCCGCTTCGGGGAAATTGTCCTGCAAGTCGTACATGTTGGCAATTTTGCCGTCGCCCAGAATCAAATTCCCCGTATTGGCAATGCGGCGACCTTCATCGGTGTCGTACCAATAAGAAATGGCTCTGGGATTGGAACCGGGCGTTTCCAGAATATGGATAAACCCGTCTTTGTCTCGTTCGACAACATCACCATCCTTGACACCGAGAATTTCGATCTTGGTCGGATCAATGGGTCTCCAAGGACGGTTGGTTGGTGCGCAGGATTCTTCGTTGAAGCGTCCTTTGACGAGGTAATCGTTCCAGAAAACCCCCAGCGGATCAAGGAGAAATTCCTTTTCCTGTTCGCTGACAATCAGGCGTTCCTCTTCGGGCCGCTCGGCCCGTTGAGCAAACTTTACGGCCTCTCGAACGGCATCTCGATCTGTGTCCGTCAGGACATCGTGTCTGCATCCTAAAGGAGCAACACAAAACATCAATAGCAATGTCAGATAAAATTTTGTCATGTGGAATGGCCTAGCCGTTTTTTTGATATGCCGAAAATCGCGATACTTTAGAATTCAAGTGCGAAATAACATATAACCGTCGCGGCTCTGATTGTGTTACCATGCCGGGACGAACAACTGGAAATAGGCTTTCGGATGCAAACAGGCCGGACAGGCTTCGAGTGCCGATTTGCCTGTGTGGACGAAACCACAGTTGCGGCACTGCCATTTTGTTTCCAAGTCGCGTGCAAATACCAAGCCTTCCTTGAGGTTTTTCAGCAAGGCAAGGTAGCGTTCTTCGTGCATTTTTTCGACCTGGCCGATCAACTCAAATGTCTTGGAAATCGCAGCAAAGCCTTCTTCGGCGGCGATTTTCGCAAATTCAGGATAGGCAATCGTCCATTCCTCATGCTCGCCTGCGGCGGCGGCCATGAGATTTTCCTCCGTCGTGGCAATGATTCCGGCAGGAAACGTACAGGTGATTTCCAGCCCGCCGCCTTCCAGGTACTTGAAAAACCGCTTGGCGTGTTCCTTTTCCTGATTGGCCGTTTCCTCGAAAATCGCGGCGATCTGTTCGTAACCTTCCTTTTTGGCAACGCCGGTGAAAAACGTGTAACGGTTTCTCGCCTGTGACTCGCCGGCAAACGACATCAGGAGGTTCTTTTCGGTTTTCGTTCCTTTAATACTTGTCATGTTCTATCCTTTTTTGAGTTGGTGAAAAGCCGGCGTCAAAGACGCACGACAAAAGTTTCCAATGGCAGTCGGAAACGAAACATCGCGCAGTGGCCGGACCAAACGCGTGATGATCCGGTCGCTTCACTGCGTTGATACGCTGGTGGCACTGGTTCCGCTCCCGGCTGTCAATGACAAAAAATATTGGGTCAGTTTGACCGTTGTGGGCGTTGTTGACGCATACGTTCCATCGCTTCATAAAACGGAGCCAAATCAATGACCGAAATCGTGTAGGGTTTGTCAAATTTCTCGTTCTTGAGACCGGGGAAAGGCCAATCGAAGTTGGCAATGATCATCTTTCCGTCCCGAATCACACATTCGCAGGGCTGGTCGAGCAGGCCGTCGGAACCGTCGGTATCGCCATTTTCCCAAAGCGTCCAACAAAAGACTTGGGTTCTGCCTTCACGAATCGGCGTCATCACGCGAATCGAATTTTCCTTGGAATCGTTGATGAAAATCAAGTCGCAAGCGGCGTCATAATAAATCCCGTCGCAGCATTGAAAACGCTCATCGTCGAGAATCTTCGTGCATTTGACCGAATCGTCGTCATTGATCGTGACCGCATACATCACGCCGTCACCGAAATTTCCGAAATAAATGACGCCGTTTTTGTCAACCGTCATGCCGTCGGCGCCACCGTTGTCTTCGCGACCGATTTTCTTGACCTTTTCCGTCACCACCAAGTGCTTGTCTTTGCCGTTGGGCAACACCTTGAGCGGCTCGGTCTGATTGAGAATTTCATCGGCCTTGAAACGCCACAATCCTCCGACGCCAAATTCGCCCGGGAAATCAAGGAACGTGTCGGTGATCCACATTTCATTGTTGTGCCACAAGACGGCATTCGCCAGTTTGAGGCCATCAACAACCGTCGTGATTTTGCCTGTCGGCTTGCCGTCTTTCATTTCGACGCACAACATCCGCGATTTGTGGTCGGTGTTATGAAAATACTGGTTGTCGCAAACATAAAGATTGCCGTCCGGTCCGAAGCACAAGCCCATCGGTCCGCATTGGCCGGTTTCCTCATGCGGAGGATATTCGAGCAGTTTTTCCAGCTTGCCGTCCTTGTCAATCGACGAAAGCGTCGGTGCAAATTCCTTCTTGAGGTTTTCGTCCATGTTGTTGAAATTCGGGCAACTGAGATAAATCATCCCGGTTTCTTTGCACATCGTCATACCGTCGGGATTGTGGCACCATTCCGGCAAATTGACGTACAGTTTCGGCTTGTACGCGTCCTGATTTGGCCGCGTTCTCCGGCCTTGCTGTGCCATGACCATTGTAACAGTCATTGCCAGTAAAGTGACAAAGGCCACTGCCAAGAGCATCGTTCTTTTCATTGTGAGTACCTTTCCAATGGGTGTAAGTTGTTGTGACATGAAGCAATACCGTATGATACGTTATTCTAGGGTACAATCTATCGTAACGAATGACCGGTACGAAAAAACTGTCTTTTTGTCTTGAAAAATGATCCTGTCCTGGAAACGTAACATTATTTGTGAGAATAAGTTACATCCAAAACCATGTTGTCGGAGACAAAAAGCTATGCGTTATTATCGATCAGGACGCACAAGAAGTCAAGTTCATGGGGATATTGCCAAGCGACAAGTCGCCTTATTATCCCTTTGCCAGTTTGCGAAACGCTTCGATGCCGCGTTCAATGGTCGCGTCGGACGCCGCATAAGAAATGCGGAAGTGCGTGTCCCGGCTGCTGAACACGTTGCCGGGAATGATGAGCATCGAATACTCGGTGATCGCCTTGTGGACGAACTCGGTCGCCGTTCCCCACGGGGCTTTCGGGAACATGTAAAATGCACCGCCGGGCTTGACGACCTCGTAGCAATCCTTGATGCCGTCGTAAAGCATGTCGCGTTTTCGTTTGTAATGGGCGATTTCCGCACTCATGTCGCATTGAAGAGCGGTCATGGCGGCCCACTGCATCGGTTGCGGGGCGCACACGAAGGTGTATTGCTGAAATTTCAACATCTCCTCGATGATCTCGCTTGGCCCGTGCGCGAAACCGACGCGCCAGCCCGGCATTCCGTAAGATTTGCTGTAACCGCCGAGGACAAACACCTGGTCGTTGAACTGCACCGGCGACGTGAACGGCTCATGGCAAAACTTGTCGTAAATTTCGTCGCTGACGAGTAACACGTTTTTTTCTTTGGCCAGTTTCGCGACATCTTCCGCGACTTGGGCCGAAGCGACCGCACCGCTCGGATTGGCCGGCGAGTTGAACAGAATGATTTTCGTTTTCGGCGTGATGGCGTCGGCGATTTTTTGCACGTCGAACACGAAATCCGGGTATGAGTCGATCAGTACCGGCACGCCGCCGAGCATTTTGGTCAGGGCTTCGTACATGACGAAGTACGGGTCGAACATGATGACCTCGTCGCCGGGGTTGACCGTCGTCATGAGCAGCAGCAACAAGCCGCCGCTCGTGCCGCTGGTGATGAACAGCTTGCGGTCGGCGTGGTGATATTTCGCATCGACTTCCGATTGCAGATGTTGCAACAACGGTGCAATACCCTGGGTCGGCGAATAGCCGCTTTTACCGGCCATGATTGCGTCGTAAGCCGCCTGCTTGACCGTCGGCGGAACGTCAAAATCCGGCTGCCCGATCGACAGATTGATCGGGTTTTGCAACTTCGCCCCCAAGTCAAACACCTTGCGAATCCCCGATGCCTCAAAAGAAAACGCCCGTTCCGATAACCATTGGTTTGTCATGATTTTGTTCCTGTTTAACATTGTCAAAAATAGAATCTTCGTAACTTCTCACCGATGCAGTAAAATCTGATCGGCAATCCAACAGGCTTCGCCGAGCATCAGTTTTTTTATCGAATACAATTTCTTGTTTTGGTCATCGACAAACATGAGTTGGTACAATCCTTCTTCGCGAGGAAACTGCATTTGCCGATCAGTATGCCGCTTCTTGCCGGGATTCAACGTGTCGATCACCATTTTGTCGATCACCATTTTTTCGCAGGTTTCCAACGAATATCTCCGGCTTCGCCCGATACCAAACCATTGAGCACGCCAAGTCACCGTGTTGTGATGAAAACTCCAACGGGTTCGCTGAAACGGTGCAAATAGAACGGAAAGCCACAATAGGAAAATATACAAACCAACCGCTTGAAACGGAATCAAAAATACAAACAACCCCCACCACAGCGGAGTGAAAAGCCTCCACCCGTCCGTCTTAACAAATCCCCAGAGAAACAGGACAAATGTCGAGACAAGCCCATTCCAGCACAGCATGGTAAACGTCGCCATTCCCCATTCGACCGGCGAAAATTTACCGTGTTTCTCGAACGTAACGGCATCATATTCCACGTTCATCTTCCACCGGCAATCGCTGGGAGCACCGATATTTTGCGGCCTTGCAGTCAACGGAATGTTGATTGGTCCGTCAGTCTCGTCGTCATCCGCATTCTCATGGTCTGTACCAATTTTTGTGCCGTCCTGCGGCATTTTCGGTCGGCTTACACCTTTTCGAGTCACCAGTGCCTGATTCATGTCGTAAGCCAACCACTCCGCTTCCTCGAAGTTGGGTGTCGAAAATTGAACGAACTTCCCGAATGTCACCGCCTCGACCAAATAGGAATGGGATTCGTCATCCTGGGTTTGTATCGCGTGAAAATATCGAATTTCATCAAGCGGCACTTGCCGGGAAACGATTCTTACCACGACTTGGTACGTGTAAAACAACCCATCGCGATCCAGTCGAACTGTTGTTTTGCCGAACACAAGGCCGAAAAACAAAAACCATGCCGTCCAAAACGGAATACCGAAACAAAACTTAAAAATCTCCGGCTCATGGAAAACAAGTCCTATCAGGAGTACGCAAGCAAGGGTCCAAAGGATCAACCCCATCGCCCGACCAAGAGTGCCAAATTCCCCCATGAGGTGTTTCTTTTGCCGCAGGAGCAACGAATCGCCATTGTCCTCATAATCATACGACAACGACACGGGACGGTGCGGAATTGTCGGTTCGTCCTGTTGTTCAATGTTTTTGCGGTCAAATCGTTTGGCGGTCATGGTCTTCAACTCTGCGTGCCGACGTCAATGACGCCCGACGAAACTTTACCGATTTTTCCGAATATTCAGCGGGGTTTTGGTTGCCACCAGCGCAATAACCGTTGCCACCAGCGTAATAACCGTTGCCACCAGCGTAATAACCGTTGCCACCAGCGTAATAACCGTTGCCACCAGCGTAATAACAATGATGTATGGCCAATATTGGCAAATATTTGATGACGCCGGGTTAAACGCTGAACCTCACAGGTGAAACGCTCATCGCGCCGGGTTAAACGCTGAACCTCACGGGTGAAACGCTCATCGCGCCGGGTTAAACGCCGAACCTCACAGGTGAAACGCTCATCGCGCCGGGTTGAACGCTGAACCTCACGGGTGAAACGCTCATCGCGCCGGGTTAAATGTTGAACCTCACGGGTGAAACGCTCATCGCGCCGGGTTGAACGTTGAACCCGGCACCATCCCTTTTTGTACGAATTATTGCGCCAGTGGCATACAAAACAACAAATCTGGTACGAATATCTTGTCCCGTAACGACAAGTCATCCCCATCGTCACTTTCACCATGCGGTCGTTGTTTTTTCGCTTACTTTTTGCGCGTCACAGGGTGACGCAGCTGACGTCAACTTATGATTCTGATTCTGATTTGTCACTTTCCGGCGAACAACGGCGCGTCAAAATCATCGGACATCCACATTTTTCCTTTCATACATCCGCGACCAAAGGGCAGTTCGGATGGTTTCTCCTGCGGCACCACCGCGTCGAAGGGGAGGCCATTGTGGTCGATGACGCCGTGGATGAACATGTTGAGAGCATTCGAAGGCGAAATCCCAATACTCTCGCAAATATGGTCAAACTGTTGCTTCGTTGCTTCATCAATCTCGGTGGAAACCTGTAGTGTCGGCATAATGGTTTTCCTTTCATTCGTTCATCCGGGGACTACGGAATGCCTTCGTCCCCGGATCATTTTCAATTTCAACGCAATCTTACGATTGCGTCTCTGATTTGCGCATGGCAGGCCATGCGGCTACATTGCCATCCTGACGGCTATTTTGCCTTTTTAATAAAACTTTCCATGACATCTTCCATGTTCGGGCGGCCGATTTCCTGCAAGCTGTATTCCACGCGAGTATTGGGTTTGGTGAT
>Ga0082212_10008371_pt1 | contig 13519 bp, 8 predicted proteins | sample TergutNt197P3_FD_71548 | JGI IMG/M metagenome (GOLD analysis project Ga0082212, IMG submission 71548) | Neocapritermes taracua P3 segment gut microbial communities from Petit-Saut dam, French Guiana - Nt197 P3 | ecosystem: Host-associated > Arthropoda: Insects > Digestive system > Gut ... | reverse complement strand
ATAGTCTGTTGTATTTCTACCTGTCCATATTAAAACATTTTTGACTGTGAATGGATTTTGATAATATCTGGTGTCTGCATCAGAGGTATACCGGTACTTGGTTCAACCAACATGTCATTAAACACATGATCAAATGATACATTTATGATGAAATTTTGTGTAATTCATGTTCCCTGAAAGTTGTGATATTCAGTGGATTTAGCTGCATTGTTTTGTTAGATTTTCATTGCAGAATATATATGTAGTGTCTAATACTTTGGCTTTCTTGGTGGTCCTTCTATATATTGGATTCACTGTTGGGTAAGGCTATGTAGACAAAGAATTTGTGATGTGTCAGGTAACATTACAGTCGCTGCTGTATGCCTTTGTTGTATGGTTCTGGGTCCAGGGACAATTTAATGTCAGACTTATTATAGGTCTATAGAAAACCTATTTTTTACAGGCCTGTAAAAGACATGTAATAATTCTTATATTAAATGGCTACCTTAATGTCAGTGAAAGTGTCAGGAAATCTTCGTTTCTCTATGCAATCTAATTATCAAAACCAGTCTAATGCACAGACATACTTTTGTAGCTTGAAAATTTGAAACTTGTGTGATTGTCAACATTTCGACTTGTGCAAAGAAATAAGTAATTAGAGTATAACTCTTTTATGTGTAGTACAGAGTATTGAGACTAGGCAACAGCACATATTAGTCCCAGTTTTCTCAAGTGGGACCCATTTTAATAATCAAGTGGTTGGAATTTGTACTTAACATCCTGCAGGTTCCAACTTCCAGTCACAGCTTGGAGACCAGCTGTCTTCAGGGTTTTGTGATTTTTTCTCATTCCTTTCATGGTGACACTGCAAGATTTATTTGGTATGTATGGAGGAAATAAGCAATGAGTATTTTGGACTTTTAAAATACGATGTATCACTGGGTGAATAGTTCCTTACATTTCAAAAGAACATTGTACTGTCATCTTCAGAGATGATAGTACAAGAAGAATCTTCCTGGGCCTCTGTGAACTGCAGAACACTTGAATATGAAGACAATATTTTCCATTGGAACTTGAGGATCCACTCATGAATGACAAACGGGTTGTATCCTAAAAGACTTTCTTCAGGATTTTTTAAATTTGCCTGGTAAGAGGTATGTATGCCAGTGTTTGGTGATCATACACACTAATGTTGCACATAAAATTTATTGAAGTCAGAAGACAGGAGTGTGACTCCTGGCACGGCCAGAGGCGTTCTCTTCTTAATATCATCCTAACCATTTCTGATTTCTGGGGTCAACTCACCCTCCTGTTTGATAGGGATTGGTGTTGAATTGGTTGGAGGTGTGAAGCTGACCACCAACTTCTGGTCCTGACTTTAAGAATACATGGAGCCTTACTTCAGCTTTGCCCTATGCCTACATAGCATGGTACTTCATCAAGCACAGGGACATCTTTTCATTCATTATGTGCTAATTTATGTGCCTTGACAACATGTTATTTATATTTTTAATGGCAGACATTAAACTTAAGCATTTTTCATGACAGAGTTCACAATTTCAGGTTTGTTTTTAATTGTGAGTAACTGAACTGCAACAAACCATTATGTAAATGTGTCAGGATGTGAGGTTTCATTTTATTGGTGATGCAGAGGCTAGACTGCTAAACTCCTTGTTGAGAAGCTAGACAACAAAGTCTTCAGATTTTGTGCAACCCAAAAGTTCAGTAGCATGTTCACAACATTGCATTATGTGTGACTGTCCTGAGCCATCACGTTTCGAACGGCCTCTACGGTAGTATAGCATGGATAAGAGGATGTTGTTATCGTCGATTTTCTGCATAATCGATTTCTATCAGAAACCGGAAATAACGTTGTCCAATTATGTCTAACCCGCGACCGAAGACTATAACTCTGATCCATGTATTATAGTACCGTGGATCGGTTGACAACGCTCTGTGCGGTTAGCCTTTCAATATCAGTGAGTTTTTAATCTTGTCATCTATGTTCTGTGTTGGCGACGAAGGAAGACTAGTGGAAATAAAGTTGAATAGTGTGTGCATAAGTTGTGTTTTTATCATAATGGAAAATATGAAAGATGGGGACGTCGTGTGTTGTTTGTAATCATAAGCATACGTTAGGAAGGATGTGGAGTAGAATTTTGCAGGTAAGAGTAAATTTCGCTTTTTTACTAATGGATCCCAAAGAATTGGAATCCTGAGACATATACAGGGCTGCAGAAATATATATATTGAAATATTCAGCAGTTTCCGGGAGAATTAAATGAAACCTGAATATATCTTGGTCACGTTATAGCATAGTCCTTAAGCCCACTCATTTTTATTCATTTGATTTGGGTCCCTTATTTTATCTATACTTTGACGTTAATGTTTTCGTGTAATCTTCGAATACTGTTTATAAGGCAGCATAATGAGGGCAGAAGTGTTGTTCAGCATGTCCGAGTTGTGCTGCTTTATAGCACTATATCAGAATACCTTGTTGCTGTAGCTGTGGCCATAGCAGTCAAAGCTTTAGATGTTGTATGGCATTGCAATACCTTACTCAGAGAGTAAGAAAGGCTGAAGTGGTGTTTGTTATGTTAGTTTCTTTATTAGAAATGAATAAGCATGTTGGATGATATGTTTAGAAATGTTAATGCTGTGCAAGTAGAGCAGCCATGTTGAGTGCCGAAAGAGACGAAAATAGCATTCCTCATTGAAAATAATAAAACAAAAATCAGCCTGCCATGTATTGTGTAAATAATATGTTTAGGAAGTTCGCGAAATTGTGATTTTTTAGGTAAGAGTTAGGTGATGTTTGTTGCATTAATTCTTGTTTGGGGATTTGAAAATGTACCTACTAATATGTGTTTCTGTGATGTAAACAAGCCAGTCACTGTGTACAAGAACTTGCCTAAATAATTTGGCATCCATTATCGAAGAATGTAACAAAGAATTATGATCGTTTGGTAATATGTGTTTGTGTGGGTTGAGATATGCTATTTTTGGGGTGATATTTGATGCTGCACTGTCGAAGATACAGACAGGATCGTTAGGATACATCTCAGAGAGTGTCACCCCTGGCTTCATAGCATCAGTGTGAAATTTTTACCATGTCCTTGTGTTGTTTGTTAGATATTACTTAGTAGGCAGACTTTGTGTTACAGTTTTAAAAGAAATCAATTTCAAATGCATTGGAAATGGATTCTGGCCTAATTTTTACATATCTTATGCATCTAGCACTTAGGTATTACTTAGACTGTCATATGTTGAAAAGTAAACTAATAGGATATTTTTTGTACCTTTTATATAAACCGTTATTGTGTATTGAATTAGTCATGATGGATTAAAATAAGAAGTAAAAATATGCACAAACCTGGGGATTTGCATTTGCATCAAGCTGAAGTTTTTCTGTTTTTGTGAAAGGTTGTAAAGGAATTCCTCCCTCCCAGATACCATCAGCACCCATTAGTTAGTAGAAAGCTTAATGGATCCAAGCTCTGTTTTAGATGTGGTGGACAGAAACCATTCGGCAGGCATACTACTTCTTCTTCTTCTTCTATGGCGCTACAACTTTGGTAGAGTCTAGGCTTTCTCAACAAGTCATTTCAGGCTTCATCTTCCCATAGGGACTTGGGCCTTCCTACTGGTCTTGTAAATGGTTTCCATTTGTATATTTTGTTTACTATGCTATTTTCAGGCATTCTATTTATGTGTCCAAACCAACTCAATCTTTGAGCTTCAACATAACTTATTATGTTCCAGTGTTTTATTAATTCATCCAACTCCTTGTTTGTTTTAATTCTGCAGATGCCGTTGTCTTCTTTAGTGGGCCCAGATATTTTCCTTAATATTTTCCTCTCAAATACAGAGAGTTTTTGTATAATACTTTCTTTGAGGACCCATGTTTCACAGCCATAAACTACAATTGGTCTAATTACTGACCAGTATACCTTTAATTTGGATTTCCTGGACACCAAGTTACTTTTAAAAAGAGTTTTATTTGCATAGAATGCTTTATTTCCTTTAGCAATTCTTTCTCTAATTTCTTCTTCCAGTGTGTTATTTCCATTCACAGTAGTACCACAATAGCTGAATGATTTAACCTGATCAATTTGTATGTTGTCAACCGTTAATCTATCTAGTTGGGTTTCTTTCCCTGTACATTTCGTGTACTTCGTTTTGTTCTCATTTACTATTAGTCCCAATTGTAATGAAATGTTTTTCAAAAGTATCTATCATTGTTTGTTTAGTTCGGGCACTGATTAATTAATCATCGGTATATGCTGAACATTGTTTTAAACGTGTTGATATGTTGCCTCTCAGTTATAGCTGATTTAATATATCATTAATAACTGTACTAAATAGGGTTGCTGATAATAGGTCACCTCGTTTTACTCCCATCTACATTTCAAACTTTTGTGTGTATTTTTGGTTTACTTTAACTCTATCTTTTATATCTTGTAATGTCCTTGCTGTCACTTTAATTAATTTATTTGGTATTTCATAATTATTTAAGAATTTTATTATTTTATCTCTAAACAATGAAACAAATGCTTGGGTATAATCAATGAAAACATTGTGAAAATCTATATTGAATTCATGACATTTTTCAATAATTTGTCTCAATATAAATATATGGTCAATTGTAGATCAGTTCGGTCAGAATCCCATTTGGCAATCTTCTAATTTGCTGTCTACCATTTTAGACAATCTATTGTTTATTAGGATTGAGAAGATTTTATATACTACATTCCGGAGAGTGACTGGTCTGTAGTTGCTGCGTATCATCCTATCCCCTTTCTTATATATAAGACAAATTATTCCCTCTGTCCATTCTGTTGGTAGAGTCTCCTCTTCCCATATCTTCATTATTAATTTGTGTATCCTTCTTTTTAGTTCTTTCCCACCTTGTTTTATTAAATCTACCTGTATACTTGTTTTATTAAATCTACCTGTATACTTGTTTTATTAAATCTACCTGTATACTGTCCAGTCCTGCAGCATTATGTATTTTGAGCTTCTCTATTACTTGATTTATTTCATGATAGGTGGATGGGGTTATCTCTTCATCATTTTTTAAGATGGTTTTTTCAGAAATTATTTCCTCAGGTCTGGCATTCATGGTTTATAAATCATAAAAGTATTGTATCCATCTTTGTAGAATGTCGCCATGTTCTGCAATATGTTACCCCTTTTGTCCTTACAAAATATTTGTTACACCAATTGCTGTTTATTAAAAAAACCGAGCTTCTTTAAAAAATTTTCTTGTTTCAGTTTTGTTATTTGCTTCTTCTGTTTGTTTGATTTTGTTATTTATCCATATTCTTTTTTTTCCCCCACTACACACACTGTTAGCTTCTGTTCTTTTGTTTCATATATTTCACAACTAGCTCTAGTCTTAACTTGTAGATATTTCTTTCTAGCTTCATTCTTCTGAGACATTATTAACTTACACGAATCATCCCACCATTCATTCCTATTAGAAGTGTTTTGTGTTTTGATAACTTTGTTAGCTGATTCTATTATTGTCTCTTTAATATATGTCCATTCTTCTTTGATGTCCTGTTGTACTTCTTTTCCTATTAGTTTGTTATGAAGACATGTTCTGTATTGTTTTAGTATAGCAGGGTCCTGTAAATTACTTTGATTCCATTTCATTTGCTTGGTTGCTTTAATTTGTGTTCCAATCAGCTTCTGCTTTATTATAGTTTTCACCAAAAAATGGTTGGAATCACAATTCAAACCTCACATTGTTCTAACATCCTCTACCAAGCCTTATTATTTGCATCTGTGATTACATGATCTATTTGATTCAGCGTGTTGCCATCAGGTGATGTCCATGTTCGTTTATGCATTCTTTTATGTTGATAATAAATACTTATTACTTTCATATTGTTTGCAATTGTGTACTCACAGACCCACTCACCATTTCTATTTGAGGTGTCGTGGAGTGTATGTTTACCTACAACATTTTGGTATACATCTTCCTTTCCAATTTTGGCATTTAGATCTCCCAAAATTATAACTATGTCATGTTTGGGAATTTTGTTATGGACTTTTTGTAAATCTTCAGAGAACTTTTCTTTTTCTTCGTCAGTTTTCTCTTCACTAGGAGCATGTGCACTTGTTATAGATAAATTATTAAATCCTTCTTTAATTCATAATTTGCACAATCTTTCATTGTATGGTTTGAAGCGTAGAATATTCTTTTTAATTTCATTTCAGATCGTGAATCCAGTTCCAAGTTGACCATTTTTTTCTGGGTTGCAGCTATAGTAGAGTGTATATTCAGTTTTATTAATTTGCCCGACTCCCTTCCATCGTAGTTATTGTAAGGCTATTATTTGTAATTGTGTTTTTAACATTTCATCAGCTGTTTCATTCATTTTTCCTGCTTTCAGCATTGTCATTATGTTCCAAGTCCCTACATATGTCGTGTCCTTTCTTATCCGTTTAACTCGTGTAGGTTGTCTTTGTTTTATCAGCTTTTCATCCTTTGTCGAGAATTTTTAACATGTCAGTTTTTCCAAGATGAGGCTGCTGGCATTGTGCTCAACCCCCGCTACCTTGGAGGACCTAGGATTTTCTGTTGGGGTTGCCTCCCTTAGCTGGTTTGCCCCAATTATCGCGTCAGGAACTCACGTCTCGCCCTCGCATGACTTAGCCGTCCGAAGACATTTCCAGGGGTCATGAAGAGGACATGCATGCATAGGACTTGGCAGGGATAAGTGGAATTTCTGAGGTTTTAATGGCGCGCATCAACACACACACACACCAGCAGGTTATGTGCCACTCTGAGACCACATACCACCCCTTTGACCCCCTCTGGCAGGCATACAGTCTTTCAAATTCTTTCTCTCTTTTTTCTTTATCATCACATTTTTTAAAACCAAAGTGCAAAAATGGTTTGTCTTCGTCTGCTGACTGTGGAATAAGGTAAGGATTCCTACTTTGCCAGAACCTTGGGAGAATTAATCTTACATCCCGTAGCGTTTGAATTTGCCTGTGTCCAGAGGCCCAGTAGAATGACATTCCTTTTCTAATCAGAAGGATTGAGATTTGCTGTACCAGAATGCCAGACAGAGCAGGATCACATACATTGTCATATCAGGTGAGAAAGGAGATGGCCAAAATTACCATGGCTTTCAAGAAGACGAATAGAACATTTCATTTCACATCCTTTCCATTTTATTATTTACATTCATCCTGTTGTTCAGTATTACCCATGTGGATTTACTGTAACAGCAGTTATATTAAATATGTGTAGTTTGAATGAAATCATTGTGTTCTGTAGGTGTAAGTGGACACAGCATTAATTAAGAATGGTACATTTCCAAGTTAGTCTATGAATACATTCCATGTAGCAAAAGAAATATACGCCAACAAAGGCAAAGATGGAGAGACAAACACTCAAGTAGATGAACAAATCAGACAGTGGCTTATACCCTGTTGCTTGTGATGATAATCATACCACTTGACACTGAAGAAACAATGCATATCAGTATCAGCAAATTGAAATGAACACTCTGATGAACCTGTCATGTCCCGTAAAATGGGGGAATTTTTTGACCAGCTGAGGAGGAATTCACTTGTGTGAGAGGGAGTCTGCTTCATGACATTGGTATCGAGAAAATAATTTGTACCGTGCATACCCTGGGGGACCATTAGATCTGGAAGTCCTCAGATTGCTACTCTTTGCTTTATAGCAGGGACTGTGCTGTGTGTTGGGTAACATAACTTACATGACAGGGAGATGGAATAGCTCAACGAGATTAGTGACTGGGCTGTAGGCTGCACGTGCAAGAACTTGTGCTTCAACGGTTGGCAGGATAAAGATTTTTCTGTCCTCTCCACAGCATCTTAGATCATCTCTGAGGCTGTTCTTGCTTTCTTTTCAGTAGGTGCTGGGGGTAAAGTGGCTGGGCTGTGAAGCCAACCATTCATGTCTTATCAAGTACCATTGCTAAGAATGTGTTGAGCTATACTTCCACTCCCCTATACCTTAATGATGATATGCTTAAAATACAGCATGCGGGCACCTGTATGTTATGTGAAATGTTTTCATGTTACCAAGTTGTGTTGTTTACAGCACAACCTGTTGTAAAGTCTAGGAGGTGGATCATAATTTAAAATAATGTACTTTTTGTTGACAGACAGCAGTGACATAATGCTGTTCCAAGTGATGATGAATGAGTATGTCATCATTGCCTCTACACACTGATGTTTGGGACCGTGGTGGCTTCAGATTGAGGAAGAGGGAAGACTACTGTCTTGTGGGCTGTAGTGCAGTGTAGTCTGTTAGACACAGACCATGATCATAGAGGAGCCTTTTATCTTCATCTTCTGCCCTTATGGAGGCAGAAGGTTTCTCTGACACATTGGTACTGTTATACCAGACTACACAGCATCAAACACCACAAGACAGTAAGTTCAGAGGAACATTAGGTCTCACAAGATGCATAAGTTCCCTCCATGATGCCATCATCCACAGAAGAGTCCTAATTAAGGTGTGTGTCATGTTATGTTGCAGTTTGTTTGTTAGTGAACAAAAACTCATTGCATCATCTTGTTTGTCTTTAACTTGGGAAAGTGCACAAATAAATTCATGTGGAGCCATGGGATTATTATGACCATGGTGTCAGGGCATGTTGGTGGAGAGGGCCTACATAGGTAACAGTTGGTTACTGTCTGACCATTTTCTTGGCAAAACCATTTCACATGACTGATTGTTTTGCTGTTGTACATACTCCATATAGGTCTGCCTTTCACTCTAACCACATTTTGAAGGAATCAAATCATTGTCAAATTCATTGAACAAAAAATTTTGGCAAGAGCATTGTCAACCTTGAAACTATGTATATTGCTAGGCACCTGCTTGTCACCATTCTATCTCAGAGCAATCTGAAAACCACAGGATAGATCAGGAGAGAAAATGTTTTCAAAAGGGCTTGGCACACATCCTCCTGTTTTTGTGCCACGGATCATCATGGCACAGTTGGCTAGTCATGTAAACACATTGCTCTGTAATTATGTTACTTTATAAGAATTTTGGATAGTAGTCTTATAATAGTGTGAACCATTTTTTTTAAATGTAATTTTGCATTTTCCTCACATAGTTAAAACTTCAGTTTAGTATAAGATGAACAGTTTGCTTGGTGATTCATTAAGTAGAGATTACACTGTGCACAGAACATAAGGCTGATTGTTATATTTATCATCAAATGATAATAATGCCAGTCAGTCATTTTCCTGGCTTTAAGAGTGTCTTGGCTTATAAAGATTGTATCTTTAAATAAATGAACTTCATTTTCATACTGTTCAGGACTGAATGTCATTTAATGTACATCATTCCTGCCTTATATTCACAAGGTTCTGAGTTCGTATCTCAGCCTGGAGGCTCGTGATCCTGACAGGTTTTCTGTGGTGTTCCTCATTACCACAGGCAAATGTCAGGTTTGTATGTCAGATTAGACCATTCATCTTTTGTTTTTGTCATTCACTAATATTGTTTGATGTTGTACAGTCTTTGCATGCAAAAGCTAGCAGTAATAAATATACACTTGTTCATGTAAGAGAGTTAGGTCACTGAAAGTTATGTAACTTAAATTTGTTGTTTATTTTTGAATGATTTTGTTTGGAACTACACAGAAAAAAAGCATCAAATAAAAAAAATAATGATAATATAAAAATAAAGGAACAAAACCAAACTCTAACAAATAAAAACCAAGATTAATTAAATAAATTAAATTAATGTAACAATGACAATTATCATTGAAATCTTGTAAGGTTTGTATGTATGGTTTTTCTTGTACACATGAGGCATGATAATAAGTAACACTTGCCATATTATGAGCTGATGCAGTAATTGTTCCTGTTTGCTAAGAATTCATTAGAGGTATCAGTAGTTGCTGTTGCAAATGGCAAAGAATGCCTGTCAGATTTAGAGTGAAAGAAGGGCACTAAGAGACACCTTTCTCAGTATACCACCTTCACAGAACTCATCAGGTCAGACTCCAGGTTCACTGTTCTTTCACATCACTATGTACCAACTATGATTGTGTCCTGTAGTAAAGTTACATGTCATGTCACATGAAAATTATGGGGTAGATCTCCATTGTTTGGAAGTCTTAAATCATGCCAGCTTGATCTGACATACAGTTTGGGTAATACACCCTGAAGAAAGGGGGTTTTATGTCAGTGCCTTGACACTTGCTGCATACGCACTGTAAATTGTTACAGATATTAATGTCTAGTCAGGAAAAAAGCGAACGCCCACTTGCCTCACCACATTTCCTTAGCAGCTACCCGTGTCAACCCCTACCATTTATCACTTGCATTTTGGCTATTGTTCCACGTCTGTGTTTGCATTCTTAGTTTGCACTGATGTTTACACAGGAGAGGTATGCAGTAGGGTGGGTTAGTAGACAATTAAAATGACATCGTGCGTGTCCATCCTTTCGCTGACCCTAGTCGGATAGATGAATTTTTTATTGTCTGTAGTGTTATAGGATTGTTTATTACTGACTTTCTGTAATATTATGTGATTGTTACTATTTCTTGGCACTCCGGGAGCGACATCGGTGAAGGAAATGCTGTTACCAGTGATGAACAGTGTCTGGTTCCTGTGTGAAGAAGGATCATGCACTGACTTCTCTACTGTCCATGTTATCAGCTGTGCACCATCTATGAGGAGCCCCAGTGTTAAAGGTAAGTGTGATGTCTGTTTTCACCAGTAGCAAGACGTCAGGTAGGGGCACAAACAGGGTATTGGTGTATCTGGATTGCCAGGCAGAGGTCATATCCATTACCATAGACAGTTGGGTCAGGACAGGGGTCTTAGCATTTGTGGGCTGAGTTTTACTGCTTGGTAGAGGATGTAGGTTGTGCATGAGCAAGTTGGCTGTGCTAAGTGAGGGCTCAGGCAGGGATCTGAGCAGTTTTTATTTGGGGGGGGGATCTCTTGAGTCAGGGTATTCGGCTGATCAGATCAGTATGGCTGAAACATATTATTATGCATACTAATGAGGACTGAGGTCTGAGTAGGTGTGAAGTATCCAGTGATGCTCCTAAGGAATATGGCGCTCCAAGGGGTCTGAGCAGGTCAGCAAGAGGGTGAAATGGCCAAGATGTGTGAAGTGATAAAAGCTTCTTGGCCCATATGAAAGACTGGTGGTAGAGGTAAAGCCAGACATGTCAGCATCTCTGCAGGGCTACAAGGGGATCCTATACAGACAGACTGGTGTATGAGTCTGAGCATGTTGGCATTGCTGAGGTTGTCAGGAGAACAGATTATCAGCACTGTATGAACAATGCTGTGAGGTGGGACCTCCTGTTGCCAAAGCTGTTTGAGGGAACAGCTTAAGGCAGTCAGTGGAGCTGAGCCAGTATCACCAGTAGTCCGTTGAATTGGACAGGCAGTACGGTCAAGGGCCGAGTAGGTTCAAGAGTGGGGGTGGCGGGTGCACAAATTCAAGGTGACTGTATTTTCATTCATGTCACCCTTCCAGCACCTAGAATGTTTAAGTGGTTCCCAGATTATGGAAAATTTGTGGATACATGGGATAACCTAAACAGTACCTCAACTTCAGTCTGTATATAGTGGTGTGACCTGTTAACTTACAATGAATTTAGCTTTTAGGCATATGAGCCTTCAGTTCTGTTTGTTATGTCATTCTCTTGCAACCTAAAGTCAGTCTCAGAAGTGTGTAGGTACTTTTGCTGGATATTATTGTTACAACATGGAGTTTGTCTTGGCAGCAGGCACTAAACAAGGCACATGGGATTTGTTGAGATGGAACATGCAGAAGTTTCATAATTAAAATAAATTATTATCCCACTCTCTGCTTATAGATACCCCATTTACTTGAATGTAAGACGAGGTTTTTCCCTTAAATTTGGCACTTAAGTATGTGAGGTCGTCTTAAAATCGCATACATACGAACCATCAAACCGGATCGTTCTGAACTAGATCATGTGAGATGTGTGCTGTTCTGAGTGTAGAGTGGTAATTCCATACCATCATTTCAAGAAAACCTAAGGGTCTTAGCTTCAAAGGGTCAAGAAATCAAAAGAGAGAATACAGCACTGCAGAAGTTAACTTAAAATTTTTTTTTTTTTTGCTTTGTCTGTCATCTAATTTCTTAAAGATGCACAGTAGTTTAGTAGCCAGTTCTGTTTCCATTTTCAGACAAAGAAGCACCTAACCTGGTGGACCCCTTAGAATAAGTTATTCCCTATCACTGGACACGTCAGAACAGTAACTTGTGAAGACGCGTTCCTGAGAACAGATCGAGTCCGAGGGTAGGAGCAAGAAAATGGCAATTGAAAAATTAAAAATTAACTGCAAGGCTCAAAAATAAAACCTGGACCAATCCACGATACAAAAACGTAGAACACACATATTTAAATTCTTATCTTTGGAGAAAATTGTGAATTGTCAAGGGTTTAAGTAGGTTTATAAACCAAGAAATATTAGTGTAATATTTAGTCAGTGTGGATCATAACAGTGTGGCATCACATGTCATCAGAAGGGATTGTAAAGGCTTATAAGAAGTGCTGTATGTCCAATGCAGTGGATGGGACTGATGTTGTGGAATGGCAGTTAACAGGATGGGAATGTTAATAGTTAGTGACACTGATTGGTACAGGGAGATAGAATCTGACATGCTTTGTGTGTTTAGTGTAAAATTAACAGTAAAATTTTTTTAGCAAACATGTTGTTTTTGCGGGGTTGTCTTAGATTAGAGTCGTCTCACAAGGGGGTAAATAGGGTATAGAGATTAACATTGTTTATGTTACTTTTGAAATCTGTACTTTGTTAATTGTGTTACTACTTTATTTTGATAATGGTGGAGGTAGTTGGGTTTGAACCTCCATTCTTTAGAATAGTAAGCTAGTGTGCTTGCCACTAGAGCATGGGAGCAACTATTGATCACTGCTGTTGTAGCACTGTGTAAGTTTCCTTTATACTGCAGTATAGGGAGTCAGTCACAAGGGGCTTCCATCTTGGTTGGCTGATGAACTTTAAACCTGAATGCACTGTGTCATTGTCCTAGTGATTGTGTTTTCTTCTTTGTGAATGATTTCTCCTTCATCCCATTTTATTATGTGGTGCTCACAGAACCTCTGTGGGTGGCACAGAATGCAATGGGTTGGAGGAGAAATAAATTACAAAGAAGAAAACACAATTACTAGGAAACTGATAGAGTGCATTCAGGAGAACAGGTCATCAGGAGTGAAAGGACTAAGACAGTAGCCCAATGACTGCCTTTACTGCAGTATAAAGGGAACAACTTAAGTGGATATCCAAAGGCAGTCACACATGGTTGCACTGCTGTGGTCTAGTGGTTAGCATACTAGCCTACTATTCTAAAGAGCTGAGGTTCAAACCCAGCTGTTTCCAAGTTTGTTGAAGTTTTAATTGTTTTTTTTTTTTTTAGTTTGACATTTTGTATTGACTAAGGTGAAAATTAACAGCCGATTTTTGTTTTGCTTTTCAGGGAGGAGGATGGGAGGTAAAAATATGTCAGCGCTGGAGAGG
>Ga0082212_10008370_pt1 | contig 13520 bp, 12 predicted proteins | sample TergutNt197P3_FD_71548 | JGI IMG/M metagenome (GOLD analysis project Ga0082212, IMG submission 71548) | Neocapritermes taracua P3 segment gut microbial communities from Petit-Saut dam, French Guiana - Nt197 P3 | ecosystem: Host-associated > Arthropoda: Insects > Digestive system > Gut ... | reverse complement strand
GTTTTACAGCGAGCTGTATCACAGCCAGTTCACGAAATAAAGACACGGATTTAATAAAAATTTACAGTTTTGACAGATGTTTTATATAATTTTGTGATATCATGGAAGCATCAGCCTATACAGATGTCAAGAGCTTGGAAAAGGATGAGCCTTTCATGGAAAAAACGATGCCAGAAAAACCGCAGGACTCAGACGGCAATCGGGTTTATGCCGATGTGTTTGTCGAATTTTGCCCCAATATAGTAATTCTGTTCGACAGCGGCGGAAATTTTGCCCTGTGCACAAAAGCGCTGCTCGACCTCACGGGGCTCGAAAATTCCGATTGCATGAAGGGCCGCGGCTATAAAGATATATTTTTGGAGATAATGGGCGACGGCGCGGGGGAGAAGCTTGCCGGGGAATTTGAAAAAGTCATGCGGACAAAGGCCCCGGGCGCCTTGGGCGAATGGGCCGACATCGGCGGCAGGGGCGCCCCCCATTACTATAACATAGAGCTGCGGGCGGTCACGGGCCCGGGGGAGGGCGCGCTCGCGGTGTTTACCGACCTCACGGATATCATGGCCGAAAAAAAACGGGCGGAAGCCTCAAATACGGCGAAGACGAATTTTCTGGCGGCGGTGACGCGCGATATACGCGCCCCGATAGACGCCATCGCGGAGACTGCGGAAAATTTGGGCCGCACCCGGCTTGGCGCAAAACAGAGGGAATATGTGAACAAGCTGAAGGAGGCTTCAAATTCGCTTGTGCCGATAATCGAGGACATGGTCCACTTTTCCAAAATCGAAGAGGGCGATTCGGGCATTGCGAACAATTATTACAGCCCCAAGGATCTGTTCGAAAATTTGTACGCCATGTTCTGGCCGCTGTTCAAAACAAAGAATCTGGAGTTCTATTATTCCGTCTCAAAAAATATGCCCGAAGTCACTTACGGCGACGACAAGCGCCTAAAGCAGGTGCTCGTGAATATTTTGTCGAACGGGCTCAAATCGACCCCCGAAGGCCACGTCGAGTTCTACGCCTGGATGTCGGAGGAGAACGTGCTGCACGTGGGCATCCACGACACGGGGATCGGGATCAAAGAAAAGGACATCGAAAAGCTGTATCTGCCTTTCGAGCAGTTCGATCTGGGCAAAAAAGAAGAAGCGGGCGCGGGCTTCGGGCTCGCGATAAGCCGCAAGCTCTGCGAGATGATGAACGGCGAGTTTTCGGTCGAGAGCACATACGGCGCGGGTTCCACCTTTTTTGTCAACATACCCTGCAAAGAGGACGAATGATAATCAAAAAAGCGCCGGGGGCGGAAAATTGAAAATTTCCCGCCTCGGCGCTTTTTTGCGGCTATTTTTTTATCCCTGTATATCCCTGTAATAGTTGATCAGGCACCCTGCGGCAATTATTTCCCGTTCGGTTTCGGTGAGTTTCGGGATGCCAAGCTCGATTTCGCGAAGACCGTCTCTATAGATATATGCCCTCACGCGCTCCATTCCGCTTTTTACCGCTTCTTTTATCTTGGGCACATATACATAGTCGCCGTTTTCGAAGGGCAGATCTTCGCCGTCGTATATAAATGGCAGCATTCCCCAGTTGACCAGGTTGCTCTGATAGCGCTTCGTGGCGTATTCCCTTGCGATGTTCGCGCACCCGCCCAAAACTTTCTGGCATGAGGCCGCCTGCTCCCTCGCCGAACCGTCTCCGGGCTTGTTGGCGAAGATCGCGCTGCCAAAGTTTGTGCCGTTTAAATCGGCGGAGAATATCTCCGCAGCTTTTTGCGCGCCGTCTTTGGCTTTTTTTGCCCTTTCCAAATATCCGGGGTCCCTTCGCGACAGGGTGAAATTCGCCAGCGTGTACGGGTTCGACCGATAAGACGAAGTCTCGCCGGATGGGATCAGCTCGTCGGTGGTGGTCACTTCGTCGGTTATCACCGAGCATATCTCAAAGATCATATTTTCGCGAAGCCCATCGAACTTTGGCCAGTCGGCGATGTTTGGCCCGAATTTCAGATCCAGTTCCGGCTTGGGGCCGCCGTATCCGAAATAGACGCGGTTTTTGTAGACGGCGTCGTCGAAGCTGAATTCGGGCTCGTTGCACTCGGCTTCGATTTCGGTGGCTGCGGCGAGGTATCCCCCGTTTGCCGCAGTGGCCGCAATCGACCTCGCGTCCATCAAGGCGACTGCGGCGCTCTGGTTGTCCGCCGGCTTCGAGCCTTCGCGGTTCGGGAAATTTCTGGTGGAGTGGCGTATCGAGAAGCCGCCGTTTGCCGGGACGGCGTCGGCTCCGAAGCACGGCCCGCAGAACGCCGATTTGAGGACCGCGCCGGAGCGCATGAGCGTTTCGGCGACTCCGTTTTTTGTTATCTCCAAATTTATGGGCTGGCTTCCCGGGTATATGGAGAGGGAAAATTCGCCGTTCCCGGTGCTTTTGTTTCCGAGTATGCCGGCGGCGGCGCATATGTTGTCAAAGGTGCCGCCCGCGCAGCCCGCGATTATGCCTTGGTCGGCTTTTAATCTGCCGCCGGCCATTTTGCCGGCCAGCCCGTATTGATTTAAAATATCGCCGGGATTTTGCTTCAGCTCGTTTATCTCGTATGCGTTGCCCGGATGGGAGGGCAGCGCTATCATGCACTCGATTTTCGACAAGTCCACAATAACCGCGCCGTCGTAATACGCGATGTCCCCCGGCTGTAATTCCTTGTAGTCCCCGGGCCTTTTGTGGGTTATATAATACTGCTTCACTTTCTCATCCGTTTGCCATATGGAGGACAGGCAGCCCGCTTCCGTGGTCATCACGTCTATCCCGTTTCGAAACTCGATCGGCAGGCCGGAAACGCCCTCGCCAACAAACTCCATGATTTTGTTTTTCACGAACCCGTTTTTAAAGGTTTCGCCTATTATTTTCAGCGCCACGTCCTGCGGGCCCACTCCGGGCCTTGGTTTTCCGGTCAAATATACCGCGATGACTTCCGGGGCGCTTATGTCGTAGCTTTTGCCGAGCAGCTGCTTGACTATTTCGGGGCCTCCCTCGCCGATCGCCAGCGTCCCGAGCGCGCCGTATCTGGTGTGGCTGTCGGAGCCTAAGATCATTTTTCCGCAGCCGCTCATCATCTCGCGCATATACGTGTGAATCACCGCGAGGTGGGCGGGCACGAATATCCCCCCGTATTTTCGCGCGGCGGAAAGGCCGAACACGTGGTCGTCCTCGTTGATCGTGCCTCCCACGGCGCAAAGGCTGTTGTGGCAGTTTGTCAGAACATACGGCACGGGGAACTCATTTAGGCCGGAAGCGCGTGCGGTCTGGATTATGCCCACATAAGTTATGTCATGCGAGGCGAGGCAGTCGAATTTTATCTTGAGTTTAGACGCATCCGATTTGTCGGCGTTGTGCGCGTTTAAAATACAATATGCCATTGTCCGGGTTTTGTAAGATTCTTTGTTTTTTTGAAGCTTTGCGTATTCTTCATCGGAGGGCGCGACCATGTTTTCGGCATCTTTAAGAAAAACGCCATCTTTTATCAGTTTTACGGCCATCTTCACCACCAAACCAAATCATCGGGTATCTGCTCGTAAGGCACGATGCTCACCCGGGCGAGCATGAAATCGGCTTCGCGCCCCACGGAATAGATGCGGATCCAGGTGAGGCTGGTGTTGTCTGGATCGGGTTCGGTGATCCTCACGTCGTCCCAGGGCAGATACACGGTGTTCCAGCCGTCCTCGATCTGATCGATCCAGGGCCAGTTGTTTTCCTGCTGGTCGTTTGTCTTGGTGGCCAGCTCAAACTGGTTGTCGCCGGCGCCCGCCTCGCTTGAATCGCTGCACCAGATCACCATTTTCACGCCGCCGGTCATGTAGTCGTTTACCGTCACGTCCACTGCGGGGAACACCGCCTTGAATATCTCGGGGCCCGCCGAAGCCGGCGACAGCCAGGAAGCCGAAAATCCCGGGGCGGGGTTTTCCTCGGTCAGCGTCACGGCGCCCATTTTGTTGTAATCGAGCGTGCTGCAATCGAGTATGACGAGCTCCTCGAAAACCGGCCGCGTGGGCCGCACGCGCGGTTCGGTGGGGGCTTTCGTGGGCGGCTCGGTTGGGGCAGGGGCGGGGGTGGCCGCCTCGGCGGAAGCGGGCTCTTCGCCTTCGGCTTGGGTGCCGTTTTCGGCGGATTCCTCTTTTTCGCCGCAGGCGGCAAGCAAAAGCGCGAGCATGGCCGCGCACAAAAGAAGCGCGATGATTTTTTTCATAAACATGATTCTCCTTAACTGTTTTTTAGTCTATTATACCAAGCCAAGGCTCAAATGTCAATATGTTTTTCCAGAAAAATTAACAATTCCGGCGTTGCAAAAACGGCATGGTTGTGATACAATATTTCGATGAAATGCACCCTCGCCGGTCATTTTATATACAAAAATATGCGGAGGCGGCGATTTATGATGAAAAAATTGACATGCATGATACTTGGCTTGGCCATGGCCGGCATGATCGTTATATCATGCGGCAAAGAGGAAAACGGGGCTTATGAGAAACCCGCGCCGGACGACGGCTCGTCTGCGGGGCAGATTCCGGAAGAATCGGGGGAATCCGAAAAAATCGAATATATGGGATATATGTTCCCCGAAGCGGATTACGGGGGACATGAATTCAAAATTTTGAACTTTGAAATGCAGGAATGGGCATATACCGCCATGTGCGCGGAGGAGCAGACGGGCGACGCCATAAACGATTCCATCTATATGCGCAACGTCGTCGTCGAAGAAAAACTGGGGATAAAAATAAACGACATACGGGTTGCCTGGGGAGCCATGACGGCCCCGCTGAACAATTCGGTCAAGGCGGGGACCGACGATTACGACATAGCCCTGCTCAACGCCTATGAATCCGGAAAGATGGCCCAGAAAGGCATGTTTCTGAATCTGAATGATATAGCCGCGCTCGAGCTCGGCGAGCCGTGGTGGGACCAAAACGCAAATAAAAGCCTGGAGATCGCGGGCAAATTGTATTTCACCACCACCGATTCCAGCGCTTTCACTTATGATTTGATGTGCACCATGTTCTTCAACAAGCAAATGCTCGCTGATCTCGGATTGGAAAACCCATACGAGTTGGTGCTTGGAAACAAATGGACCATGGACAAGCTGCTTGAGATGATGCGCGCCGCCGCCAGGGACACGGACGGCGACGGCGTGTTCACGTATGAGGATATATGGGGGCTTGCCACCCATGCGGTCCAGGATATCCATTTCTTTGCGGGCGGAAAAATGGTTCTGGTCGATAAAGACGGCGACAGCCGCCCCGTGCTGCGCATTCCGGACGAGCGGTTTGTGGGCGCGTATGCGAAAGTGCGCGAAATATTCACCCTTGCAAACGGCTATTGCATCAGCGCCGGGTCAAACGAAGGAAAAACAGCCGGCAAAACGGAAGAATTGGGCAGCCCCGAAAAATTTTTCATGGCAAACAAGGCTTTGTTTTTAGGCCAGTGCTTGTCCATAGCGCAGATGATGCGCGAATCGGAAACGGATTTCGGCATAATACCGCACCCCAAATACAACGAATCGCAAGACAGCTATTATTCGCTGATGGACGGGAATTTTCCCACGCTCACCGTTCCCGTGACCCAAAATGACCCCGAAATGGTCGGAGTTGTGATGAACGCATTGACGGCGGTGTCGAGCACGACCTTAAAATATGCGTATTACGACATTTCGCTGAACAACAAACTGATACGGGACGAGGATTCGCTCGCGATGCTCGACATAGAGCTGCAAAACCGCGTATATGATCTCGCCATGATATACGGCTGGGGCGATATGACCGCTCAGTTCCGCCAAGCCGCTTTTTCGCCCACCGGGGAAAACCCCATGACCGTATTCGAGAAATACGCGGAGAAAACGCAGACCTCGATAGAAAAGATGCTAAATGATTTTGACGAAATCGAATAATGGGTCGGATTTTTTTCCGTTATTTTCAAATTTATGTTGACTTCCCGCCGGCGATATGATATAATCATGTTCGAGTGAAACAAATCCAAACAAAATACAATAACTAAGGAGAAAAATTTATGAAAAAGGTTATCGCATTTTTACTTGTTGCAGTTTTGCTGTCGATCCCTTTTACGGCATTTGCCCACAGCGACAACGACAGCCTGGGCAGCGTTCCCAAAACCGCGACCGCTCCCGTCATCAACGGCGTGAAGGATGACATATATGATCAGGGCCTGTATGTGCCGATCAAAAATCCGCACAGCGCGACGCCCGACGGCGGGCTTGGAGGCGGGGGAGAGGCCTGGCTTCTCTGGGACGACGGCAATCTGTATGTGTTCATCGATGCAAAAGTGGCGGCCTTTGTCGAGCAGGACGACTATCAGGACAAGCAGGTCGCCAGCCAGTGGGATCTCACCACTGTGGAAGTCATAATCGATTTCACCAATGCGGCGGATGTGCCGGAAAATGTGACCCAGTTTCGCATGGACTACTACGGCTACCCCAACGCCACATTCGGCAGGACCACCGCGCAGCTCGTGGGCGACGAGTGCAAGCCGTATATCGAATGGGGCTCGGTCAAGGGGGCCAATAACTATACTGTGGAGTTTAAAATAGATTACAGCGCCTGCGAAAAAATAGCCCTGGAATCCGGAATCGAATCCTACGGCTCCGCGTTCGCGGCGGGCAAGCAGATAGGCCTTTATCTGTTCGCCCAGGAGATAGGCGACGGCGAGAGCGCTCTCTTCGTATCCAACCCAACCGACAGGTCGGGCAACTGGGTGCCGGAAATATATGACTACATCGTCCTTGGCGACAATGTGGTGGGCGCAGCCCCCGAACCCGAGCCCGAACCCGAGCCGGATGTTCCCGAAGCCGCGCCGGCGGAACCCGCCCCTGCCGCACCGGAGCCTGCCGCTCCCGCCCCCGCCCCTGCCCCCGCGACCGGCGACGGCGCGGCATGGTTTTTGATTTTGGCCTTTGCGGTTATGGGCCTCGTGTTCGCCAAACGGCGGGCAGCGGTCCGTTAGGCGAATAGCTCGGCGCTTGTCATCGAGGCGCTTTCACGGTCTATGTACAATGTCCAGTCGGGGTGCGTCTTTAATATGGTCGCAGGGACCATTTCCGTGACTTTTTTGGCGGAGAGCGTGTCGAAAATCGCTTTTGCCTTGACTTTGTACGGAACGGCCGAGACGATGTGCGCGCATTTGAGAATCTGCTTCGGGGTCATCGATATCGCCTGCTTCGGCACTTCGTCAAAAGAGCCGAACCAGCCCTCGCCGAGCTGCTGTTTTCTGCAGGCCTCGTCGAGCGTCACCACCTTGTAGGCGTCTTCGCAATCGAAATCGGCGGGCGGGTCGTTGAAGGCGATGTGCGCGTTTTCGCCGATGCCAATGACTCCTACATCGACTATGCCGCGGGCGAGTTCTGCGGAAAGCTCTTCGATTATATTTCCGACTCCATTGGACGTGTCCACAAAATTGATTTTTTTAGGGGCGGTTCCCAGTTTTTCCACGAACCGCTCCTTTATGTATTTTATAAAACTCGCGGGGTGCGTCTCGGGCATTTGGATGTATTCGTCCAAGTGGAACAGCTCGATTTTCGACCAGTCGATATCAAGCGCGACGAGCGCCTCGAACGTGGTGAACTGCGAGGCGCCGGTCGAGACGAGAAGGCGCGCACCGCCTTTTTTTTCGATGGCGGCCGCTATGAGCCGCGCTATGTGGGAAGCGGCCTTTTGGCCCAAGACTTTGTCGTTTTCGCACACTATTGTTTTCATTTTTTTGCCCTTTCTTTACATATCCTGTTTTTTTGCCTTACCGCTATAATAATACAACCAAAAAGAGAATTTGTCAAGGCCGAAAATTTAATTATTTTTGTCAAAAACACTTGACATATTTTTGACGCGGTGATATAATCATAGGCGACAGACAAAACATATTAAAACAAAGGAGTCATTGAAAATGAAAAAACCGGCTGAAGTTAAAGAAATTTCGTTTGATTACATCATTGACTATGTAAAAGAAAAAGGGAAAGCGGACATCGCATGGCTGAAAGAGTTGGCAAACCGGCAGATCGCCGACGAAAAGAGCGGCAAAACGCGCAACATATCGTTTGTGGAAGTCAGAAATGAATTTGCCAGAAAATATTTGCCGGAAATCGTGCGGCCGCCCAAGGAAAAAAAGCCCACCATGAAAGAACGCCTGGCCGAGCTTTAATTGAATTTCGCCTGAAAGGAAGGCAAAACGCGCAAAGGGACAACGCCATAAAAAAATGTTGTCCCTAAATCGTTAAAAAGGGGAAAATGGAAGTGGATATTGTCGGGATAGGAAGGCCGTGCATAGATATGCTGACCGTGGTGCAGAGCCTGCCAAAGCCCAATTCGGGCTCGGGCATACTCGATTTCAGCAGGCAGGGCGGCGGCAACGTGGCCACGGCTATGGCGGCGGCGGCGCGGCTCGGGGCGAGCGCCGGGTTCATCGGGCTTTCGGGGAGCTGCATCCACGGAAAAGCGCTCCGGGAGGATTTCGAATACAACGGGGTGGACATATCGCACAGCGCCACAATCGAAGGAATGCCCTCGGATTTTGCGATAATACTCTCGGACCTCGAGACCCGGGGCAGGAGCATCATGTACAAAGGGGGCGGAATCAGGGGGATCGAAGTCGGCGATTTGGACAGGGAGTATATAGCAAGCGCCGGCTTTTTGCACCTTGAGGGCTGCGGCGAACCCGAAAGGACCGCCGCCAAATGGATGAGGGAGGCGGGCAAAAAGGTCTCCTTTGACGTCGCGCGGCATTCGGAGCAGATAGACGATTTCACGCCGTGCATCGATATTTTTGTGGCTTCGGAGTTCTACTATGAAGCCGTTTTCGGCGATGGGGGCGACTACGAAAAAAACTGCAAGGCCATAGCGGGACGCGGCCCCGAAATTGTTGTTTTCACCCTTGGCGAAAAAGGCTGCGTGGGGTACTGCAAAAGCGAAGGCTTTTTCGTCGAGGAGGCTTTCAAGGTCGATGTGTTCGACACTTTGGGCGCGGGGGACGTGTACCACGGGGCTTTTTTGGCGGGCTTGGCAAAAGGCATGGGCGTTCGGGAATCGGCGAGATTCGCCAATGCGGTGTCCGCAGTTAAGATCTGCTATATCGGCGGCAGGGCGGGGATACCGAGCGGTAAAACCGCAAAAAAGTTCATGGAAACGGGCGAGATCGACGATTCGGAAATAAAGGACAGGGTACAGCATTACAAAAACAGATGGCTTTACGATAAATAATTACAGATCGGAGAGTTTAATTTAAATGGGCTATGAAAAACCCGGGGATATTATCCGGGACGCATATAAAAACAAATACGGCGTGGCGGCCTTCAACGCCTTCAACTACGAGACCATGAAATTCGCCGTCGAGGCGGCGGACCAAGCGGGAAAACCGGTGATCCTCCAGCATTACCCGGGCTGGTACGACTATATATCCTTTGAGACGGCCGCCGCGATAGCGAAGTCGCTCGCCGCCAAGGCAAAGATCCCCGTAGGGCTGCACCTGGACCACTGCCATGACCTGGAGACGATAAAGCACGCGATGAGATCGGGTTTTTTGTCGGTCATGTACGACGGATCAAGGCTGCCTTTTGAGGAAAATATACAAAAAACCAAAGAAGTGGCCGAGGCGGCCAAAGAGTTCGGGGCGGATGTGGAAGCCGAGCTGGGCAACATCGGCAGCGCGGCGAATGTGGCGGAATACACCGACAAAAGCAAATTCACCGACCCCGGCGACGCGCTGAGATTTTTTTCGGAGACCGGCATTTTGTCGCTTGCCGTGGCTGTGGGCAACGCGCACGGCAGCTATGCCGCGCTCCCGAACCTCGATTTTCCGCGAATCAGGACCATAAGCGAGAGCTTGAAAACGCCGATCGTGCTGCACGGCGGATCGGGCATCCCCGACGAACAGCTGAAAAAAGCCGTCAGCTGCGGCGTCGCAAAAATAAACGTGGCCACCGACTATTTCCGCGCGTTCTATGAAGCGGCCAAAGCATATGCGGGCGGGCAGGGAAATCCGGATATATTCTCATGCATGAGATTTTCGCAAAAAGAGATGACAAAGTTTTTGGCCGAAAAAATAAATTTATTTTATATATAACAAACAGGAGGAAAAAATCAATGGGCAGGGAAATAAAACTCAGGCTCGGGGTGGCTCCGGTGAAAAGGGGGCTCGCCTTCACGACCATCGAAGACGCGCTGATTTTCAAAAACAAAACCTTCGAGGCTTTCAAGAATCTCGACAAAAACGTGGAAGTGGTCACAATCGACGGTGTTGTGCCCGACGGCATCGCGGCTCTCCCCGAACAGGTCCCGGAAGTGGCCGCATTTTTGAAATCGCAGAATGTGGACGCGCTGTTTATCCTGCACACCGATTTCGGCTCGGAGGAAGTGGTGGCGAAATTGGGCAAAGAGATGAACCTGCCGCTTCTTTTGTGGGGGCCGAGGGATGACGGGCCCGCAGAGGACGGAACCCGGCTCAGGGACACTCAGTGCGGCATTTTGGCGAGCAGCAAGGTGCTTTCGCGCTTCGGGGTGAAATTCACGTATATCGAAAACTGCAATCCAACGGACAGGGCGTTTGTTTGCGGGCTCAATGATTTTTGCAGGAGCGCGGCGGTGCTCAAAACATTTAAAACGGCGCGGATATTGAAAATCGGCGACCGCCCGAACGCATTTTTTTCGGTGATGTGCAACGAGGACGAGCTTCTGTCCAAATTCGGCGTCGAAGTGTCGCCGCTGTCGGCGGGAAACCTGGTTTCCGGCGTGAACAAGCTCGTGAAAAATGGCGGCGCGGAGCTCGAGGCGCAGATAACCTCGATGAAGCGCAGAATGGATCTGTCCGCGGTGGGCGAGGAAAAGACAAGGACGCTGGCCGCGATGATCTGCTATGTGAAAAGCGCGATGGACGAAGGCAATTTCGCGGCCGCCTCGATCGAGTGCTGGACGAGCCTGAACACGCTGTTCGGGATTTTGCCCTGCCAGCTAATAGGCGAGCTCACGGGGATCGGATATCCGGTGGCCTGCGAAGGGGATATATGCGGCGCGCTCACCTCGGCGATGCTCCACGCGGCGGACTACAACAGGAGCCCGTCGTTCTTCGCCGATCTGACCATACGCCACCCGGACAACGACAACGCCGAGCTTCTGTGGCACTGCGGGCCTTTCCCGAGGGCGCTGATGGGCCAAAACACTCCAAATCCCTCGATAGACGAAGGCGGCAGGGGCCAGTGGGAGCTCATGCAGGGCGATCTCACAATTGCCAGATTCGACAGCATGAACGGAGTTTACTCGATGTTTTTGGGCGAGGCGAAGACCTGCGCGGGGCCGAAAACCACCGGGACTTATGTCTGGATGGAGGCCGACGACTGGGTGAAATGGGAAAAGAAAATCGCAAACGGGGCCTACATACACCATGTCGCGGGCATTTACGGCCATTATGCCGGGGTGCTCGGCGAGGCCTGCAAATATATCGACGGGCTTGCACCCGACAAAATCTGAGCTTTGCCAATCCGGCAAAAAAGGCAAGCGGGTTCTTAAGGGCCCGCTCGCCTTTTTTTGGTTTCGCTATACTGTGGCTCCCGCTTTTCTGCCCTCGGCCATCGCTTTCGCCGCCGAATACGCGGCGGCCTTTTTGTAGTCGCTGTTCCAGCGGTTTACGCCTATATAGTCGAAAATGGCCGCCCCCGTATGGTGGCAGAAGCGTTCCATTTGCCCAAGGCAGACAAGAAGCCCGCCGCCGCTTCCGCCGGGGGAGGCAACAAGCAGCGCCTGTTTTCCCGCCAAGGCGCCGCTCTGCCCGGATTCGCAGCGGCGCAGCCTGTCCATGAAACTTTTCAATCCCTCGGCGCACTCGCCCCAGTACACGGGCGTGACAAGGCAGATCATATCGGCGGCTTTCACCGCTTTTTGCGCTTCGTTGAAACCGCCTTCGCCAAAAGCGCACTCATGTCCCCTGCCGCAGCTTCCCCAGCCGTCGCCGCAGCATCTGCACGCCGCCATGCCGCAAACGTTGAGTATTTCCGTCTCCGCGCCTCCGTCTGCGGCGCCCCGCATAATCTGCTCTGTGACCGCATGGCACAGCCCGCCTTTTTTCGGGTTTCCCGTGATTATCAAAAATTTCATTGAAAATTTTCCTCCTGTTTGTAAAATATCGGTTTATTGCCTATTGTTCATCCAAAGAATCCAAGCCCAAATTTTGCTCAAACCACCGTTTGTCTTTTGTCAGCAGTTCCATCAGCGTGTCAAAGGCGAACAGCACGATGACCCCGTATTCAATCGAGATAAAAAAATCCCCCAAATCAAACGGCATCAAATCGGGCTTCAATATCTCTATCCTCGAAAACACCAGCGCCACCAAATAGAACAGATACATCGCCGTCCGGGTGAACCCCTGCCCCAAAACAAACACCGCCCGCAAAACGGCCCCCATATCCGCATACGCTTTTCGTATGTCGTGCGCCTTTTTGGCCGCGAACCGGTGCGCCGCGCCGTCTATGCACAGCATGACTATGATGGCTGCGATATTGAACAGATAGGTCAGCAGCGCATTTTCTTTTGCGATCAGCCGGTAAATCACGAAATACGTGATTATGCCGTAGCCCGCGGCCTGTATCAGCGTAGACAGCCGAAAAAACAGCGTGGGTGCGATGCGGAAGATTTTTCGTTTGCGCATATTTGGGGCCTCCTGCTTTTTTTGGGTATAAGTATAGCATTTTTTTGCGCATTTGTAAATACCAAAAATTAAAAATATCTGTAAACAAAAACATTGACAAGCGCGCTTTTATGTGATATCATGATTGCAAAACAGGATAAGGCGGAAAAACTTTATGGACAACCCGTATAAATTCAACTACAAAAGCGTCGGCGAAATTCAAAGCGAAAGCGCGAAGCAAAACGTCAGCATCGGCTTTTCCGAAAATTACGGCGTGTTTGGCCGCAAAATAGACGTGGAGCCCGGTTTCGCGCTCAAAAATCGCCTTGCAGTCCACCCGATGGAGGCCTTCGACGCCAACCCCGACGGCTCGCCGGGCGGGCTGACCGCGCGCCGATACAAAAGGTTCGCCGAAAGCGGGGCGGGGCTCATCTGGTTCGAGGCGACGGCGGTGCAGGAGGACGGCAAAACCTCCCCGCGCCAGCTGATGATCTCCGAAAAAAACGCGGGCGAATTCGGGCGGCTCGTCGAGGAAGTCAAAAACATAGCGGGCGGCGACACAAAGCTGGTGATGCAGCTCACCCATTCCGGCAGGTTTTCCAAGCCTCCGGTGATCGCCTGCCACAACGAAACGCTGAACACGAGAATGCGCCTCGACCCAAGCTATCCGTGCGTGTCCGACGATTATCTGAAGCGGCTCGAGGACAGCTTTGAAAAAGCAGCGGCGCTCTCGCAGAGGGCGGGCTTCGACGCCATCGACATAAAAGCGTGCCACAGATATCTGTTCGCCGAACTGCTGGGCGCGTTTTTCCGCGAGGGCGAATACGGGGGCTCTTTTGAGAACAGGGCCAGGTTGTTTTTGAACACCA
>Ga0082212_10008369_pt1 | contig 13521 bp, 11 predicted proteins | sample TergutNt197P3_FD_71548 | JGI IMG/M metagenome (GOLD analysis project Ga0082212, IMG submission 71548) | Neocapritermes taracua P3 segment gut microbial communities from Petit-Saut dam, French Guiana - Nt197 P3 | ecosystem: Host-associated > Arthropoda: Insects > Digestive system > Gut ... | reverse complement strand
CTGCCGCATGCACGAAACATTCAGACCCTTCCCAAAAAGCGACAGGCCGCTGCGCTTTGCACAGTTTCTTAATTCAAGGGTAGTCAACGGCTGGATAGAAGAAGCGGCGCAGCTTGGCGACAATCGCATCATCCGGCTTCTGGGAAAACGGGGGGAGTTTCGTTTTCGCGTGTATGTGCGGCTGTGGTCGAATGCGGCGAATTGTATTGTCACCGATGAAAACGGCGGCGTGCTGGATGCGATGCGCCGCCTGCCCAAAAAGGGGGAGGTTTCCGGCGGCCGTTATGCGCCGGAAGCAAGCGAGGCCGAAGCGAAGAACAAGACCCATAGGTCAATCCGCGAGTACGCGATACGGGAGTTTGCGGAAAACGCCCCGGGAGATTCTTTTAATGCGAAGATAGATGCTTTGTACGCCGAGCAGGGCGGCGCACTCTCGCTGGAGGCGCTGCGGGAACAGGCGCGGCGAAGCTGCGAGGGCAGCATGGGACGTTTGCAGGCGGCACTGGAAAAACTGCGGGCAAAAGAGGCCGGCTTTGCCGCCGCAGACCGCCTGCGGGAATACGGAGACATTATCCTCGCCAATATCGCCGCCATAAAGCCAGGCGACAAATGGCTTGAAGCGGATAATTTTTTTGCGGATGTGAGCGATGCCGAAAACAAGGCCGCTGTCGGCAATGCCGCCGCGAGGGTTAGAATACAGCTTGATCCCAATAAAAGCCCGGCGGCACAGGCGGAATTGTACTACGAGCAGTACACAAAGGCAAAAAAAGGCCGTGCCGATCTCCGCGCGGAGATTGAAGCCGGGGAAAAAGAGTTAGGCGAAATAGAAAAAAAGCTGGAGCGGCTGCTTGCCGAGGACAATCCCCTGGTTCTGGCAAAGCTTTTGAAAAGCGGCGGGGCATCTGCCGCAGCCAGGGACAAGAAGCGTCCGGGACTTTCATTTCAGCGCGGGGAGTGGCTGCTCATCGTGGGCAGGGACGCGGCGGAAAACGACGCCCTCCTGCGCCGCCACGTTAAGGGCGGCGATCTCTGGCTGCACGCCAGGGATTTCCCCGGCTCTTATGTGTTCATCAAGCAGCGTGCCGGCAAGAGTTTCCCCCTGGACATCCTTCTTGACGCGGGAAATCTGGCGATTTTTTATTCAAAGGGGCGCAATTCGGGAGAAGGCGACCTGTTTTACACGCCGGTAAAGTACCTGCGCCGCGCCAGGGGAACCAGGGGACTGGTAATCCCCACCCAGGAAAAGAACCTCCACATCAAGCTTGACGAAAAACGCCTCAAAGAACTGGAAGCCTGCCGGGTGTGAGAGTGCCGGGTGTACTATGCCTGTACAGTTTAACTACATTTTTTCTTCTTTTCTTTCAATTTTTTATGGATTATTATACCAGTTACAATCAAAACAATAAATAAAAATATGGATAAAACAGCAATCGTTGTTTTATTTTCAAATTCATATACACTCAAAAATGATTCTAAATAACCATAATCCCATGCAAATATTTTAATATCGCCATAAATTGTATAAAACCCCGCAGTTGGAAGTTTTTCATGCAATTCTTCGTTAAAAAATAACTTGGCATTATTTGCTTTCCTTATTTTACTATTCTCATCAATGACGTTTATGGGAGGGAAAAACAAAAAATAATACGTTTCATCAAAAAAGACGATTATTCCATTCAGTAACGCTAAATATTCATTGTCAATCCATTTTCGGAAAACATCCTTTTCCGTTGTGGCTTCTGTCACAAATATTTTATCTCCTCCAATCTCTATTGAATGAGTTGCCAATTTATTAAATCCCTTTTTTAATGACAAATTATTTACAAGCTTAATATTATTCGATTTATTGTGATTGACTATGCTTCGAATTATTACATCCCTGTCTGAATAAATGGTATAAATAGCGCTGGATGTTGTTATTCCGCGACTGGTTTGATATTTAATACTATGGTCTCTAGTCATTGGACGTTTTCTGCCGTTTAGGTCAATAAATGTGCCAGTCATTTCAAATTGGAAATTTGCCAGTTTCGCTTCGGGATCAGAACTATATAGCCAGATTAAATTTTTATTGTCTGGTATTCTTCCCATAACCTCATCAAGAGCCATACGATACTCTTCCTGAATATTTCGTGTGGGCCACAGCATATCCAAATGAATATCGTCAATAATAAACTGGAATTCACTGTCAAGTATTTTTACTCTTGTTATTTCTTTCCAGGCTTCCCAGGAAGTTAATGTTGTAAATTCCCATATCCTTCGGGGTGTCGCATATATTATTACTTCCCCGTCGATTTTTACTTCTTCCCTTACCGCAGATTCATCATTATAAAATGTATGTATTTTCCCTGATAACTCCCTGTTTTCACCGATGCTTTGAAAACCTGAAATGGCAGATTTTTCCAATGACTGTATTAATGCAATATTTTGCCAATCTGTCACGGATAATTTGTTTCTTACATCAACCTGATCACCACTATACCACGGGAATCTGGCAAAATGATTTTGTAAATCGTCTGAAATGAATTTATGACCATACTTTGCGAATATTGTATTTCTCAATATTCGTAAATCATGTTTAGACAAATTCTCTATGGTTTCCTTTTCCATAACATTATCCAGGCATGAAATATTACCCATTATGATGGCATCTATTACAATATCCTGTGCCGTAACATTTACAGAAATAAAGAACAGAATGATTATGGAGAATATTTTTACAACATTTTTTTTCATGCAATTATCTCCAGAAAACCTCTGAAAACCCAGCCGGAGTTTTTAGAGGTTCCCATTACCCAAAACAATCCGATCTTTTAAAAATTCTCTGCATAGGTACCCTTCAAGATAATTTTCATTTGAGTGTATAAACATAAATGCTTCAAAGTTGCCGGTTCGGCTTACAACCCTGCAAAATAATCTAACGGTGTATTGAATATATTATTTGGACTTTGATTTATCGGTTCTTTTTCCATTTGAATCTTCAGACCATGGTATACTGTACAATATTTCAATGTCTTTGAATTCTGTAAAATAACCTTTTATACCGCCTATAAAAGTTACCTTAACCAATTCGGTCTCGGCAACAGGTGTATTTCCTTCAAAAGGAGTGCCTTCAAATAACTGAACCTTCTCAAATTCAATGCTTTCCTCCTCCAGACTTTTGCCAACAATAATAATAATTATCCCATTGCAATCTTTACCCGTATTTACAAAAGTCTGATCTGAAAAAAATATCTCGCCAATATACATTATGGACTTTGACGGGAATACCCCTTTTTCCTGCTTTAATTGTATCTTGCGATTCATTGGCTTGGGGGAATGACTGCTTCTCCATTCGAATACCGGCATATTCGGGATAACTGGTTCAACTTTTTTATCGCGTCTTTTTTTCTTTATTGCTGTTATTTTAATGCCATCCTCTTCATATGAAGCTGTATCATGGTAAAGATAGTCGTATGAAACCCATTCATAGAAATGCAATCCCATACCAGCGGCAAAATCATCGGCAGAAATTATTTTTTGTTCACCGAATATCCGGTCAAGCAAATCGGATTGTTTATCATCGAACAAACCAATCCAATCATTAGTGTTTTTCTCATATGAATATTTTTCCTTCTCACCATATTCACATTCAAATTTACATATTTTTTCGTTTTTATTATATATTTCAAAGGACCATCCATGATCTTCTGCATTTATGAAATTCAATAAAACGCCTTCATTGGCATCTATTAGTTTTTTTGAAAATTGAAAGTCAGGTTCATCAACAACAAAACTAACCCAGCCATTTTTTAGCGGGAACAAAAAACCTGCTAAATCTGCCCTTTTTATAAGTTTTTTGCAATCATCAATACTTTCTGATTTAAGATGATAACTGCAGCTAAATTCACTCATTATAATACGTTACCAAAGTATAGGGGATTTGACTATTATATAAGTCAAGTTTTGTGTATCATGGCGTTATGGATATTCTCACACTCGGCGATGATATGCTTCGCCAGAAATGTACGCCGGTTAAAAATGTAAAAAACGATTCCCGCCAGTGGAATGAGACCATTCACCAGATGCTTGAGGCGCTCAAAACCGGAAAGGGACTGGGGCTTGCCGGTCCGCAGGTAGGACTCATGCAGAGAATTTTTATAGTCAGCATAGAAGGTGATGTCCCCCGTGTTTTTATTAACCCGTCCATCATTGAGACATCGCAGGAAACCACAAAATTCGAAGAAGGCTGCCTTTCAATCCCCGGTGTCTGGGCCGACGTGATCCGGCCGAAAACGGTAAAAGTACAGGCATGGAATGAAAAAGGCCGCCCCTTTACCCTTGAAGCCGGCGGAATCCTGGCGCGCGTTATTCTTCACGAATATGATCATCTTGAGGGAGTGCTGTTTATTGACCGCCTCTCCGAGCCAAAGCGCAAAAAGATACTCGAAAAAATTCACAGGCGGAGTCCGGCTCGAGTACAGGCCGGGGCATAAATGCGGGTTTTGTTTGCTGCAAGCGGCGGCATTGCGATTCCGGCGCTTGAAGCGTTAGCTGCCATGAACAGCGGCGGGGAAGACATTATCCTCGCAGGGCTGCTTACCAATCCGAACCGGGCGAAGGGACGCAGCGGCAGGCCGGAACCGACAGACTGTGCCGCCGCGCTGCGCCGTATTTCCGCTTCCACCCCGGTACTCGATCCCGAAAAACTTGATGCCGCTGCACGGGAACAGGCGGCGGCGCTTAAACCCGACCTGCTGCTCTCATTCGCCTACGGAAAATTTTTCGGCCCGAAATTTCTCGCCCTGTTCCCTCTGGGCGGGGTCAATATACACCCCAGCCTGCTGCCCAAATACCGCGGGCCGACTCCCATTCCGGCGGCGATCCTCAACCGTGAAAGTGAAACCGGTATTACGATACAACGGCTCGCCGCAGAAATGGACAGCGGGGATATACTTGCCCAGCAGACAGTGCCGCTGGACGGTAAGGAAACCACGGCGAGCCTGAGCGAAACTATGGCGCAAAAAGCGGCGGCCATGCTGGGCGAAGTGCTGAGAAGCATCGCCGATGGAACAGAAAAACCACGGCCGCAGGATCACGGCACAGCGACCTATTGTTCCCTGCTTGCAAAAGAAGACGGCGTTATTAACTGGAACTGTAGTGCGGCGGAAATTGCGGCGCAGATACGGGCATTTAATCCCTGGCCGCTGTGCCGGACGATGCATGGAGAACTGGAACTGTTTATACACCAGGGGGAGGCTCCGGGGGCGTTGCGGGGGTGTCCCCCGCAGAGGGGGGGAGCGGACAAGCAAACGGAGTGCAGCTTGGAAGTGAGGGGGGATGCTTCCCCCCCCGGTCAGGTCTTGGGTAAAGACCCCGATTTGGGTATACTGATACAGACCGGAGACGGAGTGCTGGCGGCAAGCGAGCTTCAGTACCGGGCAAAAAAAGTCCTTGACTGGAGGACCTTTCTGAACGGGGCCCGCAATTTTATCGGCGCACAGTTAGGCTAATTGAGGTGTTATGCGATCTAATGATTTATTTGATAAAATAAAATCCAATATAAACTCTATTGAAGGAAACACGGAACCCAATCTTAAACGTTTTTTCTCACTGGCGGCAGTCCTCCTGATCTTCATGGGGGTTGTTGCTGCTGCGATTTTCCTTTTCGCCCTGCGGGGGGCGGAACAGACTCTGGTTCCCGAAGTACGGGGCAAGGAACTTGCGGAAGCCCTGCTGGATTTGCAGGTTAAGGAGCTTTATCCCCGAATACAGCTTCGTTATTCGCAATCATCCCGGGACAGGGGGATTATTCTCGAACAGGAGCCTGCCGCCGGAGCAATTGTGAAAGCGGGGCGGCGGGTTCGGCTGGTGGTAAGCCAGGGGGTAATGATCAACCGTGTCGAAAATTTCATTGGCAGGAATATTGACGAGGTGCGGACGGAACTGCAAACTTTTGTCGCTTCTTCAGGCAGCCCCCTGTTGACGCTCAAGGAACCGCTGATGTTCGATTTTTCTCCGTCTCCCCCGGGGACCATTCTGCGGCAAAAGCCGGAAGCAGGAACAGATATTTCCGGCCCGATGAGTCTTGAATTTGTTGTCAGCCAGGGTCCGGAAAACACCCTGATTACTGTGCCGCAGCTCACCGGTCTTTCGCTTCCGGCGGCGCTGGAACTAATTGCCAGAACAGGAATCCTTTTTGAATTTTCCCTGCGGGAAATCCGCGAGGGTGAGCAGGGCGAAATGGTGGTTTACCAGAATCCGGCCGCCGGCGTAAGTGTCACCGCTAACACCCAGGTGAACCTTGTGGTAAACACCCCCGAAGAACTTGCCCGGAACGAAATATTCGCCCTCTTTTCCTACACAATACCAAGGAATCCCTATCCCCTTCCGGTGTATCTTGAAGCCCTGCTTCCTACGGGGGAGCGGATCAGGCTGATCAGCGTGGATTTCCCCGGGGGAAATTTTACCGTCCCCTACCGGCTGCCGGTAAACAGTGTTCTTATTCTTTCAAGGATGAACCGGGAAATTTTCCGCAGAGATGTGAAATAATTTTCGCAATTTGTTAGAAATTGGTTTTAGTTGTTAAAAATCTGTAAATCTACTTGCTTCCTCATATAAACCTCCGCTATGTATTCAATATAGCCTGAGGGACTGGATTCCGTCAGGAACAATTTTAAGGAGTGAAATATGAGAAGCACAAAAATTTTTGGTTTGGCGGCGGCATTGCTGTTGTCAACAGTTATGATTGGAGGACTGTGGTCGCAGGGTCTGGACGTACCCGGAGGCTGGGTATCGCCCCAAAATCAGGCTACATCGGGAAGATACCGCAGCGCGGCAGACGATTTTATCCGTCCGGACAGCTATACCAGCGCAAAAGTTGAAAACTGGTTTGCCTTTACATCCTTTGCTATCAACACCAGCTTCCCCGGCGCAAATATCGGCTACGCAAAAAAGCTGGAGAAGGTGTACATTGCCGCATACTATGGCGGTACTTTCTGGTCAAACCTTTTCAATGACAACTACGCCGAACAAAACGTAGCAGCTTTTGCCGGCGGAACTAATAAAACTGTTCCGGTTTACTCGAGTGCAACAGGCGTTCTGCCTACCTTGAGTACTACTAATATTCCCAATAACCGCTTTGCTATCCTATTTGGCGCTGCCGACATGGGTTTTCGGCTCTCACTCAAAACAAACCACGATTCTTTTAAGAAGAATGACTTTGCAACATACGAAACAACTGGTGATACATACACAGGAAGGTACAAAAGTTATGAGACCGAGAGAGGTTTCATAACACCCCAGCTTGCATGGTCAATGGCAAAGAACCTCAGCGATAACGGCGTTAAACCCTATGCAACTTTAGACCTGGGCTTTGTAAGAGACTACACGAAGTCCGTGGCATACGATGGGACTACCAAGGATACCACGGGCGATAATGTCACCAACTCGCAGAATTATTTCGAACCGATACTCATGTTCGGCCTGGGCGGTTATACCTTTTTCAGGAAAAGCGGATTTAGCGCCACGGCAGACCTTGACAATACCCTTACGCTCAGGGCTTACGATAACGAAGTACGGTATGGCTCTGGCACTGTTGCCAGCCCCTATAAAACCGTGTCAATCAAAGGAACCTGGGATGGTACTACCGCAATGGAGCGCACGTATGTGCAAGATGTGATTTCCCCTTCTCTTGCCGGTTCATGGAGCGGCGGACCGCTTGCCCTCAAGTTCAAGTTTAACCTGCCTGTGACGCTCAGGGGCGAGGAACAGACAAGGGTGACGCCAAATGCCAGTGGCAAACTGGAAAAAAGCAGTTATGATGATACGGTGTCCTACATAGGTTTTGCCCCCAATCTGCGCCTTGCTGCCCAGTGGAAATGTCTTCCCAACAGGCTTACCCTGAATGCCGGCGCACGGATTGACCTTGGCGGTACTTTGTCCCGTACGACAACCGAAGGCGATTCTTATTCCGGCGGTAACAAACAACCCAACAGTTCCAGAACAACTATTGTTGATACCAAGGGTTCTACCGGAAACCAATTGTACCTTGGTGTTACCTTTACACCCACCGAAAACCTGTTCTTTGAAGCCACCTGCGGTGGAACTGCCGGTGCAATGGATAGTAACAATATCAAGGTGTTTAGCAACGGTAACGACGGCTTGTTTTCATTTGGCGGCATTCTGGTTGGGCTAAAGTTCTAGTCTGAACATCTGCGCAATTAAAAAAGGCTGTCCGGGAAGTAACACTCGGGCAGCCTTTTTTGCTGCTATTGACATCTCTGTGCCTTCGATGTATAAGTAGTGTCTGTCCGCACGGTAACTATGTCAACGAAGTTGACGAACTTTGTGGACAAACATTAAGTAACGGCACTCACAAGAACCCAGGGAGGGCGTCATGAAGGATTTTGAGTTCACTTTGGATTTGTGCCGCAAGATGGCCGAAGCGGCGGAAAAGGCACAGGAAGAGGCCGGCGTAAACATCTGTCTCGCCATTGCCGACCGGCATGGCAGCCTGAAATATTTTTACCGCTATGGCGACGCAATTTTGCCCAGCGTGGATATTTCCCAGAAAAAGGCGTACACATCGGCGGTATTGGGACAGACTACCCGGGAGTTCGGAAAAATCGCTCAGGCGGGAGCGGATGCTTTCGGCATCAATGTAACGCACCCGCAGCTGGTGATTTTTGGCGGCGGTTTTCCGCTGAAGATTGACGGGAAAACCGTCGGAGGGCTGGGGATAAGCGGGGGCAGCGTCGAGGAAGACGAGGCAGTAGCGGCCCGGGCGCTGGAGGCTTTTCGCCAGGCTACCGCACCGTAAGGCTCACCCCTGGTTTTTTCTTTTTGCCACAATTGACACCACAACCATCGCCGCAAAAGTAAACAGATACGGCATAGCAAGGATAAAATCCGCCGGAACAATATTTGCGCCCTGTGCGTAATTTGAAAGCGCTTCGGCAAGGCCAAAGACAAAAGCCGCCGCCAAAATGCCCATCGGCCTTCGTCCGCCGAGAAAAATAATAACCAGCGCAATCCACCCCTTGCCTGCCGTCATGCCGGGGACAAAGGCTCCAAGGTTGAGGCTGAGGAAAGCGCCGCCAATACCGCAGAAAAAACCGGAAATCAAAAGAGCGGCGCAGCGATAGCTGTCCGGCCTCAGGCCAAGGGAAGCGAGGGCGGCCGAGTGCTTGCTGCAGGCGCGCAGGCGGTATCCGAATGGGGTTTTGAAAATGGCAGCCCAGGCGGCGATTAGCAGGAGCAGGCTGGCAAGCACATACAGACGAATCTCCGTGATGCTCAGATTATTTATGCCGCGTAACACAACAACGCCCCGCGTGCCAAATAAATACTGCGAAAGAACAACCGTCATACCGCCTGCAAACAGGTTAACCGCAAGGCCGGCGATAAATACATTGGAGCGGAGTTTTAGGGTGCTAAAGGCAAGCAGCGCCGACAGAGCGAGGGATGCAAGGATCGCCAGAACAAGGGCTGCGGAAAAACTCCCCGTGTAATACGCGGCGGCAATGGCGGCAAAAGCACCCATAAGCAGAAGACCTTCAAGGGCTATATTCAGGATTCCCGCAAGTTCTGAAAACAGGCCGCCTGTCGCCGCAAACAACAGCGGTGTCATAATGGCAACGGCGCTGTGCAAAACCGGCAGAATATTCTTCACCGCAGCCTTCCCTTTTTTCTGAACAGGCCGCGGAGAACTACACTGGTTGCCAGAAAGAAAATTACGGCCTGCACGATGAAAGCGATCTCAAACGTAATATCCGAATTCTGCATGGCAATTCGCGCGCCGGAGGAGATCCACGCGAAGAACAGGCCTGCGGGAATCATTGCCGGGGGGGAGAAACCGGCGACAAGGGCGGCGGCAAGTGCATTCCAGCCAAGCCCGGAGGAAAATTCTTTCACCGTTCCGTAGTAGGTGCCAAAAACCGCGAGGGCTCCGGCAAGGCCGTACAGTGCGCCTGAAAAAAACATTGCCAGCACCGTGTTGAGCCTGGTGTTTATCCCGCCGTAACGGGCGAAAATTTCATTGGCTCCCGCCATTCTGAATTCATAGCCAAGTTTTGTGTGTCTGAGAAAAATATGTACAAGCGCCGCCGCCGCAATGGCGATTATCAGCGATATGTTTAAATTTGACGGCGGCAGAATCCCCGGCAGCCGCAGGTGGGCGGCGATTTTTCCGGTTGATTGCAGATTTGTCCCGGGATCGAGAAAGGGGCCGTTGACCAAAAAATTAACCATCAAAACAAGGGCGTTTGACAAAAGAAACGAAGTGATCAGCTCGTTGGTGTTCCAGCGCGCCTTGCAGAAACCTGACAACGCCGCTGCCGCTCCGGCAAAAAATGTCCCGGCAAGCACGGCGGCAATTCCGCCGAATATACCCAGCTGCGGCAGCGACAGGGCGACAATGGTTGCTACAAATGCACCCGAGTATATCTGCCCTTCTCCGCCGAGGTTCAGGCTGCCCGCCTGCATGGCGATGCTTACCCCCAGGCCGCCGATTATCAATGGAACAGCGCTGTTCAGCATATTGCCGAAACTGTAAACATTGCGAAACGGGCCGGCGAAAAAATAAAACAGCGTTCTGGCCGGAGTTTTGCTGAGTATGCAGGTAAGCACAACGAGGACTGCGAGGGCAATGAGCGTGATAATAATTATTCCGCCGGCATGAGCGATGCCCGGACGGAGTATGCCGGACAGACGGTTTGGCTGCTGCGCTTCGGGCGGCCCGCCTGCGGGAAAAGCTTCTTTCATGGCTGAACCGCCCCTGCAGCCGCCTCCAGGCAATCGGGGGGCACAAGCCCCTGCATACAGCTGCCTATCCTTTCTTTCATTGAGGCAGCCCCATCCAGCGGATCATTGCGGAATTCGGCGAAAGCCCTGCCCCGGTACATCACAATGATTCTGTCGGCAAGGGCAAGTACTTCATCGAGGTTGGTCGATATAAGGATGATCGCCGCTCCCTTTTCGCGTAACGCGGCAATTTCGCCCCGCACAAAATCTCCGGCAGTAATGTCCAGTCCCCATGTCGGCTCGGAAAAAACAAAGTAGTCCCTGAACTGATCCGTTTCACGGGCCAAAATCAGCTTTTGTAAATTGCCGCCGGAAAGTGCGGCAGCGGGATTTGTGCTGCCCGTGCACACTATATTGTAACGCTGCATGAGTGAGGCAGAAAAATTTTCTATTGCCCGGCGATCAAGAAGGCCCATGCTGCTGAATTCCTGTCTTCGATCAACGATGATGTTCTCGTTGACCGTGGCGCTCAGGGCACTTCCCACCCGCTGCCTGTCGGCGGGAACGTAGGCAAGTCCCTGATTGCGCAGGCGGCGAATGTTAAGGCGGGAAATATCCCTGCCGTTATGGGTAATTGTTCCCGCCGATGGATGGAGAAATCCGCCAAGCACGGCCTCCAGTACGCCCAGCCCGTTTCCGCCAACGCCTGCAAAGCCGACTATTTCGCCGCCGCTTGCGCCAAATGAAACCTTGTCCAAAAGCGGTTGTTTTTGCCCCCGCCTGAGTACCGTAACATTATCAAAGACAATCACGGGCTTATGGTCAACCGGGGGTCTTTCGTTTTGTCCGGGTCTGTGCGAAAAACTGACCACACTGCTGTTGCCTACAATCATTTTTGATATTTCATATTCACTGGTATCTTTCGTATTGCAGATCCCCACCAGCTCGCCATGGCGAAGCACGGCAACCCTGTCCGAGATATGTTTTATTTCATGCAGCTTGTGGGTAATGAGAAACAGGGATTTTCCCGCCGAGGCCAGGGCTTTAAGGGTTTTAAACAAAGCGGCGGTCTCATGCTCGGTCAGTACCGAACTTGGTTCATCAAGAATAATGATGTCTGCTTTATGGTGAAGGAGGCGGCAAATCTCGACCTGCTGCATCTCTCCGACGCTTAAGTCTTTCACGGTTTTATCGGGGGTGATTGAAAAATGGTGCTCATCAATCACTTTTGAAGCCGCTGTCCTGGCTTTCGCCCCGTCAAAAACAACCCCCCATCTGCGCGGCTCTATGCCCATCACAATGTTTTCGGCAACTGTGTACTGGGGAAACAGCATAAAATGCTGGTGTACCATGCCTATCCCCATTCTCCGGGCGCTGAGCGGCGAACCAATGGTAACCGCTTTGCCGTTAATCAAAATATCGCCGGCGTCCGGTATTTCAAGCCCGTTGAGGATTTTCATCAGGGTTGTTTTGCCGGCGCCGTTTTCTCCGGCAATGCAGAGAATCTCCCCCTTTCGCAGGCCAAGGCTTATGTTGTTGTTGGCCTTTTTTGTACCACCCGGATATATTTTGCTGATACCGCGCAGTTCGACCGCCGGTATCTCAAAAAACCCTGATTGGGTTTTCCGGCAATCATTGCTCATAAAGGCGGAATCGTGTAATCAATGCGTCCGGCGCGCAGATCGTCCATGAAGACGGTGAACTGATCCTGTATCTCGGGCGGAAGGGAATCGCGGTAGCCGGGATCATCGAAAATAAAATTAAGGTAGCCTTCCTTTACCCCGACCGTTCTTGAACTTCCGTACTGCATCTTTCCTGCAAGGACATCGGCGAGTATCTCTTTTACCAGTTTTTTCTGTTCCATAATGCCGCAGCCTACAATATTGCCCGGCGCCTGGCTGTACTCGTTGGTATTAAAATATACCGCATAAGCGCCGCGTTCCCTTATGGCACGTACAAGCCCCTGCGCCGCGCCTCCGGCGATCGAGGTAAAGACATCAACCCCGGCGTTGATCATACCAAGCGCAAGTTCGGCGGCCTTGTTCGCGTCGAACCAGTTTCCCACAAGGCGAAAGTCAAGTTCAATGTCCGGATCTACACGGCGCGCACCATCGAGAAAACCGGGAACAATATGCCTGGAAAGCAGGGGATATTCCTGCGCGGCGATAAAGCCGATCTTTTTTGATTCATTGGCATGGGGCATTGAACTGGCTGTAACAAGTCCGGCAAGATAACCCAAAAACAGGGCCTGCTCGTACTGATTGTACAGGTATGTGCTTATCTGAGGGTTCCCTGTGTATTGGGCGTCAACAATAATAAATTTCTGTGAAGGAAACGAAGCACCCACACTGGCGCAGATTTCGGGCAGAGAGGGATTGGATCCAAGTACCAGATCGTATTCGCCGCCCGCGACCATAGACCGCAGCTGTTCTTCCCATTCAGCCTGGTTAAAACCCGCTTCGTATACCTTAACGGTTACGCTGTCATTTTCGGCGGCAAATTCCTGCGCCCCGCCCGCCAGCATCTCATAGGTTGGGCTTCCCGCAACAACTCCGGTGATGTACACCAGCACGGAAACTGCGCCCTGTTCTGACTGCTGCACCGGCTGTTTCGCTCTGCATCCGGGCAATAGAGCCATACAAACAAGACACAACGCCCAAATTCTTTTTTTCATATCTCCTCCAGTAAGCAGTATAGCGGGACAGGGAAAGCCTGAAAAGTCAGCAGATTGTCTTTAGATGGAAAATCTTTGAGTAATACCGATACAATAATCACCGAGTTTTTCGATGCGTCGAACCAGAT
>Ga0082212_10008368_pt1 | contig 13522 bp, 10 predicted proteins | sample TergutNt197P3_FD_71548 | JGI IMG/M metagenome (GOLD analysis project Ga0082212, IMG submission 71548) | Neocapritermes taracua P3 segment gut microbial communities from Petit-Saut dam, French Guiana - Nt197 P3 | ecosystem: Host-associated > Arthropoda: Insects > Digestive system > Gut ... | reverse complement strand
TACGAAAAATGCTCGGCGATGTAAACGCCCCCTCCTGCGTGGCATTGCGGGAACTGATTGACACGCAAAGCAAGGACACCATTCGCAAGTGGTGTCTTGGTTACGCGGAGAATAAAATCCTACCTATCTTCGAGAAACATTGCTCCGATGATGACCGTCCGCGTAAAGCGGTAAACGCCGCCCATGATTATCTTAACGGCAAGGTGAAGTTTCCGGTGGTGAAAAATATCATTCTGAATGAGTGCCATGCCGCCGCCCGTGAGCTTGACAATGACCCTGTGGCGCAAGCAGCGGCAAGGGCAGTTGGGCAAGGTTCGGCGGTCGTGCATACGTTGACCCATTCGCTCGGCTTGTTCTTCTACGCGGCGGCGGCAGTCGCCTATGACCGCGTGGGTCTTGAAGCAAGTGATGAGGAATACGCGGCGATCGCCGAGGAAGTGTGCTTGGATTATACGGCAGCATTAAAAGCAGCGGCTGTGGATAATGAACCGAATCCGGCGAAGTTGAAATGGAGTTGTTGAGGAACACAATAAATAAGGATAAGGGTTAATATATGAGTACACAGCACGGGCCGATTACGATAAAACCAATCAACGAAGTCGCGGAATATCTCCGGAATTTGATACCACCGGATATCCCCGGTGACTATGCGCTGAAACCAATGTTTGAAGGTCTTGCCGATGAACAAGATATCCGAAACGGAATTATTGCTTTCCGGGATTTTTTGTATTTATTTTGTGATTGCTTAATCACGAAAGGGGATTCGTATGCCAAGCCGCCCAAAAAGCCAAGCGGAATTGCCGATTACCCGTTTTTGCATAATATTACAAATTTGCTGGTGGACATCGGTTATCATGGTAAACTGGCAGAAGACGGCAAATCACTTTTGGTAACCCATTTGCCGTTATGCGCCGCGCCAAAGCCCAAAATTCCTGTTTCCGCCCAGATTGCCTGTTTGCGGTTTTTAACGCTCTGCGGTTTTTTATTTGCAGGCGTTGATTTAGAGGCAAAAACAATTCCTATTTCCGAAACGCAAATTTTACATGTATCCTATCCGGCTCATCCGGCCTTGCCGGTCGGGTTAAGGGCGATGGCGATTGCCGATATGGAGCTTAGAACCGGAAGAAGGTATTGGAACGATAATAATCTTCTTCGGTGCGATTATCGCTTGTTGAAAGCGGAAAATACAGATATGCTGGAGGTCTTGCAAGATTTTTTACATCCATTACCCCCGGATATTCAGAAGTTCGCGCTAAAATTGCATCAGCGCTATACCGATATGGGTTTGACTTGCGTTCTGTCTATTCTGAGTGATGTCAGTTTTGCTTATGTCCATATCAGCGAAGGCCGGAAAGCTTTATCCACGCGCGAAAAATATCAGCAGCGGGTATGGGAGTTTTGTTATTCGCTTAAAAATGGCTACTGTCTATTTGTCAGGGCGAAAAAAACGGATAAATACACGGATGTAATCGCAAAATTCCCTTTATTTTTGCGGGAAAAAATCGCCACAGGTTATGGCTGCTACCGAAAGCTGGGGCGTGAACGCTGCCAGGGTGATTGCCAGGGAATTTGCCTACCCCTTAATGACTCAATCCTTGAGATGGCAAAGGATATTGAAACTTGGCTTGATTGTGAGGCGGGAGCATGTCCGATTTAAATATTACTAAATTCAATTTTCAACCGTTTTTCCAGTTCACGTACTAAAATATATATTTTCGTGCACGGCACTCTTTTAGATGGCGATAAATGTGGGGCTTCATCTTGAAAGTCATTATCCAATTTTTCTGCACGCTTTAAGGCAAGCTTAATTTTTTCAGATGAATGTATTTTGCTAAATACATCCATTGCTTTTTTGTCCTGATATTTAACTTTCAAGATGTCACTTAATTTATTAAAATACCATTCTCTTCCGTTGTCGGCCATATAAGCCATAAAGTGGATAATATACCACAACTCAAAACACTCATTTGACCAAATCGGTATGTATCCGCGAGAGTCACACATTTTTACGGCATTATCAAACTTACCGGCGCCAAATGAGTCTTTATCAAAAAGAACAAATACCCTGGCATAAGGGATATCGCTTTTTCCCTTGTATACATCAATATCAGCCAAGAGATCATCGACACTTCTCACTAAGCTTTCGGTGTTTTTGCCTTCGCCCTCAACCCTTTTTTTCAGCTGGGAAACACTGGTTTTACTGTTGGCGTAATCAATCAGGCTTTTAATATAATTCGGCTCGCTTTTTGACCCTTCACAAACAAACAGCCATGTTTCGGATAATAGCCTTCTGTTTTGCTTTTGACGTTCTTTTCTTTCTTGTTGCCTTTTTTTGCGTAGTTGGTCCGACATTATTCGTCACCGTCCTTATTTTGAAACGGAATAGCGCCGAACCGCCCCAGCAGATAATGTTTGCCGAAGTCAAGATCAGAACGGATATCGCCGCCATCTTCGTCTTCGTAATCGTATAAGGAAAAAATTGTAGATTTGTGATTATTTTTCTCAACAAACCAAATCTCGTCGCGGCGTAAATCCGAAGAATCCAGATTAATGATATTGTGCGCCGAAAAAATCAATTGCGCTCCGTTTTTATTAACATCCTTATCTTTGAACATATGCACTATTTTTCGCAATAATAGCGGATGCAATCTTAAGTCCAATTCGTCAATGAAGCAATAAGATCCAGCTAAAATTGCCCCAAGAAAATAAAATGATATAGCAAGTAATTGTTTCGTGCCATCAGATTCAATAGCAATAGGCATTTTGATTTCATCTTTACCGACCTTATGAACCGATTCTAAAACATAACCCTCTCCAGTTTCCCTCTTCACAGGCCTAATTGCAATAATACTCCTATCAATTTCGGTTACTAAGCTTACCATTATTTTGGACAAATCGGGAGCAGGAGTATTTTCAACAAAAACTGGTTTAGCCATGCTCTCCAATAAAAAATCAACAGATGATATATTTAGCAAAAAATCAAAAGCAGATGCATAAAACCATGTATAGATCGCACGAAATTCTTCGATTTTCCCGCGCTTTCCTAAATCAGTTAGCAGCAGCGAATGATTAACACACATGGAAGCACAATAATTAATTTCGTCTTTCAGCTTTGAACTGGCATTGCTTTCAACCTTATTTTCAACCCGCTCATAAATCATTTTTTCAATTGTTTTATTTTTGCTGAACTTTTTCCTATAAAGATATTCGCAGATAATTTTTTCGCGGTTATGTTCAAATCCATAACGATACTCATAATCACCGCGTACAAAACATACTTCATATTCCGTAGGTTTATCGGCATAAGCAGGCTCAAAAGCAAACGGCATCATATTTGCTTCCAAAGAATTTTGCCCATTTTTTTTATCTATAGATACATTTGTAACAATACTACACATGGCATAAAACGCTTGAAAAAACGACGATTTACCGGAAGCGTTAGCGCCATAAAAAGCGGCGACCGGCAACATATTAACGCCGTTTTTTTCAATGAGGCTCTTTTTATGCTCCCGAATAGATGCCGCCGTCATGTCAAATACCGTTTCATCGGCAAAGGAACGATAATTGGCAAATTTAAATTGCAATAACATGGATTTACCCTCCGAAAGTTCTCATCCGTCACATAATATCACCTTTTAATTGGATTTTCAAGTGATTTAGAGAAATTTTCTCTATAACAGCATAAAATAGTCGCAAATGGTAAAATTGACACGCTTTCCGTTGTTTGCTAAAATTTGGTTAATGAATCTATTTAATGCCCAAATCAATAACTGGCAGGACTGGGGCGGGGTATTCCAATCCATCCCCGCTTTTTCGCCGTTGGTCGAATTTATTCTTAAAAAAGAACATCTTCCGGCCGCCAAAATCGAAAACCTTACGCCCGGTACCAACGCGGTGTTTAAAACCGGGGACTGTGTCGTTAAGATTTTTGCTCCGGCGGAGAGCGGGATTGACCAGACCGCTGACCTTGAAACGGAACTCTTCGCGATGAAGCGCGCCAACAAAACAGGCGTTTCCGCGCCAAAGATGCTCACACACGGTTTCGTGGCGGATAAATACCGTTTCGCCTATATCATAACCGAGCATATCGAGGGGATCGCGTTTTCCGACGCGGCAAAAGATATGGATGATACGGAAAAAACCGATATCGGGCGCAAATTACGAAAAATAACGGATCAGATGAACACGGAATGCGAACCGTTTAACGGCATTGATATCATAAATGGCAAAGGCCGCTGGCACCGCTTTGATAAATACCCGGAGCAATTTCAGGCGGAGCGCCGTGCTTATCTCGAGGCTCATGATTTTAAGGACAAGGTATTTGTCCACGGCGACTTGTGCGGGGACAACATATTATTGACATCGCAAGGCGGGGTTTACATTATTGATTTCGCTGACGCTTTGCTGGCGCCGGTAATTTACGAACATGCCCTGGTGGCGGTCGAATTATTTGCACTGGATGTCGCGCTGATGCGCGGATATTTTGGTGCATTATCATCTGAAGAATTGGCGGATATATGCTTTAACGGTTTACTGATTCACGATTTTGGCGGCGATATTATCGGGCAGCACATCGGGAAGCCGGAGGAATTTTCCGGTTTGGACGATTTACGGGTAAGGTTCCGGGAAAAAATAAAGAAAATTTGACGCTGTCTGCCCTCTTTGATAAAAAAGAACTGATGTTCGAAAAAATACTTGACAGCGGTTTTCATTCGCGTTTATAATATTGCTAATAAGGGCTCCCGCCCACTCGCCTAAAAGCAGCACTGCACTTTTTAGGCGAGTAACAGTATATATAACCACGAAAGGATGGACATCAGCATGAACCAAAATGAAAACCCAGGCCAAATAATCACCCTGCTTTCCGGTGCCGAACCCTTTGAAATCTATGATTTACCAGAAGAAAACCGCTTCGGAGTGATTGAAGTCAGCAATACCGCAGAATGGTATATCGTTCAATGTGACTTAGGCGCTTATGCCAATCAACACGTTAAAATCAAGTTTTCTGCGGATGTTAAACGCGTTGGCGTACCCGGCGATTTACGCTGGCAGCTAAGAAATAATAATAAATATCCGCCGATCGGCAATCATATCAGAAAAGCCGCCACGGGCGTCTGGCATAAAATGTGGGGCGAATGGACGGGCGTTCTCAATGATCCTTTGCCGGTTTTATATCTGTGTACATGGAAAAATTTCAGTGAAATCACCACCTACTATGTCCATAATTTCACCGCCGAAATCATTTTAAGTCCGGAAGTGAAAAAGGCAGCCGCAGTGCAAAGGCCGTTAAGCGACATGGCACAATATCTGAAAGGCCTGTTGCCTGATCATATGCCGGCCGGTCCGCTGAAACCCATGTTCCTAAATATTTCCGGCGAGGAAAGCCTGAGAAACGGCATCCTTTCTTTCCGGAATTTTCTGCTCAGGATATTTGACCGGCTTATCGCCGACGGCAGCCGGTATGACAAACAGGCCAAAGAACAGCATGGCCCGGAAAAACACCCCAACCTGCTGACCGGATACCCCTTCATATATTATGTAAAAAGCGTGTTAATCAATATTGGCTATCACGGGGTCCTTAATAAAAGCGGTGATGCCATCATGCTCAGTGATTGGAAAGTGCTGACCGATGCAATCAGTAATGAAGGTTACCCGACAACGGCCAAAATCTCCGCCCCGAAAGTGATGGAATGCCTTAGGTTTTTGGCATCCGCAGGTTTTTGCTTTGAGGGTTTTGACCCGGATACCGTTAAACCGGACAAGGCAAATGAAAAACCGTTTGTGATCACATATCCGGCTGATTCCGCGATGCTTACTGGTTTAAAGGTTATGGCGGCCGCCCAGCGGGAGTTTCACATGAAAGGCAATGAGGATTTTTTTCTGCGGTGCGATTGCCGGGCTTTATTGACGGAGGAACCGGATGTTGCCGATATCCTTAAAAATTATAGCAAAGATTTAGCGGTAAAAGCACAGGCGTTTTTATTAAAACTTCACCAAAACTATCTGAGCAAAGGATTAACCTGTCAGGTAAAGATAGCGACATTAGGCGCGATGTTCAGTTATATGCACAAAAGCCATATCTTATGGGAGTATTCGTCAACGTTTTATAGCGGCAACCGTATTTTACTAAAAGCGCCGAATCTGCATAAATATTTTAATGACACCGAAAATTATCCGCCGTTGCTGAAAGATAAAATCGCGATGGGATATGGCTGCGAGAAGAAACGGTTCGGCCAGCCCTGCCAGAAAGGATGCCATGGGTTCAGCATCCCGCTTAATGATCCATTCCTGGCGATAAGCGAGGATATTGAGACTTGGATTGAGACGGAGTTTTCATTGCTGTGCACGACAAGCCGTAAACAGTAACGAGTCATCCTATTTGCCAAGACTGACTTTTTTGGGGCAGGAAATGTCAGGAACCGCTTTTGCTTTCATACTATAATTCATCATAAGGAGGGAGTGAAACACGATAAACGAGTAAAATAAATAATTTATAAACTTTAGCGACGAGCTAGTAACATAGCCCGCATTATTCATAAAAGGAAATTGCCCCTAACGGGGCAATCGTGATTGGAAAAGTCTGCCGGCGGCAGGCCAATATTTCTCAGGGCATAAAAAAGCCAGCACACTTAAAATAGTGCAGAACACTAACAGAGAGGATTTGCCTCTAAGCACGCACTATATTTTTTTACCGCTATTTTAAATAGCCGGCTTCTTTTAAATGTGCTTCTACTTTAGGGGTATCCAGTACCGAAAAGATTTTTTCTATTTCGTTTTCAAAATCAAGCGATAAAGAGTAGCGGATGCGCTTCATGCTCATTTTATATAAAGGCTGGACTATTTTTAACAATGCCAGTACCGATTTTTTCATGATCTGAAGATTCTTGGCACTCTTTTTATCCCTTGTTTTATTTGCATCATCACGAAATGTAAAATCCATCTGCCAATGGTATGACTCGACCGACCAATGCTGCCGTGCGCTTCTCGCAAAAAGAGAAACATCAGTGACGCTTGATAAGTAGTAACGTACCTCAGTGGCCGCCAAAGCACCGTTCAGAGGGCTGGCAGTAGTCCGGACACAGCCAATAGCCTGTAACCCGGCCCATGATTTCCGGTCATAAATCCAGTGAATTTCCCGGGACAATATATACTCCCTCTTTATAATCGCATTATGTTCTTTTTCAATTGTCTCATGAAACCCTGAAAGCGGATTGTTTATAAAGAGAGCCTCATCATTAAAATAATCTCGTATTTCTTCATAAAGGCTCTGATGATTCCCTTTTAGGGCAACGACATAGTCCCCTTTTTTGGCGATTACCGCTTCCACATTTTTCTTTTGGGTATTTAACGCATCCCAGGTAACCACTACGCCTTCTACATCAATGATATCAAGCAGGTCTTCCGTGGCATTGATTTCATTCGTTTTTTCCGGGACAAATACTTCGGCAATTGAAAAACCATAATTGGTCGAAACGGCATTAAGCGTATGCAAAGGGCGGGTTTTGCCTTGGCCTGTATCATTTCCGGCGGAACCCCTGCTGGTTTTCCCGTCGATGGCCATGATGGGCGTATCCGGCTTTTTGAAGGGGTCATCGTGCCTTTTAATCTCAGAGTAGATGTCTACTTTTTCGATTATGAATTGCAAGCATATGCGTGAAAGCATCCCGGGATCCGGTAAAGCCATCACATCCTGTATCGTATCGTGGGACGGGATACCGTTATCAAGAGGAAGAAATTGCCGGAGCCAGGCTTCCTTTTTTTTCGCAAAGTCCCCGATTTCTGTCCATTCGTCTGCACCGGATAATAATGCCAGAAATACAATGACGATAATATCGCCAATGATGTGCCTCACATATGATTGGTGCCTTGAATCCCCGGCTTCGAAGATATCCATTTCTTTTCGGAACCGGATTAACTTATCAGCTGAAAAATCATTGCAAGTAAGGCCGTACTGCTTAATGATTTCCTGGGCGTTTTTAAGTTTTGTGTTTACTTTTGGCAAGGAAAGCATCCTCCTTTCGGATGACATTGCATGCGACATTAATTTGTAAAGCTAAAGCTTTAAGTCTTTCGGCATTTAAAGGAACGCCGTTCTCATCCACCTTTCCCAGACTCATGACGATGCGATGTTTTGGATTTTTGTTTTCATTCCGATAGGATTCAACCACCTGACAGTATTTGTTTTTGCCATAAGTGGAGTATCGTATAAACATAGTTATATAGTACTACATATAATGACTTCTTGCAAGCATATATACGCTTTAATATGATTCTTTATTAGGTCTACATAATGCAATAGTAAACAGCACCGCTTATGCGAACACACATAAATCAAGATTGCTCCGCAAGGAGCAATTTCCTATAAAGAAATAAAAAGAGACGGCTCAACTATTGCGTTGAGCCTATCTCTTTTTACTTGTTTATAAAAAATTTATTTTACTCGTTTATCGTGGGGAGTGAAATGGATTGGCTTGACAGAATGAACGGCGCTTTAGATTATATTGAAGCAAATCTGGCGGATGAAATATCTTATGCTAAAGCCGCGCAGATTGCGTGCTGTTCAACCTATCATTTTCAAAGGATGTTTCCGTTTATCACCGGCGTAACCTTATCCGAGTACATCCGGCGCCGCCGTTTGACCTTAGCGGCGTTTGAGTTACAAACCAGTGATATAAAGGTAATAGACATTGCTTTGAAATACGGTTACGAATCGCCGGAAGCATTCAGCCGGGCGTTCAAAAATCTGCATGGGGTGATGCCGAAATCAGCGCGCGATATTGGCGTTAACCTGAAAGCCTATCCGAAAATGACCTTCCTAATATCAATTAAAGGAGATGTGGAGATGAATTATCGGATTGAAAAAAGAGAAGCGTTTGAGGTATTCGGCGTTTGCGGAGAAGTGAACGCGGACATGGAGCGGGCGTTTACCGATGTCGGTGCGTTTATCGGTAAGGAATATGAGAAAGGGACATGGGACCGTTTTAACGATTTTTTAGGAAGGCCGCGCGACGCTTGGTATCACGCCGCGTTGTTCGGCCATACAGCGGATACATTCAAGTATATGATTTGCTGGTATATACCGCCGGAGTTAAAAATACCCGAAGCATATTCCCGGCTGACGGTCGGTGAGCAAACCTGGGCGATTTTCCCCGCCACCGATGGCCCCAATGATAAGATGCATGATATTTGGCGGCGTATTTATTCGGAGTGGTTCCCGACTTCGGAGTATGAGCAGGCCGAAGGGCCGTCCTTTGAAATGTACTACGGTTATGGCCGCGGGGATTCCGGCACCGGATTTTCCGAAATATGGATTCCCGTGAAGAAAAAATAACTGTTCATGAGGCACTATACCCTCGCCGCCAACATCCTAATAAAAACCTGCTTTTAATAATTATAAAAGCAGGTTTTTATCTGAATCTTTATAACATTACTGATTGATTCCTTTCAAATGCCCTCTTGCCTCACTTATAATTTGCGCCGGCAGCTAATTTATGCTAAGATTATATCATCTTTATGATAAGCAACCATAAAGGCATTTACTTGGAGGAAGGTCTATATGCGAAGATTTAACGTAACCGGTCTATGTACGCCGAAAAAACATTATATGGTTGATATTAGCGGTAAAATCGCGCGAATAAGAAAGTTAATCGATAATGAATCCTATTTCACGATTAATCGTGCCAGACAATTCGGCAAAACGACCACTTTAACTTGCCTTGAAAAAAATCTAAGTGACAGCTATATAGTGATATCAATAAGTTTTGAAGGGATTGATGACGGAGGGTTTCGTTCACCGCAGGCTTTTTGCCAGATGTTTCTTAGGTTGATTAACCGTGCTTTAGAATATACAGATGTTTCCGCTGACTATCTTGAAAGCTGGTTGAATAATAATGTTATGAACTTCGAGGAGTTAAGTGACCATATTAATCGGATGTGCCAGGGCCAAAAGATTGTCCTGATGATAGACGAGGTAGATAAAACAAGTAATAACCGTGTTTTTCTGCATTTTATCGGGATGCTTAGGGATAAATTCCTCGCCCGGGAAAAGGAAAAAGGCTATACCTTCCATAGTGTTATCCTTGCGGGGGTTTATGACATTAAGAATATTAAATGGAAAATGTTGACGGAAGGCACTTATTTACCCGCTGCCGCCGAAAATAAAATATATAATTCACCATGGAATATCGCGGTTAACTTTAATGTTGACATGTCTTTTAATCCTTCCGAGATTGCCTCGATGCTCACCGCGTATGAAAATGATCACCATACGGGCATGGATATAACGGTTATCGCTGATGAAATCTATAAATATTCGAGTGGCTATCCTTTTCTGGTCTCCGCCATTTGTCAGATAATTGATGAAATATTAAATAAAGACTGGACCCTTTTAGGGGTCAGGCAAGCAATTAGTCTTTTACTGAAGGAGAAAAATACTTTATTTGATGACTTGACGAAGAATTTAGAAAACAACGAAAAACTGTATGCTCTCATCTATGACATCCTGATAACCGGGAGGGAGCGAACCTATGATATCGGTAACCCGACCATTGAAACGGCTGTAATGTACGGCATTATTAAGGAATCACAACCGGGAATCGCGATCGCTAATAAAATATTTGAAATTAAGATATGTAATTATTTCATTACCAAAGATGAAGAATCGTCATTAAGGCAAATAACAAATGTTTTGCAATATGATGTCATAAAACCCGATAGCCGGTTTGACATGGAGCTGTGTCTTAGAAAATTTGCTTTGCATTATGCGGAATTATTTAACGAAGAAGATGTAAAATTTCTGGAGATACACGGTCGCCTGCTTTTCCTTTCCTATTTGCGGCCACTAATAAACGGCCAGGGGTTTTATCATATCGAAAGCCAGTTTACCGACCGCCGCCGGATGGATATCGTTGTTGACTTCGGATGTGACCAGTTCATCATCGAATTGAAAGTATGGTACGGTGAAGCAGAACATAATAAAGCTTATGACCAACTCCTTGGCTATATGGACACTAAGAGGGCGTCTTTGGGATACCTGCTGACTTTCGATTTTCGTAAAGAACCAAAAATACCACGGACTGAATGGGTTGTTTTCGGTGACCGGCGTATATTTGATGTTGTTATTTAGAAAACGCACCCCATTCCCCCGCACACCGCATTATAATTGAGCTAAACATCTGTTCTTCATCACCGTTCAATCGCGATAAGCTATATTGGCGCTGTCGACACACTAAATATCATCTGAATGTCTACTAATTTCTTTATAAAAAAGGACTTTTAAAAAAATGCGTAAAAAATGCACCCCGCAACCAAAAATATATTGACATATATTAGAATAATATGTAGAATATATTTGATAGCAGGGGAATCGTCAGATTATTTGTTGAATTTTGCTTTTTGAAAAGCCGTTTTTTATATTCTTATCCTACTCAATCGGAGGCTACTATATGCCCACTATATCTGAAAGTATCCGCACTGCGAATAATTCAGTAAAAGCGGTTGGAAACAATTTTGCGAAAGCTGTAAAATGCAGCGGATTTGCGAATGCAGACTTTTCTTACATATTCGAAGTAAAAGAAGATGCCAATATCACCAACGCTTTAAGCGAATTCCGTAAAGAAAAAACACGTATTGAAGAAGAAATAATCGATACCGATAAGAAGATTTCTTCGGCACAATCTATTATCGATGATATGAATGCGAAAATTAAAGCTTGTGACAATAATAATTTCAATTCGCAGATTCGCAGTGCCAGTAATGACATGGACGATAATAAGCGGAAAATGGACCGCGCCACCAGTGACAGTGACCGCGAGCATTATTCCAGTCAATATAGTGCGGCGAAGCGTAGAAAAGAGCAAGCGGAAGCGGCGAAGCGAACCAATGACATCAATCGGGCGAACTATGTAAGTCAAAAGAACGCGGCCGAAAAGCTAAAGAGCGATCTTAGCGGGGAAAAGAAGAATCTCGAAAAGCGTTTGAAAAATGTAAATGAAATCATTAATTTATTTTGATTTATAACGGAGGTCGAAGGCGTGCGTATAGAAATAAACTCCGGCGGACTTGATAGTTTTTTTAACGGTGTTAGTACTTTCATTAATACCCTTGCTAATAATTCCGCCAGTAATAGCTTGATAAAAAGCATCCAAAAAGTCGCCGATAAAACGAACAGTATCAGCGGCGGGGTCGGTACGCTGAGTTCTGCCCTTGACTTCATCAACACGCGAAAAGCGATCGAAGAAGGCCGGAAGAACGCTGTACAGGCGGTTCATCATAAAACGAATGATTTCATTCAAACAGCTAAAGATACAGATAAGGCAGTTGCACGGAACATGACCGCGGCGACAGAAAAATTTTACCGAACCAATCCATGGCTTAGACCACCCGCGCCCCCCACTAACTGGGATAGATTCTGGGGCGGTGTTAAGGATACGTATCAAGTTTGCAAGGATGCGCTTGTGAAATGGTATACCGATCACCCGATTATAGCCAAGATCGTAATCGGAACCGCCGCGATATTAGCCGGATTGGCGATAACGATTGCCACCGGTGGGGCTGCCCTTCCTTTCTTACTAACGGCGGCGAAAGTAGTTGGGGCGGCGACAGCGGCGGGAGCTGTATACGGCGGAGCCAGTGCCGCCATAAGAGGTGAAAGTATCTTATCCGGCATAGCCGAGGGTGCGGCATCAGGTTTCATGGCCGGCGGGATCGCTGTTTTCGGTGGCGCCATTTTCGGGCAAGGAATGGCCGGCAGTGTTTTTGCTAGCGGTTTCGAAGGAGGTTTGGATTCCGCTTTTTCCGGAGGAAGTTTAGGGGATGTGCTTAATAGTATTGGCCAGGGAATGATTTTGGGTACGATCACCGGTGGGGCGGATATGTTGAAGGGGGCAGCGTTACCTAAGGCGAAAATATCTCTTGATCTAGGCTTGGATTTTGCGAAAGAATTAGGCGGTAATTGGTTCGGCGATGTGGTTCTCCCGAAAATAAATATGGAGGCTTTCACGAAACAAGCGATGACACCATTGATTCTTAAGCCCACACTCTTTAAGCCGACGGTTAACATGTTTACACCTAGCCTTGCTGCTTAACCGTTGAAAGAGGTATGAAACTGACATTATTTATTGAAAACCATCAAATCATAAAAAAAGATAAAATATTAACTAAAGAAAGCAGACGTCTTGCCGCTTTCTTTACTATGTTTTACCAACGAAAAGTCGATTTAAACGCTATCCGCTCTAATCATAAAATGATTACAGCGCAAATGGGAAAAAAGTTTGACGATAATAAAAAAATACTCGCCGCTTTATTATCCCTTAATGAAAACAGCGCGGAGCTGCTTCTGCAAATCAAGTCCATATATGATCTGATGGTTGGTTACGGTTTTTATATTGATTCGGCCTATATCGGCGTAGCTTGTTACCTAATCGCCGCAGGAACGAAAACGGAGCATTATGCAGATACGGTTGAACGCGCCCGTGAATTTTATAATAAAATGAAAGCGAATAATCACCTGCATATTGATGAG
>Ga0082212_10008367_pt1 | contig 13525 bp, 11 predicted proteins | sample TergutNt197P3_FD_71548 | JGI IMG/M metagenome (GOLD analysis project Ga0082212, IMG submission 71548) | Neocapritermes taracua P3 segment gut microbial communities from Petit-Saut dam, French Guiana - Nt197 P3 | ecosystem: Host-associated > Arthropoda: Insects > Digestive system > Gut ... | reverse complement strand
ATAGCTGAGAGAGGTCTGTGTTCATTATAATAGGCTGTAAATCAAGTAATTCATTTTCAGGTCATCGAGATTTTTATACAAAGCATCCTCAATAAAATCTTCATTCAAAGTCTTTCGGAAACGTTCTCTCTTGCCGTTTGTTTGAGGCCGATACGGTTTTGTGTATCTGTGTTTCATTTGCATTTCAGAAAGTAAGCGTTCAAATGGACGCTCATGTTTGTTTCTTGCAAATATTGTATATCGTTGTAGTACAGGGTGCAACTAAATTCCTGGGTAATAATATATCACGTATCTCATAACGGTTGTTGCCAAGCCCTGCGCAAAAATAGTATCTCGTTCTCTATTTCCAATCCCTGTTCATTAAATAAAAAATGCCGCAGACCAAAAAGATTGCTTGCAGCACGTAACCAATAACTGAATGATTGAATAACGGAACCGAGTTTACTAGCTCGGCGAAGCCAATAACTGAGTAATTGAAAATTACTGATTCTTTCCTCGTAACTCCGTAACTTGTCTCTCGTAGCTGTTCTTTTGTTCATAACTGTCTGAAAATTAGCGAGAAGGAGCAGTCTTAAAATCAAAAAAACACGTAAGGTGGTAAGACGTGCAAGATCGCAAGAGAGTAAGATTTTATTTGCTTATTTGATTTCATCTCTTAATTCCTAATTGATAATTAATCCCTATTTTCATTTGCAAATATATAAAAAATAACTTATATCGGAATAATTAATAATGGATAATTATTTTTAATTTGTCTTGTCAATTAAGTAAGCGAGCAAATAAAAAACCCCGAATTGAATCAGTTTTTTGGGGGAGTGAGGGAAATTAATAAAAAAATAGAAATGAGTTTTTAAAATCATATTAAAAAAACTACTTTTGCCGATAATTTTTAAAAATAAAACCGATTTAATAAAAAAATGGCAAAGAGCAGTAAGGATTTAACTCCAAAGACAATAACAGAGGTTGAGCAAACTCTCTCAAGGACAGAACAATACTTGGAAAAAAATTACAAAACCCTTCTTATAGGGCTCGGAATAATTGTTGCTATTGTAGCGCTGATATGGCTTGGAAAAGCCTTATTAACAAAAAGAAGCAACGAAGCGCAGTCGCAAATATATCAGGCTGAGAAGTATCTTGAAATGGATATGTTTGATTTAGCATTAAACGGCGATGGCAACTATCTTGGTTTTCTTGATGTTGCAAAAAACTATAAGTTTACAAAAGCAGGAAATCTTGCAAAATACGGAGCAGGCATCAGTTATCTTAATCTTGGCGAATACCGGTCGGCAATTGAATATTTAAGCAAATATTCAAAAAAGGACAAAGTGCTTGGTTCGCTGGCAATTGGAGCAATAGGCGATGCTTATGTTGAACTTGGCGATTTGGAAAAAGGCGTTGCCGAATATATTAAAGCCGCCAATTTTGCAGGTAACTCTTTCAACACACCTATTTTTCTGATGAAAGCCGGTGAAATTTATGAACTTACAGGCAAATACAGCGATGCTCTGAAAATGTATGAACGCATTGAAAATGAATATCCTTCAAGTAACGAAGGCGCTTCAATTGAAAAATATATTGCAAGGGTTAAACTCCTAATGAACAAATAGTGAGTACAAAAAACTTATCTGAATATAACGCCGATTTTATTCCATCGGCGTATGATATGAGGTTTGGCATTGTTGTTTCCGACTGGAACAGCGAGATAACGTGGCAGTTACTTGACGGAGCCGTAAAAACGTTGAAAAAGTTTAATGCCAAAGACGAAAACATTGTTATTAAACACGTTCCGGGCAGTTTTGAACTGACGCTTGGCGCTCAGGTAATTGCAGAACAAACCGATGTTGAGGCTGTGATATGTCTCGGTTGCGTTATACAGGGCGAAACACCTCACTTTAACTATGTTTGTCAGGGAGTTACGCAGGGAATAACACAGTTGAACATCGACTATAATATGCCCTTCATTTTTGGCGTTCTAACAACTCTCGACCAAGAACAGGCAAAAGACCGAGCCGGCGGAAAACATGGAAACAAAGGCGACGAAGCGGCTATTACAGCAATAAAAATGGTTGCTCTTATGCGTGAAATGGATAAGAGTTCAGATTTTTTTATGAACAACTAAAATAATCTCATTGCCTAATACACAAGGCATTATATGCGCAATATCTGCATTTATCTTGTTTGCTTGTCATTCTGAAAGGCTCGTTTTTATTGAAAATCAAATTGACGACATTATTTAATTCAGCAATAAACTCGTCTCTCACTTTCGAATAATCATCAACATCTAACGCTGTTTTTCCCTGTTTTACAAACAGCATATCGTTACGGTCGGTTCCCAATTTTCGTATTTTATATATAGAAGGGCGAATGCGCTGTTCTTCGGTCTTACCAAATAACGCTTCGCAGTACAAAAGTGTTTGCAACCAACCATCGTGGTCTTTTTTTCGGTCGTCTTCAAAAAGTTCCGATATGGAAGCGATTGATTGAGATATAGCACCTGTTTTATAATCAACAATTCGCACTGTATTATTTTGAATATCAATTCTGTCGGCAATGCCGCCAATTGTAATATCGAAGCGTTCATTGCCGTTGTTTACGTTTGTAGAAAAAGATATTCTCTTCTCTACTCCAATAATTTTTAAGGGCAAATAATAAGTGTCGGCTTTTAAAATATTCAGGATATAATTTAACAGCACCTCTTTTACTATAAACACCGAACCATCGCCGTCTGCGCCCGAATTGCTTATTACCGATTTTTCAATTTCGTCTCTCAATATTTGTTTTTGAAACATCAGATTTTCAAGATAACCTTTATCAATTATTTTGCCTTTAAAATTTTCGTAAAGCGATTTCATCACATCGTGAAGTATCTGCCCAAGTTGCGCAGGGTCGATTTCGGTTTTAATCTTATTAGGTTCAGTGAGTTGGCAAATATATTTATAGTAAAATTTCATTCGGCAATGCAGCCACAAATTAATTGCCGATGGCGAAAACGCTCTTGTTTTATTCTCGTCAGTGTATAGAGATATTAGTTTTTTCTGATGTTTTTCGGTTCGCTCAACTATCTCGTTAACAGCACTGAACGATTTTATTTCAGGACATAATGTCAATGTTTTCGGTTTCAGGTCGGGATTGAAATTCATCTGTATCAGAAATCTGCTTATCTCGCCACTCCGTAAACCTTCGGAATTTGAATTGTATATAAATGTCGCATTTTCAGCGCTATGCAATAATCTGAAAAAGTAATACGCATAAATCGACTCTCGATGATTAATGGACGGAAGCCCAAACGCTTCGCGCAAACTGAACGGGATATAAGACGATGCCGGCGAAGAAACAGACGGCAAAACTCCTTCATTTACAGATAAGATAATCAGGTTTTTAAAGTTAAGCGCTCGCGTTTCCAAAATGCCCATTATTTGAATTCCCGATAACGGTTCGCCACAAAACGGTATGGTTTGAAGATTTAACGCTTTTTCCAACAAACGTATGTAGGTGGTGTGAGAAAAACTAACCTCGCCGGCTCTTATAATTGCGTTTAATTTGTTTATTATTAACGCTATACAGTATAGTTGTTCGTTCAGCAGTTTAGTGCCGGTTTTCTGCAATAATTCATCTTCGTCATTTAAAAATCCCGAGGCTATTGCCGACAAAATATTTATGAAATAAGTCGAATATTGAACAACATCTTTGGGGCGCGAAAAAATTGTGTTTAGTTTGTCGTGGCTCGCAAAAAACGCTTCGGCGACAATAATCATATTGTCTTTTTCAATCTTTTCAATAATTGAACTTGCAGATTTATAGGTGTTTGAAACCAGACTGTTTTTCAAAATATTGATAACGTCAGTGTGTTGAAAATGTGCAACATTATTCACAATTGTTACGTTTCGTTGCAAATCCATAACGCTTTTCAGAAACATATACGCCGGCGTTTGTTTGAGTGGATAACCCATTGTAATATTCACATCTCCAATGTTTTCGGGCAGGCTCGAAAGAACGGGAATAAGAAGATTTTCGTCAGCAAGGATTATTGCAGTTTCGTGGGCTTTTTCGGGATTGTTACCGACTAATTCTGTCAGCATTGAGGTTGCAATTTTTACCTGTGCCACATCAGATGAAGCATCAATAATTCTGCGAGTTACCTGCTTCGATTGGTCGGATAAAAGCGTTGTATAACTCCAATCTTCGGGCATATCGTTTCCAAATAAGGCAATGTTATTTTTTATGAAATATCCGGCAGAATTGTAGCCACCATCGGCAACATACGATTTATCATAATCCCAATAAAATTTTGCTTTGCCGCTTTTTTTAAGGTTCAGCATAAGTTGCTTCTCGCATTCATTCAAAGCGTTAAATCCAATGAAATGAATTGTGTCCCAGCGATTTTCAGTAAGACTGTCAGGATTATAGTTTTCTGCAACATCTCTAAAAATCATGCCTTCGTAAGCGATATTTTTATTTTTGAGCAAGGTTCGAAATTCGGTATAAATTTTTTCGAGAGTGTTCCACAAGTCGAGAAAATCTTTTTTTTGCGAAGTCTGATTTTCGGGATTAAAATTTATCCAAAACTGCTTTATTATTTCAATCTGGCTTTTTGTCAGGCTTCCAAACTGTCGGTCAATCGCTTTTATATCAGATAAATTTTTATAAAGCATCGAACTGTTTACTAAATATTTATCTATGTCGTCAAAATCATTTAGCAAAATTTCACCCCAAAAAAAGAAGTTGTCAAACGGTTCAGGCGACTTCATCAATTTTGTGTAAATTTTATAGAGGTCGAACAAAAGCGTTTCGTGTTCGGCTAACTGTAAATCAGAATTTTGCCTGAATAACTCATTGATTGTTAGTATTGACGGTTCAAAAATAGGACGTTCAATGTTCGAAGATAAATACTTTAAAAAGAAAATTCCCGCGCGGCGATTGGGAAAAACAAAACAATGCCTGTTCAGATTGTTTCCAAACTTTTTATATGACGAAGCTGCTATTTTTTTTAGAAAATATTCCATAACCAATTTACATCAAAATTAAAACATTTTTTCATTTTTACGAAAAAAATCAAAAAATTTCCTCAAAAACTACCCTGATGTATTTGGATAGAGTTCAATAATATTATCCTTTTTTTGTTACATTTTGTTTCTCATATTTTTTATTTATCTTTGCGCGTTGTTAAACGTTTAATAAATAGCAAAACAAAATGAAAAAAACATCTATTATCCTGTATTCCATACTGTCTGTGGCAGTAATTGGCAGTTACATACTTCACTTCACAGGTAAAAAAGGAAATGCTAAAAACACTGAATTTATTGCCTCCGGCGTTCCTTTAGAGGGAATTGTGTTTATAAATATCGACTCTGTCATTTTTAACTTCGATATGTTTATAGACCGCAGTAATGAACTGCTTGATAAACAAAGAAAGGCAGAAACCGACCTCAATACACGAGGAAACAGGTATGAAAGAGACGTAAGAGATTTTCAAGATAAAGTAAGCAGACAGTTGGTTACGCGAGCAACAGCCGATCAGATGGAGCAGGGACTTATTCAGCAACAGCAGGAACTCAATAACTTTGTAGAACGAGTTCAAGCAGAACTTACGGAAGAAGAGGTAGTTATGAACAGGCAGGTTCTTGATTACATAATGAGGTTTCTTGAAGAACTCAAAGGGGAATATAATTACAGTTATGTTTTTGGCAAAAGTTTTGGAAGTACCGTTTTGTACAGTGATTCGTCATTCGATATAACAGCGCCGGTGCTCGATGGTATTAACAAAAAGTACAGGGCAGAGAAAAAATAATAAGGTAATGTGAGTTTTGCCTCAGCCTATATTGAAAAAAATACCTTATTCCCGCAATTTATTGACGAGAAACCTGATGCAAACACAGGTATCATTGTTGTAATTCCTGCTTATGATGAGCCTGAAATAAGCAGAGTTATTGATTCGCTGGCAGAAGCCGATGAGCCCGAATGTAAAGTTGAAGTTATTGTTGTTGTAAATGCACCGCAAGGCGCATCGTTATGCAGTCTTGAGAAAAATAAAAACACATTAGACTATATTGAAAGCCGCAAACTGGACGACAAAAAAATTTGGTTTCGGCTTTTTTCGCTTGATATAGAGCCGGAAGCGATACAGGGCTGGGGAGTAGGACTTGCGCGAAAAACTGGAATGGACGAAGCGTTGCGGCGGTTTTGCACAATTGACAATCCGTTTGGCATTATTGTTAATCTTGATGCCGATTGCAAAGTCGCGAAGAATTATTTTCAGGCTGTCTGTAATCAATTTTATAAACATAATAAATTGAGTGCGTGCTCGATATATTTTGAACACGATGTTGAAGGAAGCGAATTTTTGGAGTCGGAGTATAAAAATATTTTGCAGTATGAGTTACATCTTAGATATTTTTTTCAGGGATTAAAATTTTCCGGTTGTCCGTGGGCGTTTCACACTGTTGGTTCTGCAATGGCGGTCAGGGCTAAGCAATATGCTTTGCAGGGCGGAATGAACCGCAGGCAGGCAGGCGAAGATTTCTATTTCATTCAAAAAATGATTTCGGCAGGAGGTTATTTTAGTTTGAATACTACCACTGTTTATCCCTCTTCGCGAACATCGTTTCGCGTTCCGTTTGGTACGGGAGCTGTGATGGCAAAACTTTGCAAAGAGACTGATGCTCAATTTATGACGTATAATCCTGCTGCATTTAAAGACCTGCGCACGCTCTTTGATATGTTAAATTTGCTGTACGATTATCGCGATAACTCCTGTAATTATGATGCCATTCCCGAAAGCGTTAAATTTTATATTGATAGAGATGAGTGGGCGCAGAAAATTACCGAGATACGAGAAAATACTGCAAACGAGCAGGCTTTTAAAAAACGATTTTTTAACTGGTTTAATATGTTTAAAATAGTGCAGTATTTAAATATTGTTCATCAGGAATTATTTTGCAAGATGCCTGTTATTCAGGTATCTGCCGATTTCTTGCAGAATATACCGATTGTGTATAACGGTAATTCGCCTGCCGATTTATTAGCTTGTTACAGAGGATTGGAACGTGAAAATTAGTTATTGGTCGATTTTGCGATTTTCGGCAGGAGTTAGCGTTATATAAAGGTCCTCATTGGGTTTCTTCATTTTATATTGTTCGCGGGCAAATTTTTCGAGATTTTGGTTGTTGGTTTTTAGTTCGTACAATTTTTTTCTGTCGGTTGTAATTTTTTCAATAAAAAATTCTTTCTCTTTTCTCAGTTTATAAAGATGATTTAATTCTTTATATCTCAATATCAAATTGTTTGAATCGAGCAAGAGAAGCCAGACAATGAAAAAGATTGCGGTCAGAAAAAATTTATTTCTGAATATGGGAGGTATTTTATCTAAAAACTTGAACTTATCCATATTACGTGCAAACCTACAAATTATTTTTATATAAATAACAAATCTGTTTTTATTATTTTTTTCTAAAAATATCGTTTTTATCTTTTGGTCTTAATGCTTCGAGCCAAATAAATCCGTCAAAGCGGGGTTCATTTTTCCCTATTGGGTCGGGCGGGTCGATGGTTCCTTGCGGGTTTTGGTATTCAATTACGTCTGTAACTTGTCCTTTGTCGACAAAAATATTGATGGTTCCTGCTTTCGATTTATTGAGTCCTGCAAGGTAATCGCCGTCTAAGATATAATATATCGATTCGCCATCTCCGTCAACGTTAATTTTGTATATTTCACTGTTTTCGAAGTAGGCTGTTAGTGTGTTGCCTTTTATTTGGTTGTGCCGCAGTGTATCTATCTGGCTTATGGCAAAGGTATTTCCGTACAGTTCGAGCTTGTCGGGTTTTTTGTTTTTCAAGAGCAGTGCCATTGAGTCGGCTGTAAGTTGTGTTTCTTCCGACCACATAACCGGCTCGTAGTAAAATCGGGCTATTGTGTCTAAAAACGATAATGTGAGCGAATCGCATTTTGCCTGTATGTTTTTGCTGAATATTCGGCTGTTGTAGTAACTTTTCAGCAGTCGGTACGATTTAATACTGTCGTGAACAACGGTTATTGTTCTTAGCGTGTCGCCGTGTATAAACAGCGAGTCGTCTTTCGATACTTGAAGAAATACTGCGCTGTCGGTTACAAAAATGTTTTCGGGATTTTTGTTGTACAGCGCATAATTTCCCATTACAAACATGCTGTTTGTGGTGTCTTCAATTACAACGTTTCTGAATGCCCGTCCGTATCCTAATGAGTCGTTATAAAACAGTGAATCACCTCTTAACGTATTTTTTTTGTTGTCGATAAAAGCATTTTCCCAAATAGAACTTATTTTGGTTTTTGTTTCGTACCAGCCTTTTTCGCAATACATATAGAGGCTGTCGCCGGTTACTTCTGTGGGACCTGTAAAGAGCGCTATTTCGGTGTTTGTGTTGTAGTTCATAGTGTCGGAAGTTACCACATAGTCGGGATTGACAATCTTCACGCTGTCTTTGAAGTGAAACAGACTTTGGTCAACGTAGTAAACTCCGATAATGCTTGTGAGCGTATTTTGTTTGTTTATAATTTTTCCTCTGTTAGTATAGTTTGCTATCTGATTTTTAACATCATACGTTATTGAATCGGTGTATAGATGCGTTTCTTTGTCAATCATAATAACGTTGTGTTTTGCTTCGGCAATATCAATTATGCCATCGTAAAACATATAATCGCTATACAGGTCGAGCGTGTCGCCTTGCGTTATGTGAGCATTACCAAAGGCGGTAATTTGCATTTTATTTGATATGTAATGAGCACTGTCGCAGGTAAGTATGTTTTCGTCCATTCGAAATTTAACATTGCCAACTATGTGATGTACCTCTTGATTGGTACTGTCGTCCATAATGATAGTGTTTTCATCGGCATAAATCAAATCGACCTTTCTTCTGTTTTGCGGCGCGTTGTTTGCTTCATATTTTGAAACGGAAAACGAATATAAAAATATGACAATCAAAAGGGTAGGGGCGACTGACCTTTTCGAAAAAAAATGTTTTTTGATAGCAGGGTTTATTTTAACCATCCTTCTTCTTGCAGAAAATCACACAGTTTATACTCTTCGCTTATTCTTATATAGGTGCGTTCAATTTTCTTTTTTATCCATTCTGCATACAGATTTTGCCTTTTTTCCATCATTGCTACTTCGTACAGAATTTCGTAATCGTCTCTAAGATTGGCGGTATGGGCAGGAATTTCATTAATTAATTTTACTATTCTGAAAACATTGTTATTGTTTTCGTCAACAGTTCTGAACGGGTCGGAAATCTCGCCAATTTTCATACTCCTTATTTGTCCATACATATCAGAATCAAGTTCTTCGAGCATCAGCAACGAAACTCTTGAGCCGGGATTTGGGCTAACCAGTCGTCCTCCGTTAATACGGCTGTCTTGGTGCGTTGAAAACCTCAGAGCCGCATCTTCAAACTTTATGCTGTCGCGCCTGATGAGATTTGCAATGCTGTCGAGTTTAGAAATTGCCTGTTGAGCCTGTTCAGGTTTTACCTGAGGTCGCACGAGTATGTGCCGCGTGTTTACCATTTCGCCCTTACGGTCAATAAGTTGGATAATGTGAAATCCGAACCTCGATTCAACAATTCGAGATATGCTGTTTGGTGCAAGGCTGAAAGCCATATTTGCATATTCTTTATCAAGTTCGCCTCGTGTGAGATAGCCTATTTCGCCGCCGGTAGTTGCTGCACCGGGTTCTTCGGAATACAGCCTTGCCAGAGTGCTAAAGTTTTCACCTTCAACTATTCTGCTTCTTATGTCGAGAAGTTTTTGTCGTGCTTCGGCTTTACTGTCTTCAACATCGGGCGGGTCGAGTTGTATTATTTTCAGTTCATATTTTGCGGGAATAATCGGCAGGCTGTCTTTGGGAATGCTGTTGAAAAAACGCCTTACGTCTGCGGGTGTTATGGCTAAATTTTCCGATATTGTTGCCTGCACCTCGCGCACTGTTTCCTGTTCGCGCAGCATATCTCTTATGTCGCGCCTTATTTCAATCATACTTTTTTTGAAATAATCAACAAGCGTTTCTTCACTTCCGGCTCTTCTTATTGCATCGTTAACGCGCATATTTACTTCGCCTTCAAGCCCATCGTTGCCAATTTCAATGCTGTCTATTTTTGCTTGGTCGATAAACAGTTTTGCAATAAGCATATCGTGCAATATCTCGCATCGCAGATTTTCAACAGAAGTTCTGTCGCCCTCCCGCCTGCGTTGAACAACTGCCGACTCAATGTCGGAAAGATAAATTGCTTCGTTACCCACAACGGCTACAATGGCTTCTACAAGTTGTTGTCCATTAACTGTTGCTGAGGTAAATAATATACCTGCTATTAAAAAAATCTTTAATCTTTTCATTATCATTTAGAAGTCTGTTCAAATTTAAAAAAAATAAAACACGCGAAGTTCGGAAAAACTTTTTGAATAGCCAAACAGAAAACGCAGTTTGACAAATATTGTTGTTTTCATACAAACAAAAACCATACCAAGTTACTGTAAAGATATAAAAAATGTAACAAAACCAAATATTTTGCAATTGTAAAAAAGAAGTATTTTTGTTCTCTAACGAAATTTGTCATTACGCAGCAGTGTATAAAAAAAATAAATAAACAGTTTTGTATATTTGCAGATAAATAAATTACTATAATTATGAATACTGTTGCATTAGGATTACTTATTCCGTTCGCGGGAACCACTTTGGGAACCGCTATGGTTTTTCTGCTTAAAAAAGAGATTTCACACAATTTGAAAAAACTGCTTTTGGGTTTTGCTTCCGGCATAATGATTGCTGCTGTTATGTGGTCGCTGCTTACTCCTTCAATGGAGATGGCTGAAAATCAGGGAATAGTTTTTTCGTGGCTACCGGCAGCCATTGGTTTTGCAATAGGGATAGCCTTTCTGTTATTGCTCGACAGTGTTATTCCTCACATTCATTCCGATGAGCCGGAAGGTATGCAGGCGAATTTAAAAAAATCGACAATGATTGTTTTTGCAATGACACTGCATAATATCCCTGAGGGAATGGCGGTTGGCGTTGTACTTGCCGGTATGATGGAAGGCGTGTCCAACATTACTTCGGCAAGTGCATTGGCGCTTGCCATCGGCATAGCCGTACAGAATATTCCCGAAGGAGCCATTGTTTCTACACCTTTGCGACTTGCAGGAAATTCCCGAAAGAAAGCCTTTTTTGGCGGAATGCTTGCAGGTATTATTGAGCCCATTGCCGCAATAATTACTATTTTGCTGATACGGATTACTTTGCCCGCACTGCCGTATATTCTTGCTTTTGCTGCCGGCTCAATGATGTATGTAGTTGTGGAAGAACTGCTTCCCGATTTGCAGAGCGGCAAACATTCCAACATAGGCATCATTGGATTGGCGCTGGGTTTCATTATGATGATGATTATGGATTCGGTGATGGGGTAATGATATGTAAAATGTAACAAAAATTATATAAATAAAAAATGTATTGATAAATAATTTTTTTATACATTTATGCAAAAAAGATTATTTTATTAATAAATTGATATACAATGGAATTATTAGACAGTATTAAGCAAAATGCACGAAAACACAACCAACGTATTGTGTTGCCCGAAGGATATGAGGAAAGAAATTTAAAAGCAGCCGATGTTGCTATCGCCGAAGGATTGGCTCACATTATTTTAATTGGCGACCCCGACCAGATTAAATCGCAAGCCGAAAATTTTGGATTGAAAAACATCTCGAAAGCCGAAATCATTAACCCCGTTTCTCACAGTAAGAAAGAACATTACATCGACCTTATGGTTGAAATCAGAAAAAGCAAGGGACTTACAAGAGAGGAAGCCGCTAAACTTATAGAAAACCCTCTGTATCTTGGAGTTATGATGATTAAAAATGGCGATGCCGATGGCGAAGTTGCAGGAGCCGACCACGCCACAGGCGATGTATTAAGACCTGCATTTCAATATGTTAAAACCGAGCCGGGAATATCCGTAGTATCCGGAGCATTTGTGATGGTACACCCCGATAAAAATTATGGCGAAAACGGAATTATGGTATTTGCCGACTGCGCAGTGCACCCCGACCCAACAGACAGAGAACTTGCTGAAATTGCCGTTGCATCGGCAAAAACGGCAAAAGCAATATGCGGCTTCGAACCAAAAGTGGCAATGCTAAGTTTTTCAACCAAAGGAAGCGCAAAGCACCCGCTTGTTGACAAAGTAGTCAGCGCCACAAAAATTGCCAAAGAGATGGCTCCCGAACTTCTCATAGACGGTGAGTTACAGGCAGATGCCGCTCTTGTAGAGTCGGTAGGCAAGAGCAAAGCACCCGGAAGCGCCATTGCAGGTAACGCCAACGTGCTTGTTTTCCCCGATTTGCAGTCGGGCAATATTGCCTATAAACTTGTGCAGCGTCTTGGAGGCGCCGAAGCAATCGGTCCCGTGTTGCAGGGAATGGCTGCACCGATAAACGACCTTTCGAGAGGCTGTTCGGTTAGCGATATAGTTAATCTGATTGCAATTACAGCAAGTCAGGCGGCAGGCAAAAAGAATTAATTTAATAACATTTAAAACACAATTTCAATGAAAATATTGGTGCTTAACTGCGGAAGTTCATCTATAAAATACCAGTTATTTGACATAAACGCAGGCATAGTTCTTGCAAAAGGAATAGCCGAAAAAGTAGGATTAACAGGCTCTTTTCTGAAAAATGAGCGGTTCGATGGCGACAAAGTAAAACTCGACAAAGACATACCCGACCATCAATGCGGTATTGAATTAGTTCTCGATTTGATGGTAGATAAAGAGCACGGAGTAATAAAGGAACTGTCTGAAATAGACGCTGTTGGACACAGAGTTGTTCACGGAGGCGAAACGTTTAAGGCAAGTTGCTACCTCGACGAAAAAACAATACAGGGCATAGAAAGTTGCTCCGACCTTGCGCCTTTGCACAACCCCGCCAACCTGAAAGGCATATACGCAATGCAAAAAGCGTTGCCAAATGTGCCGCAAGTTGGAGTTTTCGACACCTCATTCCACCAAACTATGCCCGACTACTCGTATATGTACGCATTGCCCTATTCGGTGTATGAAAAATATGGCGTAAGACGATACGGCTTTCACGGAACAAGCCACAGTTACGTCTCGAAAAGAGCGTGTCAGATTTTGAATGTAGATTATGAAAGTAAGAAAATCATAACCTGCCACCTCGGAAACGGAGGGTCGATAACTGCTGTAAAGAACGGTAAATCAGTTGATACCTCAATGGGATTAACTCCGCTGGAAGGACTGATAATGGGCACTCGGTCGGGCGATGTAGATGCCGGCGCACTGATGTTCATTATGGAAAAGGAAAATATGGACTATTCGGCATTAAATACGATGCTTAATAAACAGAGCGGAATGTTGGGAATTTCGGGTATTTCGAGCGATATGCGCGAAGTGGAAGCAGGCGTTGCAAATGGCGATGCAAGAGCAATATTAGCACTTAAAATGTTCATTTACAGAGTAAAAAAATACATTGGTGCTTATGCGGCTG
>Ga0082212_10008366_pt1 | contig 13526 bp, 8 predicted proteins | sample TergutNt197P3_FD_71548 | JGI IMG/M metagenome (GOLD analysis project Ga0082212, IMG submission 71548) | Neocapritermes taracua P3 segment gut microbial communities from Petit-Saut dam, French Guiana - Nt197 P3 | ecosystem: Host-associated > Arthropoda: Insects > Digestive system > Gut ... | reverse complement strand
CCGGTTGGTCTTGGTTGCGTAGCCTGACAGTTCCGCCCTTGCCGCTTTGCCGTTCTCAAAGAAAAATATGATATGCCCCGAGTAATCGCCCGGATTGAGCAAGTAGACGGCGTTTTCGCCTTCGTCCATTTCCAGCTCAGTCGGCAGATACGTACCCAGATTTGAAGCTTTCGTGTCGTCGAAGTCGCGCGCGCGGGTTTTGTACACCTGCTGTTTATCAGTAAATATAAGCAGTTCGTCTTTATTCTGAGCCTCGAGGCTAATGAACGGCCCGTCAGTGTCCTTATACTTATGCTCGCCGCCCATCCGCAGCGACAGCGGGGTTATTTTCTTAAAATACCCTTCGCGCGACATAAATATGTTTACCGCATAGTCCTCAACGTGTTCTTCCGAATCGAAGGACTCTATCTCGTCCTCATAGACGATCTTGGTGCGGCGTTCCTCGCCATACTTCTTTATGACGTCTTTGAGCTCTTTGACGATTATAGCATTTATGCGCCTGCTTGACTTCAGCGTGTCTTCCAAGTCCGCGATCTCGTTTTCGAGCTCACCGGTCTCCTCTGTGCGCCTGAGGATGTATTCGCGGTTGATGTTCCGCAGCTTGATCTCCGCCACGTATTCCGCCTGCCGTTCGTCTATCCCGAAACCTATCATCAGGTTCGGAACGACCTCGGCCTCTTCCTCCGTGGCGCGGATTATCGCGATCGCCTTGTCGATATCCAGAAGTATTTTTTGCAAACCGCGCAGCAGATGCAGCTTGTCCTTCTTTTTCTGAAGCTCGCTGTAAACGCGCCGCTTGACGCAGCCCGCGCGCCACGCCGTCCACTCGTCCAGGATCTCACGTACGCCCATCACCCTCGCGACGCCGGCGATCAGAATATTGAAATTGCATGAGAAGCTGTCCATCAGCGGCGTCATCTTGAATAGTTTGGCCATCAGCATATCGGGGTCTGTCCCGCGTTTTAGCTCGATCGCCAGTTTCAGTCCGGAAAGATCCGTTTCATCGCGCATGTCCGACACTTCGCGCAGTTTGTTCGATTTTATCAGCTCGGCGACCTTGTCGATGATGACTTCGGCCGTCGTCGAATAGGGTATCTCCGTGATTTCGATGATATTCCCGCTTTTTACATAATGCCAGCATGCCCTGACTCTCACGCTGCCCCGGCCTGTGTTGTAGATAGACTCCAACTCAGCCGCGTTGTATATCAGTTCGCCCCCGGTGGGGAAATCAGGCGCCTTCAGCGTCTGCGTGAGGTCGCAGTCAGGGTCGGCGATGAAGTCTATCGCCGCGCGGCAGACCTCCTCGAGGTTGAACCCGCATATGCTGCTCGCCATCCCGACGGCTATGCCGATATTCGCGCTGACAAGCACATTCGGGAATGACGTCGGCAGCAGCGAAGGCTCAGTCATAGTGTTATCGTAGTTGTCGATAAAATCAACCGTATCGCGGTCGATATCGCGGAACATCTCTCCGCATATCGGGGCAAGTTTAGCCTCCGTATACCGCGACGCCGCATATGCCATATCACGCGAATATACCTTGCCGAAGTTCCCTTTGGAATCTACAAACGGCGTCAGCAGCGCCCCGTTCCCTTTTGTCAGCCGCACCATTGTCTCATAGATAGGCCCGTCGCCATGCGGGTTCAGACGCATCGTCTGACCGACTATATTTGCCGATTTCGTGCGCGCGCCGGTCAGCAGCCCCATCTTGTACATAGTGTAGAGCAGCTTCCTCTGCGAAGGCTTGAACCCGTCGATCTCCGGGATAGCGCGGGAGATGATGACGCTCATGGCGTAAGGCATGAAGTTCAGCTCAAGCGTCTCGGTTATCGGCTGTTCGAGCACCTCCGCGCGCAGCCCCGCTACATTGGGGTTATTCGGTTTCTTCGACTCTTCCTGTTTTTTCTTTGGCATATATCCCTCATCACGGAGTATAAAATACTTGTTCGATACGGCCCGGATCGAATTTACCGAACTCGTCCGGGAAAAGCTCCTCTATCGGGACGACCTTTTCGCCGGCGGGCGGCGCCGTCAGGACAGGCCCGGTCGTTTCAGCCGTCTTAAGGTCGGCGTCGACTCCAACCACATAAGAATTCTTCTCATGCACCTCATAACTGATACTGATATGCTCCGCGCTTATATCAAACTCGCATTTTGTCTGTGTGACGCCAGAGTAATAATAATAACTCTCACGCATGAAATACTTGCCCGAAACTCGTGTGATGGCTTCGCCGTCCGTCTTTATATCGACCTCCAGGTCGAAAGCGCTCTGTACGTACCTGTAATAGTAATAATAATACAAGTCGTCGTCTTCATCTTCTTCGCCGAGGATATCGTCAAGCGTCAGCTTCAGGGAATAATCATTCCCGTTTACCTTGATCCTGTCGTCGCCAAGCAGGCTCCTGAGATCGTCTGCATCGCCCTTTATATAACTATACAAAAAGATTTGATTACGGATTTCGTAGTACGAGTTATTTGAAACTATCAGCGCTCCCACGCTCAGATCGCCGCTAAACTCATCGTCCGCTTCCGGATCGTCAGGGTCTTCCGCTTCTGGTTCGCCCATAATGTAATAAAGATCCGGCGGGTAGAACAGAAGCCCCAGCTCCCTGGAAGCGTCGCCCACGGATATCCATGCGCCGGCGGGGAGTTCCGGGATCAGCGGAGTCAGGAACGGGGCTTTTATATACAACGTGTCTTCGTCATAATTATATATGATTTCCGCCTTTGTGTCGAAAAACAGCTCGAGGGTCTTCATTTCTTCCGACTCCATGATTTCGTCTATTTCAGCCTGTGAATATGGATACTCGGCGAGGATAAGGCCGACAAGCCCGTCAAGTTTGATATTTACTGTCATGTTGAAATTCTGCCCGTCGCTCACCATTGTCAAATCGGCTCCCAACTTCGCGTCCGTGTCGCCGTCCAGCGAATCGAAAAGCTTCACCGAGACGATCACGGAAAGAACGGATTTTAGAATGCCGACTGGATCCGCAGCCGTGTTCAAAGACATTTTGAGCAGCTTGTTGAGCTTCGTAAAATCTTTGTCGATATCCGCCATCAGACCGGCTGTGTCTATAATGACTACAGTCTCGTAAAAGCTGTCCCAGTAAACGTCAAGCCCAAAGGCTTCGGCGACGGCACGGACCGGAACATATGAAGACCCGCCGGGGCTGATGTAAGACTCGGCGCCCAGATCCACCTCGCGCCTGTCCCCGTCCCCTGATATGAACATACGATCGCTGCCGATCGCTATGACCGCGCTGTAGTCCTCAAATTCCGCCGTGATCACACGCGCCCGGTTGTCAAATTTCACCTCCGCGCCCAGCGCCTCGAAAAACAGCTTGGCGGGTGTGTATGTATGCCCGTCCTTCCGTTCCGGCACAGCGGTTTCAGCAAACTTTACAAACTCGCCGTTGACCATGACGTTCACGATCCCGGGGATCCCGCCGAGCCTCTCGAGCATCTCGGCTTTGCGCCGCTCGTAATACTCCTGCTGCCACTCCCGCTCCTTCCTGAAAGTCTCGATCATATCTTCCCAATGCTGCTCAAGTTCAATGTATACATCCATTTCTATTTCATACTTCTCAAGGAACTCATCCAGAGAGTCTACAGTATAATCCAGTAATACCCACAAAGGCTCTTCAGGGAATTCCTCATCATCCAAGTAGTAGAAGTAATAGACATAGCAAGCTTCAACCAGCCATTCCACATAGTATTCTATGTTTTCAACGCCTTCCTCCGCCCATTCTTCAAACGTCGGCAGGCCGAACAGCCCGTATACCCCCTCGATCGGAGACTCCGCAGGCTTGTCAGGAACCTCCGCGGCATCTTCAGCAGGCGCTTCCTGCGCCGGGGCCTCCTGTTCCGGTTCCGCCGCCGATCCCGCCGCCAAAGCGCCCGTCGGGCAAAGCAGCGCGAGGATCAACACTACGCACAAACAACAATAAAGCAACTTTTTCATATCAATAGTCCATTCCTTTCAACTAACCGCAGGGGCAAGGCGCCCGCCCCGTCAAACCCTGTTTCCGCACGATACTTCGAATTACAATTTGACGTTTTCACAGTAACGATCCTTATCATAAACCTTAAAGGGGCTTTAAGGTCAACACTTTTTTCCCAATCAATAAAGGCTTCACGAAACGTCCGCGAAGTCTATATACTTGTACCCGTTCTCCGAAATAAACTCTTTCCTGCCGGCAAGATTGTTCCCCTGGAACAAATCGAACGCGTCCGCAGTCGCCGCGGCGTCCGCCGGCATGACCTTTATCAGCCGCCTGCTATCAGGGTTCATCGTCGTCAGCCACATCATATCCGGATCGTTCTCCCCCAAACCTTTCGACCGGCTGATCGTATGCTTCGCGCCGCCGAAGCCCGCAACGATCTCCGCTTTCTCCCGCTCGGAATAAGCGAAGTAAGTTTTCCCTTTGCTCTCGATCTCAAACAGCGGCGACTCGGCTATGTACACAAACCCTTCTTCAATAAGCGTGGGGACCAACCTGTACAGCATGGTCAGGATCAGCGCGCGGATCTGGAAACCGTCGACGTCGGCGTCGGTGCATATTATGACCTTGTTCCAGCGCAGGGCGCCCAGGTCGAACGCGCTGAGATCCTTTGAATGCCTGCTCTCCAGCTCGACTCCGCAGCCAAGCACTTTGATGATGTCGGTGATTATCTCATTGGCGAAAATCTTTCCGTAATCCGCCTTCAGGCAGTTGAGTATCTTGCCGCGCACCGGGATAATACCCTGAAATTCCGCGTCACGGCTGAGCTTGCACGCCCCCAGCGCGCTGTCGCCCTCGACTATGTATATCTCGCGTTTTTGCGTGTCCTTTGTTCTGCAGTCCACGAATTTCTGGACCCGGTTCGCGATATCTATCCCGCCCGACAGCTTCTTTTTTATGTTAAGCCGCGCTTTTTCCGCTGTTTCACGGCTACGCTTGTTGATCAGTATCTGTTCGGCGATTTTGTCCGCGTCGGCTTTGTTTTCTATGAAATAGACCTCAAGCTGGCTGCGCAGGAATTCAGTCGTCGCTTCCTGGATGAACTTGTTGGTTATGGCCTTTTTCGTCTGGTTCTCAAAAGAGGTCTGCGTTGAAAAGCAGTTTGTAACGAGGATAAGCCCGTCCTGTACGTCGGCGAACGTTATTTTGCTCTCATTCTTCTGATACTTGCCGTTTTTTCTCAAATACGCGTCGATTTCCGCGACAAACGCGCTGCGCGCAGCCTTTTCAGGCGAACCGCCGTGCTCGAGCCATGATGAGTTGTGATAGTATTCGGTAACATTTACCCTGTTTGAAAAGCAGAACGCCGCCGACAGCTTGACCTTGTAATCCTGCATATCTTCCCTGTCGCGCCCCCGCCGCTCAGCCTCAAAAAACACAGGCTGAGTCAGCGCGTCGTCGCCGGAAAGCTCCGTGACATAGTCGACTATGCCGTTGTTATAAAGGTATTCTGTCGTCTCGAACCGTGCGCCTGCCTGGTTTTTAAAGCGGAAAGTGACGCCCGCGTTTACGACCGCCTGCCGTTTCATCGTATCTGTAAAATACTCAGCCGGTACGTCGATATCGGTGAATACCTCAAGGTCGGGTTTCCACCTTATTATCGTGCCGGTGCGTTTACCTGTGTATTCTTCGCTTGTCAGTCCGCCGGTGTTTTCACCTTTTTCGAAACGGAGGGTATATTTTTTCCCGTCGCGGTATATCGTCGCATCCATGAATTCGGAGGAGTACTGCGTCGCGCATAAACCGAGGCCGTTGAGCCCCAGCGAATATTCATACGTTTCGCCCTCGTCGTTGTGGTACTTCGCGCCGGCATACAGTTCACAGAAAACCAATTCCCAGTTATAACTCTCTTCGGCTTTGTTCCATTCAACAGGGCAGCCGCGCCCCATATCCTCGATCTCGAATGTGTTATCTTCAAACCGTGTGACGGTGATCAGTTTTCCGTGACCTCCGCGCGCTTCGTCTATCGAGTTTGACAGGATCTCAAAGACCGCGTGCTGGCAGCCCTCGACCCCATCGGAACCGAAAACCACGCCGGGGCGTTTCCTGACGCGGTCCGCTCCTTTGAGCGAGCTTATGCTGTCGTTGTCATATTGCGCGATTCGTTCCGATACTTTCACAAGAATTAACTCCTAATGTGACCCGGTCACTCACCGGAAAGTAAATCAGTGACGAGCAACGTATCCCTCGTCCCCTGACTCCTAACTCCTGACCCCTGACCCCTAAGGCCGCCCCCGGCGGCCATTTGGTAATATGATATCACATAATGGTATATATGTACAGTGAAAAACCATATTTCATAGACAAGCACAACTACATATGGTATACTTCCTTACTGTTCCGGGGGATATTCACAGGAAGAGAGGGTCGATCTATTTGGAAGATTACACAAAGTTCAAACTGAAGCCCGAAGAGCAGCTTATACCGCTGCTGGAACGCAAAGATGATATATTGATAGTCTCATGCAATAAATGTTTTAAAGAATACACAGACGGCGACGAGCCGGAATGCGGCGAACTTGAGCGGCTCGCGGCCGGGCAGGGCAAAAAAGTATCCGGCTGCCTGAAAATGGATTTCCTGTGCAACAAGACGCTGACTTGCAAAGCGCTTAAAAACATCCTTCCGCCGGGCGCCGCAGCCCAGGACAGAATCGCAGCGCAAGACAACGCCGCAGCACAAGACAGCGCCGCAGACCAAGACAGCGCCGCCCCTGTGCAAGACAACGCCGCAGCGCAAGACAGCGCCGCAGCACAAGACAACGCCGCAGACCAAGACAGCGCCGCCCCTGTGCAAGATGTGAAAAATGTGTTTGTCATCTCGTGCGGGCTGGGAGTGCAGACCGTTGCGGATCTGCATGATCTTCCCGTTTATGCGGCGGCGGATTCGGTCGGTTTTGACGGCCGGCACGGTATGGCGCTGACAAAGCGCCTCTGTGAAGCCTGCGGCCAGTGCTATCTTAACTTCACAGGCGGTATCTGCCCGATCGCCGACTGCACCAAGAGTCTTGTAAACGGGCAGTGCGGCGGGGCGAAAAATGGGAAATGTGAGGTCGACAAAGAAAAAGACTGCGCATGGGATAAAATCTATCAGAGGCTCGGAGAACAGGGCCGGCCCGACGCCCTTCGCGGGAAACCCGTGCAATTGCGGGACCATTCAAAAATCAGTTACAAGTTCGTCAGCGATTACGTCCGGTCGATCCGCGAAAAACGGTTCGAAGGTTACTACGGCGGCCTGCATCTTTCAGAGAGCAAAGAATTCAGCGAACACATGCCGCTCAAGCCTTTCCCCGCCCCGAAAACCGTCGTGATCCCGCTGTCGCAGCACGCCGGGGCGCCGGCGGAGCCGATAGTTAAAGCCGGCGACCATGTAAAAATGGGCCAGAAAATCGGCGAGGCGGGCGGCTTTGTCAGCAGCACGATACACGCAAGCCTTAGCGGCGTCGTCGCGGCAGTCGAACCACGGCGCCATCCGAATACAGGGCTTGAAGTTATGTCCGTCGTCATAGAATCGGACGGAAAAGATGATCCGCACGAATCCGTGAAACCTTGCGGAGACTTGGAATCGCTGTCCCCCGACGACATCGTCGCGCTCGTCCGTGAAAAAGGGATCGTCGGAATGGGCGGCGCCGGTTTCCCGACCTCAGTAAAAATAAAATCACCGAAACCGATCGACACGGTATTGCTCAACGGCTGCGAATGCGAACCCATGCTGACAGCCGACCACCGAGTCATGCTCGAGTTCGCGGATGATATAATATTCGGGCTCAAAGCGCTGCTGAAAACGACAGGCGCCGAACACGGCATGATAGTCGTCGAGGATAACAAGCGCGACGCCATAGAACTGCTGGAAGCGAAAACAGCGGATACCGCGAACATTGAGATAGTCTCAGCAAAAACCAAATACCCCCAAGGCGCGGAAAAAATGTTGATAAAACGCGCTCTGGGCCGCCATGTCCCGAGCGGCGCCCTGCCTCTCGACGTCGGCGTCGTCGTCAGCAATGTGAGCACCGTGAAAGCAATCTCCGACGCAATACAGAAAGGCATGCCCCTTATAGAACGCGCCGTTACCGTGACCGGAGAAAATATTCTTCGCCCCGGAAATTTCATAGTAAAGATCGGCACGCCGGTAAAGGAACTGATCGACTATTGCGGCTTAAAGGGCGATGCAGTTATAAAGCTCGGCGGCCCGATGATGGGGTTTGAGATCGACAGTTTCGACGTTCCCGTGATCAAGGGCACAAACGGTATCATCACGGTCGAACCGGCTGTTTCCGACCCCGACCCGTGCATAAGGTGCGGACGCTGCGTCGACGTATGCCCGATGGAACTGACTCCTTTGTATTATCCTCAATTCGCCGGCAGAAGCAACTGGGAAGGCATGAGGGACAAAGCGGTCAGGGACTGCATGGAGTGCGGATGCTGCGATTTCATATGCTCGTCAAAAATCCCGATCAGAGATGCGATCAAGATAGGGAAAAGAGCGATCGCAGATATGGAGCGCAAGGGATAGGAGTAGCGCGCCTTAACGGCGCGCAGGAGTCAGGAGTCAGGAGTCAGGAGTCAGGCACTAGGCGACTGGCGACTGAGGACGATGGTTACGGGGTAAGAGAATTTCGATCCATTGAAAGGACTGTTAGTATATGTTAATCACTCAGCTTAAACCGAAAGATGAGATACTGGCGCTTACCGGCGGAAAAACGGTCGTAATATGCTGCGAGGGGTGCAGGGAAGTCTATTTCCCCGAGAATGAAGCGCTCGAACTGCGCGAGGAACTAGTCGGCAGCGGCGCCGCGGCGGCAGCGGTCGTGACAGATTATATCTGCAACCCTGAAAACCTAAAACTGCAGATGAATCGTCATATGGATAAAATCGGTCCCGCCGATACGCTGCTCATTTTCTCATGCGGCGTCGGTGTGCAGACCGCCGCGGAGGTATTTATTGACAAAAAAGTGTTCGCCGGCTGCGATACATTCCCCCTGCCCGGCTGGCAGGGCGTGACCCCGCTTGAGTACGACTGCGCGCAGTGCGGCGAGTGCCGGCTGAACGACACCGGCGGGATCTGCCCGATAACGGCGTGTTCAAAGAGCCTCGTGAACGGGCAATGCGGCGGTGCGAAAAACGGAAAATGCGAAGTCGATAAGGATATGGAGTGCGGCTGGGAACGCATCTACAGAAAGCTTGAAAAGCTGGAACTGCTGGACGCCCTGAACCATCCCGCGGCGATACGGAATTTTAGTTTACAAGGAGAATAATTATAATGAGAATTACGGAATTATTTGACCGCGGAGAATTCGTTATAACGGCGGAAGTGGGCCCGACTAAGGGCTTCCATATCGACCACCTTCTGGGCGAAGCGGAAGAGTATCTCAAGGACGTCACGGCGGTCAACGTAACCGACTGCCAATCCTCGGTCATGCGCATGGGCTCCCTTGCGACGTGCAAGGCCCTGAAAGACAAAGGGTTTGAACCTATATTTCAGCTTACTTGCCGCGACCGCAACAGGATAGCGCTGCAATCCGACCTGCTCAGCGCGGCGTTTTTCGGCATCGACAACCTGCTGCTGCTCACAGGCGACCATACGAGGATGGGCGACACCCCGCAGGCAAAACCCGTGTTTGACCTCGACTCTGTATCGCTGCTTTACGCGGCAAAACAGCTCGAGCAAGGCGTCGATCTCGGAGGCAACGCACTTGACGGGGAACCCCCGAAATTCGCGAAAGGCGCCGTGGTCTCGCCATGCAGCGACTCTGTCGACGTCCAGCTCGCGAAGATGGAACGAAAAGTCGCGGCGGGGGCGGAGTACTTCCAGACGCAGGCGGTCTTTGAGCCTGAGAAGTTCATTTCTTTTATGGAAAAGGCAAAACAGTTCGGCGTGCCTGTCATGCTTGGCGTGATAATCCCGAAAGGCGCTGCAATGGCTAATTTCCTGAACAACAACATCGCGGGCATAAGCGTCCCTCCGGAGATGATAGAAGAACTCAAGGCGGATAAGGAACGCGCCAAAGCCGGTATAACAGGCGTGGAGATCATAGCGCGGGTCATAAGGGAGTGCCGCGATTATTGCCAGGGCGTGCATATCATGGCCCTCGGCTGGGAGTCCAAGGTCCCGGACTTATTGAAACTGTCCGGACTTATTGCTTAGGTAGTTACTCCTTGTCAGGGAGTATCCAGTAACCAATTCTTACAAAATTTTACATAAAATATACAAATTGCTTGCAAATCTGTAAATTTGTAGTATAATAGATGAAACTTGGTTCAAACAGGGAGAACTCTTTATAGCAATAAAAGGAGCGTGCCTGTGACTAAATATGTCATCAACGGCGGAAAACCTCTTTATGGCGAGATCGAAATCAGCGGCGCCAAAAACGCGGCTGTGGCTATCATCCCCGCCGCGCTGCTGGTCAGCGGCGTTTGCAGGATCGAAAACCTGCCTCAGATATCGGACGTAACGACACTTTTCAATATACTGAAAGAAATGGGCGCGGTGATCCGCGTCGTCAATAAGAGGACCGTCGATATCGACTGCTCGCGTGTCGGGACTTATCGCGCGACATTTGACACGATGCGTCGAATAAGGGCGTCCTACTACCTGATCGGCGCGTTGCTCGGAAGGTTCGGCAAGGCGGACGTCACTATGCCCGGAGGGTGCAACTTCGGCGGTGTGCGGCCAATCGACCAGCATGTCAAGGGATTCTCGGCTATGGGCGCGCGCATAGGCGTCAGGAACGGCGTCGTTTCCGCTGAAACAGACGGAAACCTCACAGGTACGACGATATATCTCGATGTAGTGTCCGTCGGGGCTACGATAAATCTCATGCTCGGGGCTGTTCTCGCCGAGGGTATGACATATATCGAGAACGCCGCCCGCGAACCTCATATAGTGGATCTGGCGAACTTCCTCAACTCGATGGGCGCGGACGTCCGCGGAGCAGGTACCAATGTGATCAAGATTCGCGGCGTGCGCCGCATGACAGGCGGCTTTTATTCCATCATCCCCGACCAGATAGAAGCCGGGACATACATGGCGGCAGTCGCCGGCGCCGGCGGCCGCGTCGTCGTAAAAGACGTGATCCCAAAACACCTTGAAGGCATCTCGCTGAAACTCAGGGAAATGGGCGTATCCGTTCTGGATCTTGAGGACTCAGTAGTAGTTCAAAGAAACGGGCCTCTTCTCAAGACCCATATAAAGACTATGCCGTATCCTGGTTTTCCGACGGACATGCAACCTCAGATATCAACATTGCTTTGCCTTGCCGAGGGAACCAGTACAGTCACGGAAGGCGTCTGGGACAACAGGTTCAAATACGTCGACGAGCTTGCGAAAATGGGCGGGTCGATCCGGGTAAGCGGGCGCACAGCGATCATAGAGGGCGTGCCATACCTTACCGGGGCGACTATCAGAGCCGGCGACCTGCGCGCGGGCGCTGCTCTTGTCATAGCCGGTTTATGCGCCGGCGGCGAGACAGTTCTCGAAGGCGTCAGCTATATAGAGCGCGGATATGAAAAGATGGTCAGCAAACTCTCGGCGCTCGGCGCCGATATAAAAAGCGTCTATGTTCCCGACGAACCTCCGGTCTCTGCCAGGGACGCCGGGTAGTAATTAACAATTAACAATTAACAATTAACAACTAAGCATCTCTATTTTCTACACGAAGTGTCATTCTGAGGTTACGAAGAATCTCCAAGCGCCTGTACTGCAATGCATTGAGATCCTTCGCAAGCTCAGGATGACAAACCCGGAGGTCTATAGAGGGACTCAATTGTCAAGCAGCAATTAGCAATATCAGGGCCGATGTGGGTATCGGCCTCTATATTTGTTCAAGCGGAATCAGTTATCCAATATGCTTATTATCAAAATTATTTGCGTCGGGAAACTGAAAGAACGGTTTTACACCGACGCGGCAAATGAATATTTGAAGAGGCTCTCCGGTTATTGCAAACCGGAAATCATCGAGATACCGGAGTACCGCCTTACGCCGGACGACCCGGCAGGCGCGCAGATCGAAAACGCCCTTGAAAAAGAGCGCGAGGCGATCAGGCGCGCCGGTATTTCGGGGAAGCCGCAGCCGGGCACGCTCACGATCGCGCTTTGCCCCGAAGGGAAAGCGATGGACAGCAGCGTTTTTTCGGAATATATTTCGCAGTCCGCAGCCAAAGGGGCGTCGCGCCTGCGCTTCATTATCGGCGGGTCATACGGTTTGCACGATGATGTCAAAAACGGGGCCGATATGAAACTGTCGTTGTCAAAAATGACTTTCCCCCACCACCTGGCGCGGGTCATCCTCCTGGAACAGTTGTACAGGGCGTTTAAGATCACCGAAGGCGGGAAATACCATAAATAATAATTAACACTTGAAAAATCATAAAATATAATGCAAAATGTAGAAAAAGAGCGATAATCGCTCACTAAGGGAGGTGTATGCGCGCTTGAACTGGAAAGCGAACAAGCAAAAAGGGCCTGAATGGCCGGTCGATGAAAATGGCGAGCCTGTGCCCCCCGTGTTTCTGACGCATATACACGGCGGGCCGCTCGATTTGGAACTGCCCCTGAACCTGCTGACGGCGTACGGCATACCATACAGCAACGAATATCCGAACAACGGGCTTTTCGGTCAGTTGCTCATGGGCTTCCCGCCGGGCGGAATGGATGTTTTTGTACCTGAAACACTGCTCGAGGACGCGCTGAACATATTGGGGGCGGAAGTTGTTGACGATGAAATTGAAGGGGGCTATGACCAATGAATTACCGTGAGCAATATGACAAGTGGCTGGCGAGCGATGCGCTGTCAGACGCCGAAAAGGATGAACTCCGCGGGATCGCAGATGATGAAAAAGAGATCGAAAGCCGTTTTTTCAGCAGGCTTGAGTTCGGTACGGCGGGCTTGCGCGGCACTATGGCTGTCGGGCTGTTCAGAATGAATATACACATCATCCGCCATACTACACAGGCTCTCTCCGAACTGGTACTGGCCGAACCCGGCGAGGGTAAATGTATAGCCATATGTTACGATTCCCGGATAAACAGCAGAGAGTTCGCGCGCGAAGCCGCCTGCGTCGTCGCGGGGAACGGTATTAAAGTCAAGTTGTTCGAATCGCTGCGGCCTACGCCCGAACTTTCCTTTGCGATACGCGAGTACGGCTGCATAGCGGGCATCAATATAACGGCAAGCCACAATCCGAAGGAATACAACGGCTACAAGGTATATTGGGCCGACGGCGCGCAGCTCCCGCCGAAACACGCGGAAATCGTGGCGGAAAAGATGGACCATCTTGACGTCTTCAAGTCGATCCGTTCGATGGATTTTGACGATGCGGTCCGCAGCGGTCTTATAACGATCATGGGCGAAGAAACCGACGAACTGTTTTTGGGAAACGTCATGGCCCAGGTCAACGATTATGAAACCGTCAAATCAGTCGCCGAAAGATTCACGCTGATATATACGCCGTTCCACGGAGCGGGTCACAAACTCGTACCGGAAGCGCTGCGAAGGCTCGGCCTAAAAAATATCGTCTGCGTACCGGAGCA
>Ga0082212_10008365_pt1 | contig 13527 bp, 6 predicted proteins | sample TergutNt197P3_FD_71548 | JGI IMG/M metagenome (GOLD analysis project Ga0082212, IMG submission 71548) | Neocapritermes taracua P3 segment gut microbial communities from Petit-Saut dam, French Guiana - Nt197 P3 | ecosystem: Host-associated > Arthropoda: Insects > Digestive system > Gut ... | reverse complement strand
ACGCAGTGCTAAAAAAATGAGAAGGGCAGCACAACGCCGCCCGTTTTCACTTCTCGTCGTGCTTGCCGTTGTCCCGGCGGTTCTTCCAATGTATCGCAACCATCGTCAGAACAAGGATTCCGGTAATCGCCAGAAGCACTCCGTAGATTATCAAAGGCATAAATACACATCGCCAACCAATGTCCGTTATGCCATACAGTTTCAGCGTCAACAAGGTTAAGAACGATCCCATCGCCATCCATTGAAACGCCCTGCCGCCATCGTGTGGTCTCATTATGTCCATATTTTTATCTCCGTTTCTGGTTAAGGATGGAACAATTCCGTCCGCATTATAAACCGAGCGAAGTGCCCGATACAACGATGTCATCACGAAGCCGGAAAATCCTGCCCATCCGTCCTTTCGTTGCCCCGGCGAGGTATTCAAAATCGACCACTTTGCCAATGAGCGTTTCACGTTCTGTCCAAAACAAATCCCGGAGATGGAAGGCAGAAGGCGTAAACATCGTGTTCTGCTGTGTTCCTGCTGGTAACGGTTGGTCGGGCAAAATCTCGACCGTAACGCTCCCGGCTCTCTTTTTGAATCCCTGCTGTACGCCGTCGATCATCTTCACCTCGTCCGCTTGTTTGACCGGACAAGCCTGCTGATGGATCGCCACGATCCGTGCAGAGCAATCGCTCCAGACTTTCCGTTTCACGATGTCCTTGCTTCGTTTATTGGGTTCATACTTGCCATACGGAGTTCTCATCATCACGCCTTCACCACCGGCTTCTTTGATGTGTTGATAATACGCATCCGCCGCCGCCTCATCTTTGCATAAATGCTGCTCCACCGGCATTATCAGGTAGTCGGCGATTTGCTTTTGGCAAAACATAACATAACGAGCCAGCCGGTCATCGAACGGCTCTTGCCCTGAACGACCGTGCCATTCGTCATAACTGACTGCATCGAAGGCGTAAAACTTCAACTCTCGCTCTGCCATCACTTCAAGGCTTGCGGAAAGCGTGGATGAGAGCAACCCGAAGTCGGAATTGCCCTCAATGTAAAGTTCGCCATCAAGGACAAGTCCTGCCGTTTTTGCAGAATCGACAATCAACTTGAACCGCTCTTGCACAGGCGGCTTGAACTCTTTGCCGCCTGATGTAAACATTGTCCCGTCGCAGATAAGGCAACGCCATACGTCTAACTTTTCCGACACGTAACAGGGATACCTGAATTGAGAAGCATCGTCGATGCTCTCGGCTTTCATCTGTGTTTTGTACATTTTCTTTTGTGGGTTAGGATGGGCTAATTCCCATCACTGTTGGTTACCACAAAAAGAGTATGTTTTGAGACTGCGTTTGAGTTGTAAGTTCGCACGGTTGCAAGAGCTGGCGTGTGAAAACATTGATCAGGATGGGCAACGCAAACGGTGAGCAGCATCTTATCATCCATTCTCTTTGATCTGTTCCCAATTCAATCCGTTTTTTACAAGATATTTCTGTAATCGGCTCGCATCATTTATTGAATTCTTTTGCGTCCGGGAATACTGAAACAAACGTTGTCCGGCTTCGGTAAGCGTCCTTGAATCTTGACACACACGGATCACTTCGGTAAGCCCAGCACGATCAAAAAGGTCAATCTGGTCGATCTGCTGCTCATCAAAATAACGTTCGAGAATATCACGTACATCTTTCGTTGTGCCTTGTGATGTCTTTTTCCACTGTTTTTTCAAACGTTCGATTTCTTTTTCGACCGTTTCGATACCGATTCGACCGTCGGAAGAAAGCGTTGCCATACGGACAATCGCTGCATTCAAGTCCCGGAAGTTTGCATTCCAAGTCGCCTCGTGAGACACTGCAAAATCAAGAAACCGTTTGCGTGCCTCTTTGCTGAACCCAATCCTCATTTGGTGTTGCCGCTCATATTCGGCGAGTTCATACTCAATGTTCGGCTCAATATCTTCCCGGCGTTCCGCCAATGGTGACAATCGGAACGTCCACAAATTGATCCGTGCCAGCAAGTCTTCACGAAATTTTCCCGCCGCCACTTCGACATCCAAGTCCCGATTCGTTCCTGCGATTAACTGAAAATTACTGACAACATCCGTGTCAGAACCGACTGGCTGAAATCTTTTTTCCTCAATCGCTCGGAGCAACATTGCCTGCTCATCGAGACCAAGTTCGCCGATTTCATCGAGAAAAAGCATTCCGCCATCGGCAGCACGCAAATATCCGGCTCTGGCTTCCGTCGCTCCGGTGAACGAACCCTTTGTGTGTCCGAACAGTGCCGACATCGAGTGAGAACCGCGAAGCGTGGCACAGTTTACCTCAATGAACTTTCCGGTCAGAAGTTGACGGTCAACTTTCAATTCGTAAATCCGCCGAGCCAGTTTTGACTTGCCGACACCGGTGGCACCGATCAACAGCACTGGCGGCGGTCCACCTTTGGGAGACTCGCTGCCCGGCTTTTCCCGAACAGACCGCTGACGAAGAGGTTGCGATGACCGAGAAGTAACGACCTGCTCAATTTCGTCGATCAATTCGTTGAATGCCGCATTTTGGGTTGCAATTCCCGACCGCAGAAACGTTGTCGCCTCCTGCTGCTCTTTACCGGTCAGAGCCGTCAGCATGTCGTATTGGTCAAGATCGAGGTCAATTACTTTCCAACCGCCGAACTTATCATCAGGATTTTTCGGAGACGGCGGCTTGATTTGCAACAGCTGACCGGGAATGTATCGGGATTTGACCAGTAAAAACAAACAGATCAGATTGACATGCGAGCCGGTTGCCAAACTGACGTAGTATTCTTCTTGCTCTGCATTGAAGGGATATTGCTTGAAAAAATCATACAGTACCTTGAAGACCTCTTCAAAATCAAAGGAGTCCTGCATCGGCACCTGATTGGAATGCACGACGGTTTCCGACGACACCGTTTTGATGTCGGAAACGATGGTTTCCAGCAGTTCCGCATCGCTCGGCTGATGGAGAATCTCGATTCTTGCGACCGGGAAGTCCTGGTGCATTGCCAGAGCAACCGACGGTCGTTTTTCCTGACCCTCAGGATTATTTCCGGCGGCGTTGCCGGTGGCATCGCGGGCTTGCCCAAGGATGGTAAAGACGACTTTTGTTTTCACTATTTAGGATACAATTTTATCCGCAAGGATACGGTCTCGTCATTTTAATCGAGATGCCATAGTTGGTCAAGGTCGTGGCACAAAATTTTTCACGCTTAAAAATAAGCACATTTCAGATTTGGAATAATTTTTTCTTGAATTGGCACAGTAGTTGCTTACGTAAGAAATACAGAGGGCACACATCTTTGGTACGGTGCAAAGGAGAAAAAACACGGATCGAAAGGGGGATTTATGTTGGAAAGTCAAGTTTTCGCAAATCTGTTCACAGTGATACTCATTGTGTGGGTATACGTGGTGATCATAGCAAAATCCTAACAAGAGAGGTGAAGTATGGCAGAATTTATGGTAATGATGTTGATGTTAGCCATGTTACAAGGAATCATGGATAACTGGTAAACTGTTCGGCGACAACCGACGCAAAGTTTTTACCCATTTTACAAAAAGGAGCAATAACATGTTTGATGACGATTACGATGACTATGACCCGACAGAGCCGTTCTCGCAGGACGAGTTCGTCACCTACAACAAGAGAGAACTCCGAAATCTCGACGCTGGAAGAGACGACGGGGATGACGGTGACATTGATTACGACGAGGTGGATTGCCCCGACTGTGGAGCGGAGTTGAAGTTCCGCGACGATGCCGAGTTTGTCCGGTGTCGGGATTGTGGCAGCAGGTTTCGAGTCAACTAACCTTTTTCATTGGAGGCACGATTATGTTTAGCGAATACCTTTTGAGCGATTGGGGCGAACGCGGCGGTGGTAGCGGAGGAGGAGGGGGTTCAGGCGGATCGGACGGCAGCGGTTGCGGTATTTTGTTCGTCATATTCCTATTCCTAATGGCTATCAGAGGCTGCGCGGGTTAGGAATGCGTTCCATTCCCACAAAACTTTTCACACCAACACACATCATCGCGTTGCAGAACGACGCGACTAACCAACCAATACATCCTATGAAATACGATACAACCAAACTCATTGATTTTGTCCTCAGCAAACTATCCGAACAAGAAGCCACGGAAATCCAAATGACCATCGACGCTGATCCCGCACTGAAACAGATTGTCGATGAAATCCGACAAACCGTCGAAATGCTCATCAAGTTCCTCAAAGAGGAACCGCTCCCGAAGGACGATGACGACAATGAGGACTATCTCCGTCTCGTGCTTGACCATGCCAAAAGGCTCTATGCCAAACTTCCAGATGGTACAGACCTCCTCGATCTTATCCGAGCGGGCTACGAGGGGTTAAAGCAAGCGAAGGATACTTTCGACCCCCAAGCCGGGAAGAAGTTCCGCCCTTATGCAACGAAACGGATTCGGCAGGCGATGATCGATCAAACAAGAACGTCTGGGTGGGTTCCCCGCATGGTGAAAAATCTCGTCGATGTTTCCGTCAGTGCTTATCGAGCGTTTGACATATCAGCAACAAGAGGTCTGTCCGTGTCTCGCTCAGTCTCCTATGATTTTTGTTTGCCCGGCAGAATGCTAACCCCCGGCGAAAGCCGCAAATGGTTTGAAACAGATGGTAATCTATCTGTTGACGAGATCGATCTATACGATTCGCAACAGACGGCGCGGTATTCGGAGTTCGCCGAAAACGAGTTTCTCAAACCGGAGAATGCACCATTTTCGACTTTTTCGGTGGATGTTGATACCGCGTCGTATTCCGTGATGCGGCGGTATCTGACGGAGCGGAATCAGCGTCCGCCGACCGATGCCGTGCGGCTCGAAGAGTTTATCAACTATTTTCGTTACGATTACGCTCCACCGACCAACGGCAAACCATTTGCGACTTACGTGGACGTTGCGGCGTGTCCGTGGAACTCTTCCAATCTGCTGGCACGAGTTGCTCTCAAAGGGAAAGAGTTGCCGCAAGACGACCGTCCATCGGTCAATCTCGTGTTTCTCATTGATGTTTCCGGGTCAATGAGCGGTGGAAATCGGCTACCGCTTGTCAAAAAGGCGATGACTGAACTGACGGAAATGCTCACGGAACATGATCGGGTTGGTATTGTGACGTACTCCGATGTGACTCGTGTTGCATTACCATCCGTTTCTGGACGGGAGAAACGGGCGATCATGGATGTCGTCGAAGGACTCACCGCTGACGGCGGAACAAACGGTGCGGGTGGTATTCAAGAAGCGTACAAACTGGCAAAGAAATACTTTACGAAGGAAGGGCAGAACCGCGTGATTCTCTGCACCGACGGCGACTTCAACGTTGGTGTCACAAGTGATAAGGAACTCCAGAAACTGATCGAAAAGGAAGCGAAGAGCGGTGTCTTTTTGACCGTCCTCGGTTTCGGAATGGGCAACCACAACGACCAGATGCTCAAGATTCTCTCCACGAAAGGCAAGGGAAATTACGGATACATCGACACCATTGACGAAGCCCGTAAGTTGCTGATTGAAGGACTAACGGGAACATTGATTACGATTGCGAAGGACGTGAAGGTTCAGATCGACTTCAATCCGGCGAAGGTTGCGGCATATCGGCTACTCGGTTACGAAAATCGAAAAATGCGTGATGAAGATTTTCATAACGACAAGGTTTCCGCCGGAGATATTGGAGCAGGGCATAACGTGACGGCATTGTACGAAATTGTTCCCGTTGGCATGCCCATTCCCGGCGGAGTGGATAAATCACGCTATGCCGATGCTGGTCAGGGGACTGCGCGGAATACCGACCCGTCCCCGGTTCCTTGCCAGTTTTCTGACGAGTTAATGTTCGTGAAATTACGTTACAAGGCTCCTGATGGTGACAAGAGCGAACTATTGGAAATGCCTGTTGCCGCTCAGACGGTTGCGATGTCTTGTGATTTCGAGTTTGCGGCGGCTGTCACGCTGTTCGGAATGTTGCTCCGTGATAGTCACTTCAGTGGCGACGGAACTTGGGACACCGTGTTGGAACTCGTCAAGCCCGGCGATGACAAATATCGTCTCGAATTCCTTGAACTCGTCAAAAAGGCGAGTACAATTTAGACGATACTTGCTGACGCAGAGAGAAATTGACTGACGGCGGCAGTCTGATTCAGTCATTGTTTTGACAGTAATCCCAGTCCTCGGACTGGTTTATCGTAGGAAATGCGGTATAATCTTTGCAGATTCCCGTATTTTCCTATGCCAAGTTTGAATCGTCGTTTTTATTTTTCAACAGACCAATGGATGACATCGAAGACATCAAAAAACGACTTGTTGAAGCATTCAAAAGCGAGAACAACAGTTATGGAATCGCTGGATTCGCCGATTTTTCGGATATTGGTGAAGAATCTGAGAAAAAGGTCAAACAACATTTCAAAAATGACATTTGGGCATCTATGGGGTACAAGGGTACGACCGACGGCAAATATGCCATCGTCCTTTATGTCACTTTGCGGGCTGCACAAAAGTACGGCGATGGCGGAAATTTCTATCCTCACTTTGGAAACTATGTCAATAACCCAGACATTTGCACTACCCAAAACGATCAAGAAAGATTGGGGGGACTTTTTCGAATCGCTCTTAAACATTTCGGTTATTATTGCCCTCCACCAGAAGCAGGAGGACACCGCCATGTGGCACCGATCCTTGTTCACGCTGGTATTCCGAACCGTGCATTGAGAGATTTCATTCGGCTAATTGATCGTAATCTTGACAACAATTTTCAAGAAGATTTTCAGTGGCTCAAGGAGTATATCCAGAAACAAACTCCCCCGCTACATAAGAATGTAGGCAGAATTTATCACTTCGACCTTGAGGGCACTGATGACATCTGGGCGACGCTCTCCAAAGCAATTAGAGAGTATCGACAAAACGACGAATGGGAAGACATCACTCCCTTTCTTGGTGATTTACCTCCAGCTATAAAATATGAACACGAGACAATTAGAGAAATACTTAAAGATCTTGAGAAAGTTCAGTCATCAGAAACAGGAAGCCGCGAAAGTAACGAAAGTTTGGCTCCACCGAAGATTCGATTTAATCAAGATTACCATTCTTTCGAAATTACCAGAAAAGAAAAACCTGTTTTTGCACCTGATATTGAAAGCACAGGGCTCTTTAAGCAGTTCGGTAACAATCCATATGAGGCGCGTATTCGTCGTGCGCCGACCAATGGGATGATACTGTGGAAACACGACGAAAAGGAATTCGAACACAAAAAACTCTCACTTTTTTACTCGCCGCCGGATCATGCAGGACTTCATATCATGGTTTTCGATACCAAGTCAGGTCGTCTGATTCTACCGACTGAAATCGAACAAAAAGGACTTGCGCCTTTGCGGCATCTCGTTTTTGCTAACAAACATATCGAGGTCGGTCAGGAAGATAACCGTGTCTGCCCGTGGAGCGGTTGGTTTGGGGCAGAAATTGACTTTTCCGATAAGTCTCATCAATATATTTCGGAGAGCAATCACGAGTTGGTATTTCAGTGCGGCGGTGCCACAATTGCGTTGCGGCAACACCGACGGGAATATGCAGTGATAAAATACTTGGATGCTGATGAGAAAGAATTGAAGCCTTCATTACAACGAGTTTCATTCCGACTCCCCAACACGGAATCGTATTCTGGACCACTCTTCGACTGTATCACAAAAATCGCATTTGGTGGATCGAAAACCAAAAAGATCGAATTACTGCGTTATGACCACACCAACGATAAAGCCGGTCCATTTAAGCGTTATGGCGACCCTGTGGAAAAATCCGCAAATGGACTATTTGTTTTGCCGACGAAGCTTCAGGACGGCATTTATAAGGTTCGTGATGCAGACCGTGAACGAATTCACGATTACTTCGTGATCCTCGATGGTTTCCGTATTTGTAGCGAAAATTATGCGTCCGATGGCTCGATTTTTGAATTAAAAATTCAACGCCCCGATGTCGGGACGTTAGAAGAAAATCCAGTAGGCGAACAAATCGTTAAAAAATCAGAGTGCGAACAAATCGCTCATTTTTCGATTTCAACACGTTATCCATCGCTTTTTCTCGACTGGAAATGGGCGGAGCCGTCGTGGGGATCGTTTACGATGAGTTGGCATGTGAAGGGACTGCGCTGGCAGGTCGTTTCAAAAGACAGCAACGCCCTCGAAGAAAAGTGGTCGCAAGAAATGCTCTATGTTGATAAAATGGCTGTAAATTCCGACACGGAAATCCAAATCCATTTTCCTGAACTGGAGCATTTTGAGGTTAATGACGGAGGAAAGAAAAATCCACGACAAACTGATTTTGGCGGGCAATGGTATGTACCACTGCACTATTATCGGGACAGTGGAAAAATTACTCTTCGTTATAAACAAACGGATCATCCCATTGCCCTCTTTGTGGAGCACCCGCTCCTCAAGTCAATCCACTGTGAGGCGGGGATCGTTACATGGGACGGCGAAGTTCCGCATGATTCCGTTCTGATGGTCTGGGAACCCCAAAGACCGGGCAGTACCTTCAAAGAGTTTCTCCTTGAAGACTCTCACATTCAATCGAAATCGTTTGAGATTGGAGCGGAATATGTAAATCGTCCTCTCTGCTACACAGTAGTGAGTAGATATGGAGGACTGAAAGGTTGTTTGATGGCTTTGGATCAATCGAAGTATCCGAGACAAAAAGTAGCGAAAGTTGTGCTCATTAACAGCAGTGACAAAAATGACATTTATCTGACCACATTTTTTGAGCAATTATTTAATTCACGTTATGAAGGCGAAAATCTTCCCGACGTTGAACGATGGTTGTTGAATCAGTACAAAGGTTGCCCACAAGACAATCGACAATCTTTTCTCGGAGATATTGAAACGTTTATTTTGGTAATGATGGAATTCTTGGAAAAGCCTTTAGTTAGAAAATCAATTGCTCCTGCGTGGACAGTAAGCGTTCCCAATATTCCCCAATGGTACGATGAATGGACAAAGAACCAGCAGGAATTGGCAAAGAAAATTTCACTCGGTTGGGCGAAGCCGAAACAAATTGATCTCGACTATACCGATGATACAGATAGTCACTATCCGAACGAATACTTTAGAGACTTATGGCTGATCAGTACATTATATCAGGAAAGCGATCTCTCGTATATTTCAAGGGACGAATATGTCCGCCATCAAAGACAAGCATTAGATCGTCTGATAAAATCACACGAGGAGTACGGATTTCCCGACATTAAGAAACTTGCCCCCATCTCTTTCATTCATGTCAGTGAATATCTCTGGATTCCCGGAATGAGTTTCGACGGTTTTGGTGAGGTCGACTGGCTGGAAAATAAGCCCACCACTATTCCACAGATACTCGGTCTTGAAAACGTTGGCTACCTCTTCTACATCAAGATTAGACCAAAAATAAACTATAAAAAGTATGACTACTGGTTTGACTGGTATTATGACAAGGACTCATGTCACATAATCGAAACCGAGAGGAATAATCAAATACCAATAACTTGCGAACCCATTTTTCCAATGTACGTTAAGGCATCTCTTTCAGCTTATTTGGAAACAATGTCATTTACTTCCCCTTGGAAGGAAAATATCTATAACCCATTTAGATCTGCCTTGTATGATTTGAGTGATGAATTCTCTCCATGCATAATCACAGAATTATTCAAAGAGGAGCAAGATGATTTCATTTCGGCTATCGTACCAGGAACACATCTGATACGATCCTTTTTCGATTACGTCGGCACATCGAAAAGATACCGAAAAATATCAATAAACAATAGAGTCGGTAATCCTAGTGCCGAGGAAATTATTCCTTTCCCTTTCGACGACACAACACGTTTTTTTTGGAATCATGCGCTCCTTAAACGTCTGTTCGTAAATGATGAAGATGTTGCCTGTGCTAAGCTGAATGACGGCGGGCGTGCATTGGAAGAATATCTCCGCAAGACCGATGAGATTTTGATTGAACGCCTTCCGCCAGAATACTTTTGTCGCATTCAGATGCTTGCTGAACTTGCCGTCCGTATCGGCTGGCTCGGTGGTATCGGAGTTATCGCAAAAATTGATTACGACACCCATTAACCCATTTTTTTATCTATGAACCCAATAGATGTATCCAATACCATCCGCGATCATTATGTCTCGTACTTGAAAACATTATGCGAGATCGACGATTCTCTTGTTTTGGGTGACCACGACCTTGGAGATGCACCAACTTTGCAAGAAATTCTGAACCAACGCCTTGATGCTTCCCAGGGACGCATTATCAATGGACCATTTCTCGAAGCGACTGCTCCCTACGATAAGTCGAAAGGTGAAACACTCAGTAATCTGTGTGCCAAAGGTACTCTCCACGAAAAGTTCAAGGAACTATTGCTCACGTCCGCTCCGGCTATCACCACTCCTACCACTGGGGGGCTTGCCGCACGAAATGTGGTACAGGCACCGAAACAGCGTTTTGACGGTAATCGAATACTTTATACTCATCAAACGGAAGCGATCAAACGTCTTTGTGGAGCGACACCACAAGACCTTCCTCACACTGTCGTTGCTAGCGGAACGGGAAGTGGAAAAACAGAATGTTTTCTTATTCCGATCATTGATTGGATTCTCCGGCATCCGGGAGAAGGTATTCGTGCCGTCTTGGTTTATCCGATGAACGCTTTGGTCAACGACCAAATCCGGCGTTTGACGGATTTGATCGGTTACAAAGATGGTGAAACACAGATTCCGATCAAGTTTGCCAGATATACCGGGGAAACGCCGAAAGATGAAAAAGAATTGAAAAGGAACACAAAAACTGAGAATAACATCCGAAACATGCTCTTGACACGCGAGAGCATCCGAAACGAACCGCCAGACATTTTAGTTACAAATTTCGCGATGCTGGAATACTCCTTGATTCGTCCGCAGGAAGAGACGTTTTTCTCACGCATGGATCAATATGCTTGGCGTTATCTCATTCTTGACGAGGCACACAGTTATCGTGGTGTCCAATCCATTGAAATTGCCCGGCTGATTCAGCGGGTTCGCGCTGCCGTCCATCGGGGCAAGAAAGCCAAAGAAATTCCACCGATTGACCCTCTTTGCATTGCGACCAGTGCGACATTGGCAAATCCCAACGAAAGTCCAGACAAACAACGAAAAGCAACGGCAGAGTTTGCACGCACTTTGTTCGGATTCGAAAAGGAAACGGAAGCGAATTTTTCCGTCATCTTTGCAGACCGTATCAATCCAAAGGTAGAAGATTGTTTTGAATTTACGGAAAGCAATAAAAGGTTGTCAGACGAGGCATGGGCAAAGATTAAGCCGAACATATTCCGTCAGTTGGGGGACGATTCTGAAGGATCGTCTAAAAAAATTACAGAAGAATCGTTCAAAGAAGTAACAGAAGAGTTCAAGGACGTGGTGTATGGCATGGAAAATTATTGGCAAGAAGCCATACATAAAGCCGATGGTAACAGTCGTGCCTTTTTATATCATTTACTCAGAAGGCATCCACGAGTTCGCTGGCTCTGGGATAAAATAGTCGATACAAAAGAGACAAATCCCCGTCCAAAGCAGTTACGAGACCTTGTTAAAGCCCTAGACAAAGAACTCGGCAATGAAGATGGGAATGATGATACGGCAAGTCTCATTTTGGAAAACCTCGTTTCGGCATGCAATGTTGCTAAACTTGGCAAAAATGAGCAGCCCCTGTTGCCGTGCCGCTACCATCTGTTTGTTAACGCACTTGAAGGTATTTACGTTACGCTGACTTCAGACGAAGAAAACGATTCTGCCACAGACGAAGAACGGAAAGACTGGGATTTGGCACCACTGGGGATCAAGTTATTGCAAGTGGGAATGACGGCTCCCAATGATGATAGGAAATTGTTCCAACTTGGGCGCTGTCGGTTTTGCTGTTCTCCGTTCATAGTGAAGCGATGTGGAGATCAAGAAGACGATTCTGACTTTGTTACCGATGTTCCGATGGATTTTTTTGCACTGGGACAAGGAATGGCGGTGTCTGATTTGGAGATGCACAAAATCTCTATAGACAGATCGAAAGGGGATAAGCGAACCGTTTACAGAGTCCAGCCCTCCCCGGATGATCGCGATATTGACCGATGTCCCTATTGCAACGGCACGAGAGCGGGAAACATGAGAATCGTGGACCTTCCTGAAACCGGACGTAACGCACCTCTGAGCGTCCTTGCGGGTTCTCTTTATTCGCAACTGAAAGGTAAAGAAAAGAGCAATAATGATGTCATGCCAAGAGATGCTGATCCGATTATCGGTAACGCCCGGAAATTGATTGTCTTCAGCGACAGCCGACAACGCGCAGCCTTTCTGGCACCTTACATTCAAAATACACATATTGAGTTCCTTGTGCGTCAACTCATCGTTTATGTCTTGCAAAAAACGGGGCAGTCCCTCTCACAAAAAAGTATTGTGGGAAAACTGATTAAAGCCGCAGACGACCGCAAATTAAAAATTCCCTTTTTGGATATTGCAAAGGATTATGACAAAGTCTGCAAAGATGGGCAATTTGCCAATTCGTTTTTCGACATAGAAGAACATTACGAGAAGGTTGAGAAACAGATGCAAAAATTTGTCTCTGAAGCAATACTCGCGCGCAATGTGTCGTCTCTTAATGCTCTTGGAATACTTGCTGCTCGTGTCAATTTCTCAAAGGATACTCAAAGTATTCTTACCGATTACATGAAGGTCGATGACGAACATCCTGATTGTGATTTGTATAAAACAATGGGAGATTTTCGAGATTCAAAATTGAAGGCAAGTGAATTTCGTGACTTGCTTTTCTTTGTTCTCGTTGCGATGCAAAAAGATTATTGTGTGAAAGGTGTCGTCAATCCATGGAATGAAAATCAAGAAGGTTGGTTGATAGGAGAACCGACAACAGATAACGAAAATGAAAAGTTCTATCCCTATCGAAACCACACGACAAAGTATATGAAATTCCTCGCCAAGTGGATGCGTCAGCGAAAAAACGACGAGACGATCACTGCGAAAAGTCAAGATGTAATTGATTTGTCTGGAGAATTGTTTACATTTTTTGTTCTCCTAGCCGAACGCGATATTCTGTTTGAAAAGCACCCCACAAAACCTGCACTGCGAATCAACCCAGGCTGGTTGTTGTACGAATTGCTCGATCCCGACAGATATACAGGCAAACTCTTCCGTTGTAATCATTGCGGCGAGTATTCCACACATGACTCGATGGGCGTGTGCCCGAGGATGAATTGTGAAGGAACGCTCATCGAAGTTCAGCCAGATGATTATCCCTTCAAGAAACGGGACAATCACTTTTTGAAACAGTATCTCTCAGAGGATTTCCACGAAATGCGTTGTGAAGAACATACTGCTCAACTTGCTTCTGAGATGGGGCAGGAGGTACAAAAAGCGTTCGAGCGGGGACAGGTCAACGTGTTGAGTTGTTCGACGACGTTTGAGATGGGAATTGACATCGGCGATTTGGAGGCGGTTTTACTGCGCAATGTTCCGCCAACGACTGCCAAT
>Ga0082212_10008364_pt1 | contig 13528 bp, 17 predicted proteins | sample TergutNt197P3_FD_71548 | JGI IMG/M metagenome (GOLD analysis project Ga0082212, IMG submission 71548) | Neocapritermes taracua P3 segment gut microbial communities from Petit-Saut dam, French Guiana - Nt197 P3 | ecosystem: Host-associated > Arthropoda: Insects > Digestive system > Gut ... | reverse complement strand
TTCGATGAGAAGATACCAGTACCAGCGTGTTGGAGCGTACCGTTCGCCCCGTTAATTTGTAAGGAGCCAGTAAGATTCCGAATCGCGTCACCCTGATACTTGTACGAATGCTGTGTACCGGAAGGATCGCGTCCCCGGATGAAGTATTTTGCCCCGGCGGGAAGGGAGAGGTACGCCCCTTCGTTGTTTCTGCCGGTTCCGTCCGGGTTGTCGCAGCGGTAGAAGAAGTCGGCGGTGGCGTTGTATTCGTCTCCGCAGTAAACCGTTTCCGTCAGTTTCGGGAAGGCGTTGGCTGGTATGACGGTGTTTTCCGCATGGTTGAGATTCAAATATCCGGCGGGAACAGCATCGCTCCGACCGCCCCAGGGCATAATCATGCCGACAGGGACACCGCTAATTCCTTGCCATTCTGCATCCCAGTCCGCATCCGATTTTTTGACCAGCGCCTGGCCGGTTATGCCTCCCAGCGGGATGCTTTGAGGCCAGTTTTCAACTTGCGATGCGGCATTTTCCGCGCGATTTGCATCTTTTGATGCATTCTCGGCATCTGCTTTTGCTTTCATGGCCCAGTTATAGGCGCTGTATTCATCAGGATAATGGATCGAGTCCGGCTCTATGTTTTCAGGGTTTTGTGCCCATGCATGTGCGAGCATGGCTGATTTTGAGGATGATGCCGCGCCGGTTTCCGCCTGCTGGAGTTTTTGGCTGACGTCATTGAATATGGATTCGGTTTTGTCCGCCTCAAACTCGGCCTTCACAGCCGCCGCTTCGGCCCGATCCAGCTCGCCCTGCACATCAGCCCGCACCGCGCCGGATATGTCCCGCACGATCCGGGTATCCAGCGAGTCGTATGTGACCACATCCGAGCGCAGCCTCCCGTCATCGGCCTGGAGGATCGCCAGGTTGAATCGGATGTCGTTGATCGAGTTGGAGGCTTTGTCCAGTTCCGCATTTAAGGCCGAGTGATCGGTTTCATGCGAGAAATCATCCGTAAAGTTTTTTCCTCGCATGTATTTGGGGGGTTGTGCCATATTTATTTCCTTTTTAGTTTTTGCCTGCATCAGAACTGGGATACTTTATTGGCTGCTTTTTTGCGGTTCTAACAGCATTGCAAAGCGGCTCCAGCGCGATGAGATCGGGTTTTATGAGGGCCACTCCATTGTCGGCAAGAGCGCGATGAGTTCCTCCACTGCTGGAATTTCCCGCTGGCCTGACATGACTTCATCGAGTAGCGCATAGCATGTTTCCCATACGGCATCCCGCCATAGAAAGCCGGCCTGGCCTTCTGCCGCAAACTTTGGATTGTGGCTGGTGGCGTAGGATGCGAGCGAGAGGATACTGTCGTAGTTTTTCGATTTTGCTGTGTTGTCCAGATAGTGCTGCACGGCGTTCGTGAGTTGCGCCTGTATCTGCTCGGGGGTCGGCTGTATTTTCTCCGCAGCATTGCCCTTGGCAACCCATTCAAGATAGGTAAGATAATCGGCGTTATGGTCGTCGTTCGGAATATAGGCGCTATCCGTCACGCGAAGCAGGTATTCGATATTCCCTTTGTTGTCACATTTGATTTGATACATGGCAGCTCCTATTCTATTTCTGCGGAAGCGAGAATCTGTACGTTGATAGACGCCGTTCCGGTGTATGCAGCTATCATGGACGCATATATCACCCTATGAGTTGCTCCAATTGCAAATGAAGAAAAGTTAAAAGATGAGTTTGCTTCTACAGCAACGGTCGGAGTTGCCCGCATCATGTGCCCTCTACTAGCCTCCATCCATGTTCCGGCTTGTCCGTATGCCGTATCCAAAAGTTGCACTCTTTGGAAATACCGCTGGCATTTAAGGAACTCAAGCGCACGATTGGTTGGCGTCCACGGCTTGGCTACCCGCCCTTTTACAAGGCTCACTCTGCTTAACTCAAAGATGCCGCCGCCGGACGCAGACACGTCAACCTGCTGAGGCGATGTTGTTTTGTTGACCACATCCCATGTATTGATATTGTCGGCTTCAAGCCCACTGGCAGCGCCTGCGCTCAGGACGAAATTAATTTGTAACCCTCTTTCTTGCCGATACGCCCACCCCCCCGTAATACAACCGGGAACGGTGATTTCCACATCCTGTTCTACGTTTGCGGCTTTTACTTCAAACTGCGTCACATAGGAATGGGTTGGCGGAGCCTTTGGTCTAAAAGAAACGCTGTAGATGCCCGCAACAGGAGCCTTCACTCGAAACGATAGGGTAAAGTCAGACGCATCCGGTGTGCCCTGTAGCCAGTCGGCTATGTCATACCCTTCTATTCTGGTGAGAACCTGAATGTAATGGGTGTCGGCAAGCCCTGACGGAATAGTCACTCTGAGGCATCCTTCGGAACCAACCCCACCCTCACCCGGGAGCAATGTTTGCACAGGGAGCGCCTGCGATGTGCTGTTTAAGATTTGCCAACCATCTGGCACAAAAATGGATGCGTTTGCTGCGATTGACGTAACTACCCCGCCGTTTCTTTGATCTATTTGAAACCCGCCGTTGAGTATCTTGTTTTCATATGTATTTACTTGGGCAAATAATGCGCTTTCTTGCGCGCTTTCGGCTGAACTGGCCGCGTTTTGGGCTAAATTGGCCGTATTTTCGGCTGAACTGGCCGCGCTTTCCGCTGAACCTGCCGCGTTTTGGGCTGAATTGGCCGCGCTTTCAAAATCATCACGTATCTGCGCCGCTATAGCTTCGACACTTGTAATATCAATACTGGCTGCCGCTGCTTCTGCTCTGCTGGCAGCATCTTCTGCGCGATCCAATGCCCCTTGTACATCAGCGCGCACCGCGCCGGATATGTCCCGCACGATCCGGGTATCCAGCGAGTCGTATGTGACGACATCCGGGCGCAGCCTCCCATCATCCGCCTGGAGGATCGCCAGGTTGAATCGGATGTCGTTGATCGAGTTGGAAACCCTGTCCAGTTCGGCATTGATTGCCGAGTGGTCTGTTCCGTTCCCGGAATCATCCGTGAAATTCTTTTCCCGCAGGTATTGGGGAGGTTGTGCCATATTTGTTTCCTTTTTAGTTTTTGCCTGCGTCAGAACAGCGATGCCTTATTGGCTGCTTTTTTGCGGTTCTAACGGCATTGCAAAGATGCTCCAGCGTGATGAGATTGGGGTTTATGACGGCCATACTATTTCCGGCAACAACACGATGAGTTCTTCCGCTGTTGGAATTTCCCGCTGGCCTGACATGACTTCATCCAAAAGTCCGTAACAGGCTGCCCATACGGCATCCCGCCAGATAACACCAGCCTGGCCTTCTGCGACAAACTTTGGATTGTGGCTGGTGGCGTAGGTGCATAGGGACATGATTCCATCGTAACCCCGCTCCTGCGCTGTGGTATCCAAATGACGCTGTACGGCATTCGTGAGTTGTTTTTGGGTTTGCTCTGGTGTGGGCGGGGGTGGAGGCGGAAGCTCAGCTACTGCGCCAAACTCACCGGCAGCAGCCCTGTTGAATAGTTCAATGCCGTACGCCACACTGTCGTTTGGTGAAGCGGTGAACGGCAGCTCTTCATCAATCTCCGTGAATTTGACGGTAAGATTGATTAGCGTCTTTTCAATGTTTGCCCATTGAGGGTCTTTTGCGTATTCGATGTTCATGTTGTTTCTTTCTTAAGACGTTCGTTGGAATAGGCCTATTTCACCACTAACAATATTGTTACCAAGATTCCTCCAAGTGCCTGGAGGGCCTGACCTATTAACTATCTCTATACTTGGGACAATTACATCCTCTAACTCACCTTCCCTAACTACCATAATTGTTTCTGTATCTGAAATAAGCCTTAAATTTGATCCCGCTATCGTTGAGCCAGCTGTGACATCAGATGTAGAGTAAGCGGTACAAATAACACCAACATAAAACCCCCCTCCCAGCATATCCCTCAACACAGCTTTTGCTGTTACATATGCGGGAGTTGCTGCAATCTCTCTTGAGTAGTTATTAGCATTGTCCGCAGCAAACTTTACCAATCCAGCGTAGGTACTATCTGCGGTGGCAGTAGCTTTTGTAGGGGGATGGGTAATAAGTTGCCAAATATGGGTTGTTGTTGGTATTAGAGTGTCGTTACGGACAAGCATGAAAAAATACATGTCAGCTTGAATAATGTCATAAGGCAATGCAGGATTACTTGTATTAGTTAGCCCTATAGGAATGGCTCCCGTTCCAGCAACATCTAGTGATGGGTTAAGCCCACCTGGAGAAGAAAACCTGACCCCAATCACAGTTCCATAACGAAGAACAAAAGGATCATTTCCACGCAATGTCACAACTTTTGTTTGTGTAAACTCAGGAGTGATTGTCCAACCAGAATATGTGCCGAAACTTCCACCCCCACCCTCTACAGGGTCTCCTTTCTCTCCCTGCGGGCCTTGTGGCCCACTGGCAACCGCAAGTTCATTCCAGGGTGTTACGCCGTCGCCAATTTTGAATAAAGTGGGATTGGAGCCTAGTACAAGACCGAGCTCGCCTTCTTCCAGAATCGGGTTTTCTGTTTCCCAATTCTCTGCTGTGTCTCTTCTTTGTTGTATTTTGTAAAGCATGGTTTTTCCTTAAGCGACTCGTTGGACTACACCTGCGGAGTGCTGCACAGTTAGTAGATTGGGACCTCCATAGTTCCAGATCACACGCCATGACCCTGAAAGGACGTTATCTATAGTCCCCAAAAATGAATGGCCGTCATCATTGGATGCAGCTATCGCCATCCTAAGGCCGCTCCCATTAACGATGGTTCCAGGCGTATATAGATAGCTGTATGGATAACTGTATATAAGGGGTATTAGAACGGAAGCAAAAGAGCCAATCGCATAAGCCCCTGCATCCGCAGATATTCCGGGATTGCCGGGAGGCCCTTGTGGGCCGGTATCGCCTTTGTCCCCCTTCAGTCCTTGTTGGCCGGCATCCCCTTTGTCGCCCTTTTGCCCCTGTATCCCTTGCAAACCAGAAGACCCGATGTCTCCTTTTTCTCCTTTATCCCCTTTCGGGCCTTGCAGCCCGACCTCTCCTTGCAATCCAGTCTCCCCCTGAGGGCCTCTTAGCCCTGTAGCGGGTTCCAAGTCGTTCCAATGGTCTACTCCATTACCAAGCTTGAAGGATGGCGGGTCTGAATCAAGGACAAACCCCAGCTCCCCTTCTTCCAGGATGGGGTTGACCTGTTCCCATACCGCTTTCGTATCCCTTCGGAACCTTATTTTGAATGTTGGCATTGACCTCTATCCTATGAATGAAAGAACGCATCCTATGAATGAAAGAACGCATCCTATGAATGAAAGAACGCATCCCCTGCGTTAATGATTGTGACTTGCGTTTCCTGTGCGTATCCACAGTCGATGACGTCTATTCGTGGTGAAATGCCTGGCGGCCCAGGTTCACCCTGAAGACCTTGCTCCCCCGTCGCGCCAGGAATGCCCTTCGCTGCTTTTTCCGCAGCTTCCCTTGCCGCTTGTTCCGCCCTCACCGCCGCCGCTTCTGCCCGCGCCGCGCCGGATATATCCCGCACAATCTGGTCATCCAGCGAGTCGTACGTAACCACATCAGAGCGCAGCCTCCCGTCATCTGCCTGGATGAGCGCCAGGTTGAACCGGATGTCGTTGATCGAGTCAGAAACCCTGTCCAGCTCGGCATTGATTGCCGAATGGTCTGTTCCGCTCCCGGAATCATCCGTGAAATTCTTGTCCCGCAGGTATTGGGGAGGTTGTGCCATGACTGCCTCCTTTTCTAGTCCTTGCCGGCATCAGAGCGGGGACGGCCCACGCGCGGCTTTTTGGCGGCTTCGATGGCATTGTCCAGCGCACGGGTTAAGCGTTTGCCGTAGACTTGCTCGACCAGTTCTTCGCCATATTTGATGACGAGACGGGTGTATTCATCCTCACCGGCCTTGAATTCACCGGCAATAGCGCCGTTGCCGTTTTCATCCGCACGGGCATTGCCGCTGTTCAAGACATTTTCCACACCGAAAAGTGCTTGCAGGATCGCGATTTCGTATTCCGGCACGAAAACCGGCGTCAGTGTGTGAGCATCACGGCGAACATGGAGGGTGTATAAGGGTGTCATAACATTCCTTTTCTTTTGGATTGGCCCCGCCGCGCTAGCGGCGGGGCATGGGTAAAAAGCCGGCTGCCTTTTCCTTTTACCTGCGATCAGGCAATGGAGAGGACAGCATGGGCATTGGCGCGTTTTAAGACGAGCGCCACACGCATGTTGATCATCTGGTACAGCGCCAGGATGTTGTAAGGCCGGGTCGGGCTGACAATATCCAGGTCATCGTCACGGAAGTCGATGAATTTGCTGTTGATGAAGTAACAGCGTTTTTCCCACGGGGTGGTGGGCGAATCCAGCGCATCCAGCGTTTCAAATTGCGGATCCCAGATGATTTCCACACCTTTGAAGTAAAGGCCCGTTGATGTGCCGCTGCCGACACCGGCGTCAATGCGCTTGACTTTGCCCGCATTGGCGTTGTTGGTCATCGTGACGGCATATTGGCGATAGGCGTCGATGAACGCGGAACCGGCCAAGATGAAGTCCGGGCTGCCGCCGTTTCTGATACAGCTGCGCCATTGGTTTTCCATCGCCGTTGCCAGATTACCCGCGCCGGTTGAAACAATGCCGGTTTGGGCGTTGTTGCGCCAGTAAGCTGCCGTGGCACGGTCAATGCCGCCGACAATGCCGGTAGCCGGATTGAGGGCGATGAGCGAGTCCAGACCGGTGACAGCATCCGCTGAGGATGTGCCGTCACGGTGCAGTTCCATCGAAAGCTTTTCGTTAAAGCCGATGCGGAATGCTTCCATTTGCTCATTTAAGAGATCGAGCAGTTGGGCTTTTTCGTTTTTTTCAAGCTTGTGTTCGCCGCGCTTGCCTTCTCTGACCTTGACGCCATTGCCAAAGAGCGTATCGTGGGAGATGTAGAATCCATCCACAGCACGGCGCCAGGGAAAGGCGGCCTGGTCGGTGGTTTGACGCTTGTTGAAGGAAACGGGCGCCTCGCCATAAGCCCATGCAAAGTTGGAATCATGGCTTTTGCGGATGTTGACGACGACGTTTTGTTTGGCGCCTAAAAATGTTTTGCGCCTTTCCATGAGTTTTTTGAGCAATGGCGTATCGACGCTGACCTGGTCGACAGGGGCATTGCGCATGTATTCATCCAGGGTGGTTTTTCCCAGATATTGTAAATCTGCGGTTGAAATTGGCATTTGTCGCTCCTAATATGAAAGAAAAATTCCTCTTTCACACCGTGCAGGACGCAATTCCTGCTCTTTGGCCTTTTCTCCCTGCCGGCGCGACTTCGGCTTCTTGCGACTGGAGAGTTTTGGCGCTTGCGCTACCAGGACGCGACCCCTGGCGATTCAGCGACGAATTTCGATGTGTAAATTTTCAGGCTATCCCGCCATCATCACCATGCCATTCGCTCGGCACGGGTGTGAGATGATGCTTTTTTAGGAAGCCTTGTTACTGCAATATTTTGTGCGTTACCACACGGATGCTATTTTACCGCACTTGTCAAGTGGTTATGATTATTTGTCCAAAACTTTGTCAGGCTCTCCGCAAACCCGCATGGATACTGGGTTTCCGGAGAGAGGCAATAAGCCGGTACTGTCCCGGCTCAGGATATGGACCCGGCCATCATGATACCGTTAGATGGTTAATCATACGTGGCAAGCCGGATGCTGCCATAACCGGCGCGGCATGGCTCTTGGTTTGTCGCGCCGGTTGCCAAACCGGAAACCGGTTTGGCATTTGCCGCAACGGATAAGGCGTCTGCACGGATGCTTTCGAAAATATGCAAGGCTTCGCGCATGAGCTGGGCAATCTGCGTGGCGCTTTGGGCTGCCGCTGTCGCAGATGAAGAGGCTGACGCGGCTGAATCGGAGGCCGACTCAGCCCACTGACGTGCGGTTTCGTGCAAGCGTGATGCGCCCTGCTCATGCAAGGCTGCCTGCGATACGCTGCCGGCAGCTTCCTGGGCACTTTCGGCTGCCGATTCCGATTCAAGCTGCGCCTGGTATTTGTAGAGGGCTGCGCTTTCTTTGTACTGTTCAGCCTGCACCGCGCTGCCGGCTGCAAAAGCGGCCGATGCCGATGCTGCATCCAATAAGGCTTGTGTTTCGTCCTTTATTTGCAGCGCATCCTGGCTGGATCGTGCCGTCAGGATTGCATTGGCTGATGCCTGTTCGGCTGACGCTGCCGCTATAGCGGCAGCATCGGGCAGCGGTTTGCCGTCTTTCCCCTGGATCAAGGCAAGGCTTTCGCAGATGCGGCTGATGGATTGCACGACCTGATCCCATTTCATATCGAGCGCCGGATGATCCTGACTTGCCGGAATCGGTTCCGTGACGCCTTTAATGGAATGATTGACTGAAAAAGGTACCATGATTAAAAAATCCTTTCTTTTTCTTATTAAGCAATATTTTTGATATGATTTCCTGAGCATGGCCGCTTGCATTTGCGGATTTTTTAAGGGTACGCCAAGGCATCTTCAAAACGTTTTTGCTTTTTCCTGCTGTTTTACCGATTGGATACGTTTTGCCGTCGCGTCTGATTTGAGCAAATGTTTTTTGCCGTACACGATGCAGGACGCAATCCCTGCTTTTCGGGCTTTTCCATACCGGCGCGACTTCGGCTATCAGCGGCTTTAGGTGTGAGCCCAGTGTTGCCGGGACGCGATCCCCGGCGATTCGGCGACAAATTGAATGTGCAACATGGCGTCTTGATCAACGCATGCTTATTTTAGGCCATATGTCAATGGTTTGGCGTTATTTGTCCCGGTTTTTGTTCTACCGGGCTAAAAGCGGCATGAATACAGCGTTTGCGGCAGAAGGCCACACGACGGATGAAAGGATTTGAGAGAAAAAAACGATGGTTTTAAAATGCAAAGCTATTTTTTAGGGAACTATATATTTAACTTGTAAACATCTTTAATAGTTAAATTAACACGGCTTTTTTCACTATCAGTGTTGGCCCCATATGAAAATGGGGGCTTTTATTTTTGGGTGTAGTCCCTATCTATGTTGATTCACTCGACAATGGAGGATTCTCATGGATATCACACAAATCAGTTCCGCAATTGGCACACTTAGTGGTGCCGTAAATCTTGTCAAAATCATTAAAGCCGGAATGAACCCGCTGCCCGATGAAATTGCGACGAGCCTCGCAGAGCTTAACCAGAAGCTCATCAATGCTCAGATCGCGGTAATGTCCGTCAACAAAATAATACTCAAACAGACAGAGGAATTGAGAAAACTCAAAGAAACCCTGTCTCAAAAGAACAACTATTCTCTTGTCGATATCGGGAAGGGGCGGCTCGTTTATCGCTATAATGTCCCCCCAGTAAGGGGCGATAGCTCTGATCCAATCTCTTCGGAGCCCCCTCACTATGCTTGCCAGGTGTGCTTCGATAGAGATGGAATTAGAAGCGTTCTCCAAAGAAAAACGTCCCCTACCCCTGTTGTTGCTGGACGAAGTATGGGAATGTTCATCGCTAGTGGGGAAATTAATTTCTTTGGATGTTTGAATTGTGGAACTGAGTTCCAAGTCTGATTGAATTTTATGTTCTTGCATGGTCTTTTTTCTTAATATCCAGATTGTGTTAATTTATTTACAGTAAGTATTCAAGCTACCAAAACTGCATAATTTAAATACTTTTACTGAGCAGGATATGAGCCCGATCCCCTCCCAAGTTTGAATACAACCTTAACTTCAAACACAAACTTCCTTTCTGATTTACACATTATTTTTATAAATTGTAAATACCGCCAGCAGTCTTCATGCAAGACGAACCGAAGCACTCCTTCGTACTAAAAATATTTCCACATTAACAAGAATGATCATTTTTATATTGTTATTTTGGCAACTTAATTATACAATATATTTAAATAAATCAGATACTTACGATGTTTCATATGTGCAGAGTTACCATTTCAGCATACGAATTAATGAAGCGTTTTCCAGATATGAAGTCTGCAAGGCTTTATCTGGAACAAAAACGCTGGAATGGTAATCCTGTGTGTCCGAGATGTGGAGGCGCAAATAAACAATACAAACAAAAACGAGGATACACAGAAGGCTATTATTTGTGCTATCACTGCAAAAAGGTTTACACAGTAAGGACAGGTACTATCTTTGAACGCTCTCATGTTCCTCTGGATAAATGGCTATTTGCAATATATCAAGTAGTAACAGCACGTAAAGGTATTTCATCATTACAGCTCTCAAAAGAAATAGGCGTAACACAGAAAACAGCTTGGTTCATGCTGCAAAGGATACGGGAAGCTTGTAGAGATGATAACTATAAAAACATCTTAAAAGGTGTTGTGGAAGCTGATGAAACCTATATTGGTGGTAAAGAAACCAACAAACATACATCTAAAAAATTAAAGGCAGGTAGGGGTATTGTTGGAAAAGTAGCTATATTAGGAATGAGAGAACGGGGTGGTCATTTTAAAGGTAAAGTTTTAAAAGATACTACTGCTTATTCCATTCAATCAGAATTAAATATTGCTATTGCCAATGATGCTATTCTTTATACAGACGAGCATCGATCCTATATAGGTAATCGGTTTAATCACACTGCTATAAATCATTCAGCCAAACAATATGTGGATGGCATGGCACATACCAATGGAATAGAAAGCGTATGGGCAGTATTGAAACGTGGATTTTATGGTGTTTATCACAGTTTCAGTCATAAACATTTACAGAGATATGTAAACGAATTTGGATTTAGATTAAATGAAGGCAATGTGAAAATTCATACTATGGATAGGATTGATACATTGTTAAATAAAGCATTCGGTAAACGCTTAAGTTATGCTGCTCTAATTGCTTGAAAATAAGCAAACTTTCATATCATAGAAATTGTAAATAAGCACTGTACTTCTTTAATTTTATTAAAGCTTATTTACGAAAGAAAAATAATATGACATATCAAAAAAATTCAGATTGGTATTTTGCAGAAAAAACAGAATATCCTAAAAAATATCACTGGCGAATTGTTTTATTAGCCAAAATAGCTGAAATGTTAGGCGTTGAATTTAAAATAAATGGGTGGTTGTTTGGAAATCATGAAAACAACCCCCGTAAACCTGATCCAGTAAAATCAGCTTTGTATAAAGAAAGAAATAAAGAATATTTCTTACGTAGAAATCAAAAATCAGAAAATAAAAGTTCTTCATCTCCGCTATCGTCGTAGATATTACTATAGAGGAAATCTTTCCCAGTAACATCTAAAACCGTTAAGAGACTATTAGGTAGCATATGGTTTAAAAAATTCCATAAAGATTCAAGTTCAAAAGAATTAATATAAATTAACCAAACAGATTCTTGTAAATGAAGATATTTATCAGATGCTTTTAAAAAATCCCTAACCTCATTACTATTCTTTTTATCAGCCTCCCCTTTAGTGTCATATGCAACAAGTAGTTTTAACATTTCTTTATTCATTCTTAGCCCTGACGAAAATAATAACTTAAATTAACAGGAATAGTATAACACTTAAAAGTCTCAGATAATGGAATGCTTTCGCAGGAGAGTAATTTAGCGAAAGCATTCCAAATCTTCAAAACTAACTACTTCTTATATTCATGAACAACATCGCCAACAGAAATCTTATCAAAATCAATTTTGTTTAGTGCATATTCAAGACTTTCATCTTCATGGATGTATTGTATTTCCTTTTTATAAAAATCAGTATAAAAGTAATAAAAATCGCTATATGAATTAAATCGCATAGCGATATAGACAGCTTGTGTCAGCATACAAATACTGGAACATTTTCCACTAAAAATGGTTTTGTTATATCCCTGTTTCGCAATCCTGCTTTTTACTATGGAATAAACCCGATTTCTCTCAGAACAAGACAAGCTAACTTTTAAGCAAAACAAAACATTTGCAATAAAAACAACACATATAAAGTAAAACCAAAAAGAATGAGTTAGTGAATACATTAGAACAAGCTGGAATAGACAGCACAACATAAGCACAAACATGCAGATATTAGGTGCAAGTACATCATCCAGCTTGTTTAACACAATCAATCCTTTCTGAATACCAGTAAATTGACGCTAACATTTCTTGGGAATATACATAGGCAGGCTCCGGACATTTGATGAGCAAAAACGCTCTCAAACTCCCACCCTTGTTTTGCTTGCTCATTAATGATTTGTTGAAATGGTTCCCCTGATGCTGAGGTATCCGGGCCACAACACATTCCACCCTGAGTTACTTTTGGGCCTGTAACAACACGATAAGTAGTCATAGTTATTTTCCTTTCATTTAGTGATGATTGTTATTTCATGTCCTGGCATTTTTGGTGTTTGGAGGTGTATCCATTACTGTTTTTCACATTTAAAGTATTGCCTTCCCTTTTGTATTTTGTGGTAGACGCTTTATTGAAATTACCATCATTCGAACAACGTTCTTTTATTGTGTATGTCCCATTGTTACCAGTAACCTTAAGGGGACGGCAGGTTGTTTCGTAACCATCATCACTATCTGATTTTCTTATAGAAAGAAAGCTGGCTTCCATTGTTGCTTTTTTCGGGTCACACGACTTTTCTGTTGTCCAAACACCTCGTATATCTTCTGGATACTCAACCCCTTTAGCTCCTTTTTGTGCATAAGCTGTAGTTACGAAAATTAAAGCCAAAAAGCATCCTGTTAAAAATTTCACTGTTTTCATAATTTTCTTTCCAACCATTGAATTATTAATAAAAAAGCAACTTTATTGTATAAATGTATGTAGTACGTCTATAACTTAATGTTATGCATCATTACATGGCTTACCTAATTAAGTCAACATAAATTGTTAATAACTTAACGAGGCAAGGCTAGTTTATGGGCAAAAACATAACTATTCGTTTAGGGAAAAATATTGCCGCTGCTAGAAAAGCTATTGGAAAAACTCAAGCTGAGGTAGCTGAAAAAGTAGGGATAGAAACCGTATCTCTCTCAAGAATGGAGCGAGGTCACGTTACTCCAAGTATCGCTACTTTGGGTCGTATTGCTGATGTGCTGGAAAAACCAGTTGGAAGGCTATTTGATGGTGCTTCATCCGATACTGCTTCCCTTGCAGATAATATTGCCTCTATGTTGGAGCCACTGAATGAAAGAAAGCGTCGTTTTATACTAAAACAGCTACAAGTATGGACAACGTGGCTGTCCGAATGAACTTGTAAAATTGCCTATAGGAAATTAAGTATAGGTTATCAAAAGCAAAAAGAGTGAGGTTGCTTAAAATGAAATAATCTTTAAGATATTTAAAGATTATTCATCATAAGTAAAATGGAAATATGTTTATAAGTTAAATATATAGTTCCCATTTTTGACAATCATCCTGTTTGCATTGCATTCTTATAGCAGTTCCACTTTTACATTAGTAGTTATTACCGCTAATTCCCCTCTGTGGAGGGCTGCCCGTGGGGCGGGGTGGTTCTGTTCGAAGTGGAACTGCTATAAAGCTTACTTTCCTTACCTGATACATAGCAGAGAATGTATAATTTCCAAAT
>Ga0082212_10008363_pt1 | contig 13529 bp, 10 predicted proteins | sample TergutNt197P3_FD_71548 | JGI IMG/M metagenome (GOLD analysis project Ga0082212, IMG submission 71548) | Neocapritermes taracua P3 segment gut microbial communities from Petit-Saut dam, French Guiana - Nt197 P3 | ecosystem: Host-associated > Arthropoda: Insects > Digestive system > Gut ... | reverse complement strand
TGCTGAACAGGGAAGCGCTGCGCCGTAAGTGTTGGCAGGTATTTTGGCAAAGTGGCAGCGATTTGGAGAAAGCATAGCCTTTTTTGGCACAGATCGCGCCCAAAGTACGATTTCTAGGCCATATTTCCTTCTTTTAGCCAAAAAAGCCGTATATTTTCGGCGAAAATCGTACTTTGGGCGTGATCTGTGCCAAAATCCCGCTATTTTGTCAGGATTGCAGTTTCGAAGTAAACTAAACAGAATGAAACCTTCGATTGCCACAACCTTGGGCTCGCTACTTCACACAACGTGCAGGGGCACTGCGAAGTCGGGTGTCGGGTGTGAACGGTGTGAATGGTTTGAACGTTTGAACAAGTGTGAACAGTGTGAACGAGTGTGAACAGTAACAATATACGGAAATTGTGAAATATCACCCCCGGGGGGATATACAACGGGGTTGGTTTGTGATATTTAATAAGTCAGGAGGCAGTTCATACGGCACGTGGAAAGCGCGGTTGAAAAAGAACTGTCCCGTGAGAAGCTAGGGGTAGAATAAGAAACCGGAAAGAAGGTATTTATTATGGCAAAATTTTGTAAGAATTGCGGGACGCCGCTTGAAGAGGGGGCAAAGTTCTGCCCTGGTTGCGGTTCGGTAATGGAAGACCAGCCCGCGGCGCCTGCGGCACCTGTGCAGCCTGCACCGCCTGTACCGCCTGCGCCACCCGTACCACCTGCGCAGCAGCAGCAATACGCGCCGCCGCCCGCGCAACCCGCGCCGCCGCAATATGCGCCGCCGCCGCAACAGCAATACGGTCAGCCGGGTCAGCCGGGCCAGCCGGGGTATACGCCTCCCGGGCAAGCCGCGCAACAACCGGGCCAGCCCGCGTACGCAGGGGCATACGCGCCGTCTGCACAGAAGAAAAAACTGCCAAAGTGGCTGCTGATCGTCATTATTGCGGCGGCCGCTATTGTAGCACTCATCCTTATCCTGCCTGTTGCCGCAGGCGGGGCATTGGGCAATGCCGCAGAATTGGACTACTTCACCATCGGCAAAGACGAGATACCGTCCGTGAAGCTGGTCCTTGGCGAGGATCGCGAGATCACAGGCTACACCAGCGGCAAATCCAGCGGAGTCCAGACGCTGGAGGTCAAATACAAGGTTGACGAAGACCAGGGCAAGGACATGCTGAAATACGCACAGGCCCTCATGGACAAGTACGGGTTCCTGAACACGACCCCATATGATTTCAATGGAGAAAAGGGGAAGGAGTTCGGGTTTGCGAAGGAATCCGAAGAAGAAGGCTATATCGTCATGCTGCAGATCGACTATGACAAGAATGGCTATACCCTGACGATCAAGCGCGGGGAAGGCACGTTCACGGTCTACGACACGCCTGACGAGGGCAACGTTGATCCCCCTGTCGATGAGGACGAGCCGGACGAGCCGGATGACACCGACATTGTATACGAGGACGACCCGGAGCCGCCAGGGACGCCGGATACGGGCGGGGGCAATGTCGAGATCCTGATACCAGCCAGTTATGTTGGCTATGTGTTTGGGGAAGAATTCATTACTAAAAACGCAAGCGACAGAGGGTTTGGGGTCGAAAAGAACAGCGACGGCTCCTACACTTACTATATGACAGAGGAGCAGCAACAGGCCGTTCTCGAAGAAACCGCGAATAACCAGGTAAAAGTTTTTGAAGGAATCGTACAAGGGCAGATGGGGGAAGGGGTTGCAGACATCGAGTATAACAGCGATTTCAGCGAGATCAAAATGTATAATACTATTGACATCGCACTTGAAATCATGTTTGTAGTCGGCTTTACATGCCCGCAGTACCAGATATACCAGGGCAAAGGGGAAAGTGCGAAGGTCCAACTCTACACGTTTGACGCCGATACGCGTGAAGCCAAAGGGGATCCGATATATTGCCCCGATACATTGATTGCGTATCTTAACCAATAGAAGACAAAAGGGGGCGGTTCCTGCGTTTTGAAAAGGGGTGCGACCCGGCAGGAACCGTCCCTATTACTTGCGAAGGGCGCTGGATAGTAGAACAGTCCGTCTCTATGGCTCTCGAAAGGCGCCGGATAGGCTTGGAAGGAAAACTCAATGTTTTGCAAAACGTGCGGAAAAGAGATGAATGACAACGCGAAGTTCTGTCCCGGTTGCGGATCGGTTGCGGATGGGCCGCCTCCGCCGCCGGGGCAACCGCAGCCGGGGCAACCGCAACCGGGGTACGCACCGCCTCCGCAGGGACAGCCGCAGCCGGGGTACGCACCGCCTCCGCAGGGACAACCGCAGCCGGGGTACGCACCGCCGCCTCCGCAGGGACAGCCGCAGCCGGGGTACGCACCGCCGCCTCCGCAGGGACAGCCGCAACCCGGCTACGCACCGCCGCCTCCGCAGGGACAGCCGCAACCGGGGTATGCGCCTCCGCCTCCGCAGGGACAGCCGCAGCCGGGGTATGCGCCGCCTCCGAAAAACAACAAGACCTTGCTTATTGTTATCATCGCGGCGGTAGCCGCGTTCGTCGTGGTCCTGCTGGCCACGAACGGCTTCGGAGCCTGGGGCGGCGAAGAAGACCCTGCTGAGCCCCCTGAGGAAATCCAGATAGGCGCCCCCGGGGACACTCCGGAAGACTCCCCCGAAGACATTCCGGTAGACACCCCCGAAGACCTCCCGGACGACATAGAGGAAGATATCCCCGAAGACGAACCCGAAGATACTATACTGGACATATCGGGAAAGATTCGTGCCGGCGAGACAAGGAACCTTTTATTCGGCCCGTACGAATGGAGGGTATTGGAGGTCGATGGGGACAAAGCGCTGCTGCTGACAGAAGAGTTAATTGAGGAACGCATATATGGCCCGGAGGAAACACCTGTGACATGGGAGACATGCCCGCTCCGCGGATACCTGAACGGCGGGTTCCTGCAATCCTTCTCAAGCGAGGAACAGGGAAGGATCCTCGAGACAAGGGTAATCAATGACGACAACCTTTGGTATGGCTCCCCGGGCGGCAACGATACCGACGACAGGGTATTTCTGTTGAGCGTCGAGGAGATCGACAGGTACTTTGGCGACAGCGGGGATTATCTTAATATTCGGATGAAGGACATACACGGGGATCTCGTAACCAATAGTTACACAGGCATGTATTTGTCAAATGAGTACAATGAAGACAGGAAAGGCATTAATTTGCAAACAGGAGATGTTATGATGTGGTGGTCCCGGTCGCCCGGCTACTCCGAAACATCCGCTGTACAGGTTTTGAGCAAAGGCGAGATAAGGGTTTTTGGCGGCAATGTAGCTTTTCCTAACACTGGCCTCCGGCCCGCAGTGTGGATAGGCCTGGAGCCTTGAACCGCGCCTGCGATAAGCCAAGGATGATACGGCAGACCGGAAAGAAGGTAAGGACGATGGCAAAGTTTTGTAAGAACTGCGGGGCTCAGGTTGAAGAAGGGGCGGGCTTCTGCCCGGGATGTGGAGCGGCAATGGAAGGGCAGCCTGTTCAAGGGTACGCGCCGCCGCCTGCGCAACCGCAATATGCGCCGCCGCCTGCGCAACCGCAATATGCGCCGCCGCCTGCGCAACCGCAATACGCGCCGCCGCCTGCGCAGCCGCAATATGCGCCGCCGCCTGCGCAACCGCAGTATGCGCCGCCGCCTGCGCAACCGCAATATGCGCCGCAAAAGAAACCGCCGAAGTGGCTTTGGATCGCCATCATTGCAGCCGCCGCTGTTGTGGCGCTTCTTCTTATAATGAATCTGGCCGGGGGCGGCGACGCGGGCAGGGATGGCCCGGGGGCAAGCGGCCCGTCCGCGGGCGACATGTCAGACCCTGTGGATGACGGAGATACTGATGACCCGGCGGATGCTGGTGATGCTGATGATCCGGCGAGTGCCGGAGATACTGATGATCCGGTGGGCGTCGGCGATACTGAAGACCTGTCGGGGGACGCCTCTGGCGGCGCTGGCGGTGGTGACGCCCCGGGCTTGGACGGTTATTACACCGGCGTCGTTTGTGTAGGGGAGTTCTATCACGACGGGCGCGACGAGACAATTACTTACTACTATACCGACTTGGGACGGGCGCAGTATGACAAGCTCGCAAGCGAGCTCGGCGGCGTTGAGAACTACAGTGGCCAGGAAGTCGAGACAGAAATCCATATTTACACGCTGATCGAAAACCTCAGCCTGAAAGACTATGTCGGCTCGGAGTTGACGTTCAAAGGCGATTTCTTTGAGGCGGATAATATGAACCATATGCGGAACATCGTATTTGAAATCAAAGAGATCAAAGGCGTCACAGACGGCCAGCCGTAATAATTACCGAAAAACCGGAAGCGGGCTAAAACCACATAGAAAAAGCGGGTTTTAGCCCGTAATTACAATAAAAAGCTTGTTTTTAACATGTTGTCGGGCCAAAATATGGATAAAACACTATGTTTTAGCCCGGAAGTATGAAAGGACAAGCGGATGAATATCATTGGCAGGACAGATGAACAGCGAGAGCTGAAGCGATACTACGAGTCCGGCCAGCCGGAATTGATAATTGTATATGGCCGCCGCCGCGTAGGGAAAACATTCCTGATAAGAGAATACTTCGAAGGAAGGTTCGCTTTTTATTTCACCGGGACCGTTCTTTCAAGCGATTCGGAAAACCTTGCAAATTTCGATAATGCCATAACCGAATACGGCGGCGAGGCTATGCCGGCTTCGAAGGATTGGCGCGAAGCGTTTGGTAAGCTAAAGAGGCTCCTCAAAAACGGGGGGAGCGAAAGGAAGGTTGTATTTATTGACGAAATGCCATGGCTGGATACACGCGAATCAGGTTTTTTACCGGCTTTCGATTATTTCTGGAACAGTTGGGCTTCCGGGAACCCAGAGATCCTGTTCATAGGCTGCGGGTCTGCGACTTCGTGGATAACAGAAAAAATCTTTCAAAACAGGGGAGGCCTTCACAACCGTGTGACCGGCAGGATTTATCTTGCCCCTTTCTCCCTTGGCGAATGCGAGGGGTTTTTCAAGAGCAAGCATATTGATATAACGAGATACCAGATGGTGGAGAGCTATATGGTTTTCGGAGGTATCCCGTACTATATGAGCCTTTTTGATAAAGAGGCGTCATTTTCACAAAACGTGGACAGGCTCTGTTTCTCCTCGGGCGCGCCGCTAAAGAATGAATTTGAAGAGTTGTACAAGTCTTTGTTTAGCAACCCGCTCAGGCATATCGCGGTTGTTGAAGCATTGGCAAAGAGCAATTCAGGCCTTAGCAGAAATGAGATAAGCAATATAGCCGGGATCGCGCCAAACGGTCATTTGACGGGAACGTTAAACGAACTTGAGCAATGTGACCTCATAGAAAAGTACACGGATTTTACAAAACGGAAAAACGGTGTGCACTATTATTTAAAGGACCCTTTTACCTTATTTTACTTGCGCTATATGAGGGGCAACGACACTAAGGATGAATATTTTTGGACAAACTTTGCTGAGGATGGAGGGCATAGGGCATGGTGCGGCTATGCGTTTGAGCAGGTTTGCAGGATTCATATCAGGCAGATGAAAAAAAGGCTTGGGATTTCCGGCGTGTCAACAAGCACGATGGCATGGCGCAGCAAGGACAGCGCCCCGGGCGCGCAGATTGACTTGCTGATCAGCCGCCGGGATGGGGTGGTAAATCTGTGTGAGATGAAATATACAAAACATCCATATGAAATCGGCAAAGCCGAGGCAGAAAGCCTTGAACGGAAGAGAGCTGTATTTTTGATGGAGACGGGGACAAGAAGCGCTATACACATTACGATGGTGACTACGTATGGACTCGCAAAAACGGGCTATTTTGGCGTGGTTCAGTCCGAGATAACGATGGCCGACTTGTTCATGGCATAGATCCTTTGGGGAGGCGGGCCGGTTCGAAACAACAATTATGCGAAATATCACCCTCGGGGGGATATACAAGGCGGGCTGTTTGTGATATTTAATAAGCTTAGAGGTCGGTTTTTTTGCCCGCGTAAGTCAAGGGGACGTTTTCTATGGCATACGAAGGGTGCGGCCCGGATGGCGGTGGAGGCATTTCTGCAGGTGTATAATAATCAGGGGCAGGGATAGTACCAGGGCGGCAGCCCGATGGATGAGGAGAAGAGACAAATGGCGAAATTTTGTAAGAATTGTGGTGAACCACTGCAAGAGGGCGACAGGTTTTGCGAAGGCTGCGGCGCGGTACTTGAGCAGGCGCCCGGGAACGAACCGGCGCAGGCGTATGGGCAACCCGTAGGGGACGCTGCCCTCGGCGTCCCGCCGGTCGGGACTGAGGCTGTATATCAGGCGCCGCCGGAGCAGGGGCAATATGTGGCGCCGGAACAGGAGCAATACGTGGCGCCGGAACAGGAGCAATACGCGCCGCCGGAGCAGGGGCAATACACGCCGCCGGAACAGGGGCAATACGCGCCGCCGGAGCAGGAGCAATACGCGCCGCCGGAACAGGGGCAATACGACCAATATGGGCATCAGGCGCCCGGGTACACACCGCCAACGCAGGGGTACGCGCCGCCGGAACAGGGGCAATACGACCAATATGGGCAGCAGGCGCCCGGGTACACACCGCCAACGCAGGGGTACACGCCGCCGGAACAGGGGCAATACGCGCAGCCCGGGTACGTGCCGCCAACGCAGGGGTACGCGCCGCCGGAACAGGGGCAATATGCGCCGGCCGGGTACGGGCCTGCGTACCAGGCACAGCCGCAACAGAAAAAGGCGCTCCCGAAATGGCTGCTGATCGCTATCATCGCCGCGGCCGCGGCTGTTGCCGTCATCATTATAGTAAACGTGTTTGTGGGCGATACGGACGGCAAAGACAAAGGGACGAAAACCGAGGCTTCTGATGAGGACACAGGCGATGAAGGCGACGGTGATGAAGATGCCGTGGATGAAGACACAGATGATGAGGGCGCAGGCGATGAAGGCACAGGCGACGAAGGCACAGGCGACGAAGGCGTCACAGGAGGCGATTCCGGCTTCGAGGGCCCCGGCGACGCAGACGAAGGCAATCTGCCGGTAGGCGACCCGTCAAACCCGGAAAGCCCCGAAAACCCATTTAACCCCGGCGGTGGAGATGGCGGCGGCTTAGGCGAAGGCGGCGGCGGCGGAGGCGCCGGCCCCCCAGGGAGTGACGACTACGAATATTTCCAGGGTGACGCCGATTATCCGGACAATGAGTTGACGCGTATGATACCAAAACCGAACTCCCCGATTACATCGGGCGTGGTAGGGGAAGAAATGATCTGCATCTTCTGCGGGAGTATGTCTCGCGCCGAAGCGGAGGCTTATGGCGAGCAGCTCAAGCAGGCGGGCTTCTCCAAGAATGGCACTACCGATGAATACAACGGCACTTTTATATCCTACGGGGACAACGGCGCAGGGTACGCTGCGTACGTCACCTGGAACAAGGATAGCGGCGGGACGATATTCGTAGGGAAATCCACGTAGCACGTCTGGAAACGAGGTCATACCGCCGGACGGATAAAAGACAAAGGGGACGTCGCTTTCGGCGTCCCGCAGGAAGAAGGATAAGGATAAGGTAGAAGACAAAGAACGGCGGTGTGCAGGCTAAAGGCAAGGGACGGTCTTGAACACAAAAAGAACCGTCCCCGTTGTGTTAGAAGAATTTGCACAAAAAACAACAAAAAACATTGATTTTATTGTAAATTATGCTATTCTGGGAATATGAATGACAACGATTGGGAACGACTCGAGCCGTTGGGGAATACACCTGTGGACGCAGCGCTGCTAAAGGCTGTTTTTGCAGGCTTCGCTTCGCCCTCAAACAAGATCGAGGAATTGTGCAGAAAGGGCCTTCTGATTCGCGTCAAGCGAGGGCTTTATGTAGTAGCCCCGAGGATAAGCCGCAAAACGATAAACAGGATGCTTGTCGCAAACCATCTTTACGGCCCCTCATATATTTCGCTGGAGACGGCCCTGGAGATCCATGGGATGATTCCCGAAGCAGTCTATGAGGTGAGGTCAGCGACGCCGGGCCGCGCAAAGGAGTATAATGGCGGGCTTGGCCGTTATCTGTATTTTCGCGTGCCGCAGGAGTATTTCAAGATAGGCATCCAAATAGCAGGCGGGGAGATGGGGCGCTTCTTGATTGCGTCGCCGGAGAAAGCGCTTTGCGATCTCTTGATGCTGTCAAACAATTTGCGGATACAGTCTTCGCGTGCGATGAGGGAATATCTGAGGGATTTTTTGCGTCTTGATATGGGTATTGTCGCGGGATTTGACCCGGATACAGTCAGGGCCTGTATAGAAACGGGACGCAAGAAAACGACGCTTGCGCAGTTGCTGGAGGTTGTACAAAATGGATAATGTCATTATGCAAATCGCCGGGCAGGTCGAGCGTGCGGAAGGTGCAGACGGAAGAAGGGCATTGCATGAAGCTTTGCAGCAGGCAGCGCTCGCGGGGCTGTACCGGGCGGGTTTTTTCAGTAAAGCTGCCTTTTATGGAGGCACATGCCTGCGCATATTCCATGGTTTGGACCGCTTTTCCGAGGATTTGGATTTCTCGCTTCTTTCGGAAGACGAGGGGTTCGATTTGTCTTTGTACCTGGAACCTGTCCGAAGCGAGCTTTCGGCATACGGTATTGAAGTCGACTTTGAAAAGAAGCGTAAGACGGCGCAGACAAATGTACAATCGGCCTTCTTGAAAAGCAATACGGAAATCTGGGATATGTCGCCGAAAACCAGTGGCACAATAAAGATCAAGATAGAAGTGGATACAATGCCGCCTACGGGGTTTTCAACCGAGCCGAAATTGTTGCTGCTGCCTTTCTCGTTCTATACGCCATGCTTTGTCCTGCCGGATCTATTCGCGGGGAAAGCGCATGCCCTGTTGTTCCGAAAATGGAAGACGCGCGTCAAAGGCCGTGACTGGTATGATTTTGAATGGTATATCAGGAATGGCGTCCCTTTGAACCTGGCTCATTTCAACGCAAGAATGCTCCAGTCCGAGAAGGGCGGCGCAGCTTTCACAGCAGATGGGTTTTTACGCGCGCTTCATGCGCGTATCCAGGCAATTGACACCAATCAGGCGAGGGATGAAGTAGAGCCTTTCACTCACAACCCTTCCGCACTCGCGATCTGGTCTCAAGAGTATTTTATGGAGCTTGCGGAAAGGTTGACGTTTGTTTAGCGAACTGTGAGTGGGTGCTGTCCCCATTGTGTTTGCCCATTGTGTTTAGTGGTTTCGAACCGTCCCAGTTGTGAAGGGCCAATCGGCCGACCGTCGTTGAAACAATCTGCAACCAGGCGCATAGGAGGTACAAAACAATGTTATGCAAAACCTCCTGCGCAACCGGAACACAGCGGGGACGGTTCTTTTTGTGTCCCAATCCCTACAAGCTGTCAGATAAACAACAGTCAAATCCCTGAAACCAATGCGTCAAGTTTCACCTAAGCGGCAACAAAGTCAGCCGTCAGCCCGTAGGGTGACGGTCGAGGCCGCCGCCGACACAGCCCTCACCTTGACACAGCCCTCGGCGGTCTCACCTTCTTACGATGACCCCCTTTTCCCCGTCAAAACTTCTCCACCCAGCGGGTCTGTTCCCGCCCGCACTACACAAATCGAAGTCGGTTATTCACGTTTGCTGCCGCAGGACAAAAAGAACCGTCCGGAACCACTGAAAAAGTAAAACACGGCATGTCACGGCGAACAAAAAGAGGGCCCTTGGTAGTGAAGAGGGCTGAATATGCTAGGAATTTGCGGTAAAGGATGATTTTTGCACCGAATCAGGCAGTTTTTCTATGTTTTTAGACGATATTCACGATACAATCGTCCTTTACTGCAATTTTATAGCAGAATCCCTTCAAATCCCTGCAACCATGCATCCGCGCTGCTTGGTCGTTTGGCCAGCCCCCGAAACTGTACCGTCTTTGCCCCTAGTATAGTGGCTTACGGCTGGAAGGGGACTTCATGCGTCCAAACTGTTTTTGTCCAGTAAAAACTCCTGGATCCCCATGATCAAAATGCCTTCTTCATTGCGCCATGCCTTGATACTGTCCTTTACGACGACGATTTTTTTAAACGAATCGCTGATTCGCGTAAGAGAGGCTTGCTCCTGCCGCATCTTTTCATCATCCGGCATGGCAAATGCGGATTGTATATAGTAACGCTGGCTGCCTTTATTACAGACAAAATCAATTTCGAGCTTTTTGCTGATATGTTTGCCCTCGCCGGACTTGCCGTGATATTCGACTACGCCCACATCCACGCCAAAGCCGCGGACAAGGAGTTCATTGAAAATGATGTTCTCCATGATATGGTTTTCTTCCTGCTGCCGGAAATTCAGCCGTGCGTTGCGAAGCCCGACATCGGTAAAATAATATTTGCATGGCGACGAAATATACCTCTTACCCTTCACGTCATACCGCTCAGCCTTGCATATCAGAAAAGAATCCAGCAAAAAGCCGATATACGCGCTGACAGTCTTGTCGGTAACGGCGTTGTTCCCGCTGCTTTTGAAAGCGTTTGCGAGCTTAAGCGGGCTCGTCAGCGATCCGACAGAGGACGCGAGCACGCTGGTGAGCGCTTCCATCACATTATTGCTGCGCAGGTTGTTGCGCTCGGAGATATCATCGAGATAAACCTTCGCGAACAAATCGGCGAGGTATCTTGTCTTTAGCTCGTCGGTCCGCCTGGTCAATATCAAAGGAAGCCCGCCGTAAGTATAATAATCCATCCACGCGTCCTGTGCGCTCCCCTCATACGCTGATATATATTCGGAAAAACTCAACGGGTATACCCGCACTTCGTCGCCCCTGCCGCGGAATTCTGTCAGGATATCGGACGACAGGAACCTGGAATTGCTGCCGGTGACATAAACATCGAGATTCGGGATCCGATTGAGCCCGTTGAGGACTTTTTCAAAGTTTTCTACAAACTGGACTTCATCAAGAAAGACATAATGCGTATCCTCCCCGGCAATCCGCGCACGGACATATTCGCCCAGCCGTTTCGCGTCAAGCAAGTCGTCGTGCTCGTCGTCATCCAGCGCGACACGGATGATCCGTGAATCATCAATGCCACAGGCACGAAGATAGTCATAATACAGCTTGAAGAGAAGATACGATTTTCCGCATCGTCTGATCCCTGTGACGATCTTGATCGACCCGTTCCCGCGCCGTTCTATCAGCCTGTTCAGATAAACGTCCCTTTGTATTTCCATAACGGACTCCTATTACGAAAAACGTGTAAAATATCATTTATTTCGTAATAATTATATTCGGGCGCGCGTCCTCTGTCAAGTTATCGGGCCCAGGCGAAGCAGGAAAGTCCCATGGTATTGGCTGCGCGTGTAGGCTCACTATGATATGGCTCTTTTGGGAGAGAATATCAAAGAGGACAAGGAACACAAAAAGAACCGCCCCCGTTGTATTATAGTGCGCCACAACTATACAAATATTCAGACATATGGCGTACTTTGTGATACAATCATCTTGCTTGGAGGTGAATTACATGGAAAAGAATCCGGCCATTATTGGCAGGCAAGCAGAACAGGAAACCCTTCGTGGATACCTTCAGTCAAAAAAATCCGAATTCATCGCGCTTTACGGGAGACGGCGCGTCGGGAAAACATTTTTGATTCGGGAAGTGTTCGAAAATGATTTCGCGTTCTATGCAACAGGAATTCTGGATGGCTCCGTTGAAAAGCAGATTGATAATTTCAACAGGGAAATCGCCAATTTTGGAGGCAAGGATCTTGTAGCAGCCCGCAACTGGGACGAGGCTTTTGACAATTTGAACACCTTGATAAGCAAATCTATAAAGAGAAAGAAGAAGGTCATCTTTCTTGACGAAGCGCCGTGGATGAATACGCAAAAGTCGGGCTTTCTATCCGCATTGGATTATTTTTGGAACCGTCATGCTTCTATGAGAAAAGACGTTTTGCTCATTATTTGCGGCTCTGCCGCTTCATGGATTATAGACAATGTCGTCAACAATACAGGCGGGTTGCACAACAGGCTCACATGTGAAATATATCTGCCGCCTTTTACGCTGGGGGAATGTGAGGAATATTATAAGGCGAGAGGCGTCGATATGCCAAAATACCAGATTGCCGAAGCCTATATGATATTTGGCGGGATTCCTTACTATATGGATTTCTTCAAACCAAAATATAGCTTGGCCCAAAATGTAGACGCGATATTTTTTCAAGAAAACGCTCGGCTTAGAAACGAGTACAACAATCTTTTTCGGGCGCTTTTCAGAAATGCCGACGGACACATTAGCGTGGTTGAAGCGCTTGCAGCGAAAAATTCGGGAAAAACACGAGACGAAATCTCTGTCGCTTCCGGCATAAGCGAAGGCGGCAGGCTGACAAAATTATTGGACGAGCTCATAACAAGCGGATTTGTCCGCGAATACTACTCATATGGCAAGAAAAGCCGTGACCGTATTTATCAATTGGTCGATCCTTTCACATTGTTTTACTTACGCTTTAATAAAAAACGAAAAGCATATAGCGCCGATTTCTGGTTGCGTTTCTGCACAACGCCGGCGCATGCGTCCTGGTCAGGATACGCATTTGAAATCCTGTGCCTTATGCATATATCCCAAATACGAAAAGCGCTTGGAATATCAGGCGTCTTGACAGAAATATATTCCTGGAGAAGCAAGACTTATGAGCCCGGGGCGCAAATAGACCTTATTATTGACCGCGCCGATGGCGTCATCAATCTTTGCGAGATGAAGTACGCTTCTTCCGAATATATCATTGACAAAGAGTACGACATGAAGCTCAGGAACAAGACGGCGGCGTTTTCGGCAGAGACCCGTACCCGAAAGGCTGCCCATACCACCATGATCACGGCCTATGGTCTAAAGAGAAACATGTATCAGGCCGGCATTCATTTCGAAGTGACACTTGACGACCTTTTTACTTAGGGCGCGGGAACCGTCCCCTAGAAGAAAGGGCCTTCTGATTCGCGTCAAGCGAGGGCTTTATCTTCTGATCCCTGTGACGATCTTGATCGATCCGTTCCCGCGCCGTTCTATCAGCCTGTCCAGATAAATGTCCCTGCGTATTTCCATAACGGACTCCTATTATATTCGGGCGCGTCCTCTGTCAAGTTTGAAAATAAATGAAATGGTTAAATGGAAATCTGCGGGATATCACCCTCAAGGAGATAGACAAGCCGGGGTTGTTTGTGGTATTTAGTAGCTTGTAATAGATAAGCAAAGGGCCAACCGGCCGACCGTCGTTGAAGCAGTCTGCAACCAGGCGAATAGGAGGTATAAAACGATGTTATGCAAAACCTGCGGCAAAGAGTTGAATGAACCGTCCCCGTCGTGTTTTCACAAAAGTCCACGTATAAAAATGTTATTCAACACATAAAGTCGTTGTATATTTTGTGATTTGCGTTATAATATTGCCATATAGACGGGAGGAGAGGGACGATGTACCGGACGGCGATCGAAGCGTTATATAAATGGAAAGCCAAAGAAGCGAAGAAACCCCTCATCATACGTGGGGCGCGCCAGGTCG
>Ga0082212_10008362_pt1 | contig 13530 bp, 11 predicted proteins | sample TergutNt197P3_FD_71548 | JGI IMG/M metagenome (GOLD analysis project Ga0082212, IMG submission 71548) | Neocapritermes taracua P3 segment gut microbial communities from Petit-Saut dam, French Guiana - Nt197 P3 | ecosystem: Host-associated > Arthropoda: Insects > Digestive system > Gut ... | reverse complement strand
CTTCAATTTCGCGGTTTGCTTTTGAATCAAGTTTCGTGTAACCTGAGAATAGTTTGTTTATGTCCTCCCTGCGTATTCCAATGCCGGTATCGCGGACAGAAAAACGCAGGAGCGCTTTTTTATCATGGAGCAGACTGTCATCAGGCTGTACGGATACGTTAAACGTAATTGTCCCCTCTTTTGTGTATTTGATGGCGTTTGAAAGCAGGTTATTCAATATTTGTTTAACGCGAAGTTCATCGCCGATAAGTCTGCCTGGAAAATCTCCGTTAATTTCCAGCACAAAATTTATTGGTTTGGAAGCGATTCTTACTCTGTTCAGATTAATGGTATCAACAATGAGAGAGGCTGTATCATATTCAACAGGATTAAGTTCAAAAGCTTCGGCTTCAATTTTTGAAATATCAAGAATATCATTTATGATTCCAAGCAGAGTTGAACCAGATTGATTAATCTGCATTATATTGTTTCTGCTTGACTCAGGCAGTTTGCCGCGCAGTTCTATCTCCGAAAGACCGATTACGGCGTTCAGGGGAGTCCTGATTTCGTGGCTCATTGTCGCGAGGAAGTCGCTCTTTGCCTTTGTCGCCTGGAGAGCAATCTTCATCTGTCTCTCAAGTTCGCTGGTGCGATCATGCACTGTCATTTCAAGTATTGCGTTTGAATATTCCAGCCGTTTGTACATTCCGCTGAAACGCTGTGAAAGCGCAAAAACCATCCCGATGTGAACCACAAAGATGCCGTATTGAAAAAGATTCAGCGCGCTGCGGATAAACAAGACGTCAAAAATATCGAAAAGCCCGCAGATGTAACTTGCTATAACACCGATCAAAATACTGCCCATAGGCATATCCAGATTAATGCCCTTCCCCTGGTACTTTTCCTTGTGCCTTTGCCGCTCAACAAATAGATAATAAAAAATATCGTAGATGATCACATAGGTGAAATAAAGCATTGCGGAAATATCCCATATCAATAATATCTCCTGCGCATACTGATCGCAGAAAAGGATTTGGGTAAAGGCAAGATATGAACAGAATGCAAGATAGCCCCAGCTGATTTTTGTTATTTTTACTTTAACCAAGGCTTCAATAAACATTCCAAGAACGGGGATCATCAGTATCAAAGAACCATTTTCAAGGCGCACGGAAATGTCTGAGTTGGGGATCATGAAATTAACCATGCCGTTTCTTGCAATGGCATAAATACTGAGCAGTATCGAAAAAATACCAAAGTAGAGGTTAAATATTTCTTTTTTATCTTTAATCGAGAAAAAAAGCAGAAGATAGTACACGCCGGAAAAAAGAAAAATGCCGCCCAGGACTATAAGCAGAATATTATGCTGCCGGCTGTCAATAATTTTATATTCATCCATATAAATCGGAGCCGTGTTATAAAACGGCCCGGTTGAAGTGTTGGCAGGGTCTCCCACAATCCGCAGCGCCAGAATGTTTGTCCCCTCAATAAAGAGAGAGCTGTCGACAGGAAAATAAATATCGCGCCATGTTCTGCGTTCAAGGATTTTTCCGTTTTCATCAAGATGCATTTCCGCGCGGACAGATTTTCCGTTAAGAAAAACTTCCCAGTTTTCTCCGATGCCGGCAAAGAAAAATCCCGGCACTACGGAAATATTTCCGCTCATAAACTCAAGGGATTTATTGTCCATTTCTACAAGAAAACTGATTGTAAACTCTTCTTCCGGTTTGCCAAAAGGCGAAAGGTAGGCGCGCTTTGGCAGATCCGGCAGAGGAGAGGTCATGATTCTCCTGCGCGGATCCAAAGCTGGATACTGAAACCATCCGTCCGACTCAGCCGGAATTTCAGCAAGTTTTGCAGAATCAAAGCCTCGTTTTACATAAGTGGGGCACTCTCTTAAATTCCGGTAAAGCAAACCGCCTGAGTGTTTAGCTTCATTTTGCAGATTCCATGCGTTTACTACCACAAATAAAAAAGCCAGAGCATAAAAAACGGGAAAAAAGAATTTAAAAAATTCCAGTCTGTCTTTCATAATATTAATGATGAGCCGTTTCAAAATCTTGCAAATTTTAAAACAAACTCAACTTTTAATATCATTAATTTTATCTGTGAACGTCCGCTTTTATTTGTTCATTATTCTGATTGTTGGTTGTAAATTTTGACTTTTGCTATTATTATATGAAAACTTTTACCTTGGAGTTTTAGCGACATCGCAAATCCGGCGAGCCATGTTTTCCAGAGAAACCTGCTCTGATACATGACCCATCTCGTACGCAACACGCGGCATACCGTAAACAACCGCGCTTTTTTCATCCTGACCGAGTGTCATGCCGCCTTCTTTATAAATTGTACCGATATGCTGCGCGCCGTCCCGTCCCATGCCCGTCATGATCACTCCCAGCGCATGATTCTGATAGTTCATTGCAACCGAAGCGAAAAGCACATCGGCGGAGGGCCGGTGTCCTGAAACAAGCGGAGAGTCAGAAAGACGGGCGACAGCGCCTGAGCCTTTTTTTTCAACCTCAAGATGTTTATTTCCCTGGGCAATCAGAATTCTGCCGGGCAGTATTGCATCGCCGTCTTCGGCTTCTTTGACATCCAGCGGGCATATACGATCAAGGCTCTTGGCGAATTCATTTGTAAAACCGGCGGGCATGTGCTGCACCACAACAATTGGGATTTTAAGATCAGCGTCAATCTTTGAGAACACGACACGCAGCGCGTCAGGCCCGCCTGTGCTGATACCGATTGCGATTATCTCAGTTTTTCCCGGCGGACGTTTTTGCGGCGGCGGTGCGCTTGGAGTAACGGGAGGAGCCGCCGCAAGTTTGAAATGTATTGCGACATCTGACGCTTTTTCTGAAGGCGTCTTTGGAGTGTACTCTGAAGGGGCAAGAACCTTTTTTCCCTGCGCTCTGCGGTGAGCGGAGCCGTAACCGAGAAGCATACCGACAAGCGTATCTTTTACTACATGTATATCTTCGGAAATTGAGCCGGATGGTTTTTGAACAAAATCACTTGCTCCAAGAGAAAGGGCTTCCATTGTAATTTGCGCACCCTTGGCGGCAATGGAAGAAAGAATCACGACAGGAATTGTAATCCCCTGTTTTTTCCGTTCCTTTAAAAACTCGATCCCGTTCATTTCCGGCATTTCAAGGTCAAGACAAATAACATCAGGTTGTACACGCGGAATTTTTTGCAGGGCAAATAAACCGTTCATGGCTTTTTCGGCTATTACAAGACCGGGCGTATCATCAACCATGCGCCCGATAAGGTTTCGCATCAGCGCTGAGTCGTCAACAATTAATACTTGAATTTCATCAGCCATATAACCCCTAAGTATTTTTCGTGTACAATGTTGCCCAGTCAGTTTTTAAGAATTCAAATTTGGTTTCCATTCCGAACAGTGATTCTGAATGACCGATATACAGGAAGGATTTAGGTGACATCGCATTCCAAAAATGATCTATAACAACCTTCTGAGCGGATTCATCAAAATAAATTATTACATTTCTGCAAAAGACAATATCAAAGTTTTTTTGCCCTGAATCGTTTTTTAGATTGTGATAGTCAAATTTAATTTTTGCCTGAATTTCAGGCAGAATTTTATAACCGCCGTCCACTTTGGAAAAATATTTGGTAAGATAATTAGGAGGAATTCCGTCCATTCGGTTGTCGGCGTAGAAACCTTCTTTCGCGGTCATCAGGCATTTGAGAGAAAGATCGGAAGCGATAATTTCGTATTTCCATGCGGACGGGAGGATCTCGCTTAGCAGCATGGCGATTGTATAGGGTTCTTCTCCGGTTGAACAACCGGCGCTCCAGATTCTGATAGGGCCTGTCTTTTTTATTTTCATTATCTCGGGGATTACATGTTTTTCCAGCGCGTCAAAGTGCGCCTGATTTCTGAAAAAACGGGTTAAGTTTGTAGTGATTGAATCCAGAAAACCTTTAAGTTCTTCTTTGTCTTTTTTTATTGTGCCAAGATAGGAAGCCACGGTTTCTGTGGTTCTTTCGCGTAGTCTTTCCTTTAAACGGCTTTCCAGGATCGAACGATTGGTCGGCGTGAACGTTATCCCGCTTTCAGCATATATAAGGTCTCGGTACAACTCAAAATTAGCATCGTTGAGAAATTGTTCATCTGCCATATTATTATAGTAAATGACTATAGTAAATGTGTCAATTGGTATTTATTGTCATATTTTGGTAAAATGATTCAAATGGAGATAACACCGCTTTTAAATCTTGATCTGAACACGCCTTTAATTTATTCAAAAATAGTTTATTTTCCCGCCGGGATTCGTGAAAATGAAGAGTTTTTGCTTTTTTATGAGCTTAACCCCGCGCAAAGCGGCAGTATTGAGCCGGTAAAAGAGCTGTTTCTGTTAAAACTAATTTATATAGGAAAAAAACCGCCCGATACCGATCTTGCAGATGCAGACAGGATCATTCTGCCGGCAGGAAAATACGTTTTTTCGCAGCAGCGCGGCGATTCTCCTATATTAAATCAGGATGAATTGCTTGATATGGCGGTTGAACAGCAAAAGGACGCTCTTTGGGAACGGTATAACTTAAAAAACAGGCTTTATGTACGTTATTTATACGAGGACAATGCGTTTGTTACCCAGCTTTTTCGCGAGCTATAGCCTTATAGCTTCTACCATGTAACGGATATCGTGATCATTGCCGTTTCCTACGGCTCGCTTCATTTCAATAACAAAAATAAGCGAATTTCCGGTGGGATCGACTAGTACCTTATTAATGTTATATGAGAGTATCCGGTCACGAACAACGCTCGGAGTACCTACATTGTAGGATCTTGTTGAACCGTTAGGTGAACGAACATCCAGCTTGATAATAAACGAAGAACGGGTATTCATTCCGCTTCCGTTAATTGTTGGAATAAGCTGCGCTACATAACTTTTACCGTGTTCAAAGTCGCGAAAATCGATGGTTTCTCCGTATAACGAAGGCCTATCATTTCTGGTGATATAAAGAGGCTGCCCCTGATTCTGGAAGTCTATCCTGTAACGGCTTGTAAGGCTCGAATTATTCGCAAGCATTTGGTATAAAATACCGGAGCCGTCCTGTCCCGCTTTTATCGGGGTACTCTGTGTATTGGAAAGCCTTCCATTCGGAACAAAATTATTGGTAGCCATATCTACGACATACAGATCCGCCCAGGGCCTTAACGAAGGTGATAATACTCCGTATTGCCCGAACATGTACGTTCTGCCGTCCGGTGAAAAGCCCAGATCAACAAAAACAGCGGAATCTCCCGCCCATAGCGAAAGCACACTGATAAAAAAAATAATACAGACAGACAATATTGTTTTTTTAGATAGCATAGAGTTCCCCTTAATCCTGATTATCGGTATTAAACAGCCGATCTTGAGATAAATAGTTATTAAGGTTAGACTTTGGTATGACGCTTTACGAACGAAATACTTTTTTTAAGGTAGGAATTGTTTTTTGCATTATTTTCACCATTTTGACTGCGGCAGCCTCTTATTTAATTATTCCGGTTTATTCATCAATAATGGAAGAAAACATCAGCCGCCCGGCTCATATAATGCAGAGGATTACCGGCAAATTCCTTGAAAGTAATTATTTCGCGGTTCACACTTCGCTTGTATTAGCTGTTTTATTTTCTCTTGTCGGGATGATTTTACTTCACTATTTTTATGAAAGGACTTCTACACCTGAAATTCTGTATGTTTCTTTTTTTATTTTTTCATTTTCATTTGAAATTATTCGTTTGATTGTTCCCATGAATTTAATTTATCATTATCCGATTTTCTATCTGTTAAGCGCGGCTAAAATACTGCACTTTACAAGGTATTTCGGGATCTTCGCGCTTTTTACCGCTGGTATTTGCGCCGCCGGCCTTGAGGTGCAAAAGACCCGTAATATTGTACTGATTCTGATTGTAGTTGCCCTGTTAGTTGTTTTAGGAATTCCAATTGATACTCAAGCCTGGGATACAAGTTTTAAAATGGTTAACGGTTACAAATCTCTGCTAACTATGATGGAAGTCGTCGTGTTTATTACCGCTTCGGTAAGTTTTCTTGCAGCGGCAAAAATACGCGATTCAAAAGATTATATCTATGTGGGGATTGGGGTTGTGCTGGCTCTCAGCGGCAGAAATGTTCTTCTGGGAACTGATAACTGGGCAGGCCCTGCTCTGGGTATTTTATTGCTTTCATTCGGAACATGGATCATTTGTTCAAAACTACATAAAATCCACCTTTGGCTGTAATGGGGGCGCGTTAAGATTCCGGGCATTTTTGCCGATAATGAATAACTATGTTATCGAAGAAAAGTTTGTTTTTAACAGTTATTTTACTGGTATTAATCAGTCCGCTCTCGCAGCTTCTGGCAATTTCGTTACCCAATATTAATGCGCATAACAGCCCTGTGCCGGTTTTTCCTCACATGCTGTTTACCGACACAATAAGCAATTTAAGAAGAGCTGATTTTTCCCGCCCTTATTGGGTAAATACCATGGCCGAAGCTGAAAATAAAAAACAAATGGCAGAAAATCAGGTTTCCACTCTTTTAAATAAAGATATTCTTGCATTTTACGGACATCCCAACTCGAAGAATATGGGTATTCTTGGACGGCACTCAATTGAAGAACTTGACAGAATGCTTACAGAACTTGCGGCGGAGTATGAGGCTGAAAGCGGAGGGCGCAAAGTACAGAAGGCGTTTTATCTGATATACGGAACTGTCTGGCCGGAAGGTGAAATCGGGATAATGGGCAATGGTACTCTCATGCCTTATATTGAATATGGTTTGGAGCATGATATTCTGGTTTTTATCGATCATCAGATCGGCAGATATGATCCTATTGATGCGTTAAGAAGAATACTGCCGTGGCTGCGTTACCCGAATGTTCATCTCGCGCTCGATCCCGAATGGCGCACAACAATACCCATGAGAGAGTTAGGCTCAGTCACTGCGGAAGAGTTAAACAGAGCGCAGCAGGTAATGGAAGATTATATAATTGAAAATAACATTCCCGGCGAACGGATGCTGGTGATTCATCAATTTAATTCTGTAATGATCAGGAACCGCGCGAATGTAAGAACTGATTTTGACAGAGTAAGATTTATACACTGCATGGACGGCTTTGGCCCTCCTCATGAGAAGCGCGATTCTTATGCGTTTAACGCTCTTGCAACTAATATGCCGCTTAAAGGTTTCAAGTTATTCTACTACAATCCCGCAAACCCGGGAGAAAACTACGACAACCCAATACTGACGCCAAAAGAGGTATATGCGCTTAATCCACGTCCTGTAGTAATAATGTACCAGTAGTTTTTATCAGTCTTTAACAAATAGTTTGTAAACTAACAGAAGGATTTTGTAGTAAATATAGGGGAAAATCCTTAAGAATTTAACTGGGGAGCGGAAATAATAACCTACCCATTCCAGGCCTCTGCTGAAAACCGCGCTTGACGGATGTTCTTTTTTTTCTGCGAAAACGTCGAAAATATCGCTGCACCAGAGCCGCAGGCCCTTGCCCAGATTTTCGCTGTTTCTTGGTATCCAACATTCGCCGCCTCTTACTCCCTTGCCGACAAGCAGCAGAGAAGGGGAGGCTTTTTTAATCGCTTTGATTAATGTTGGCTCTTCAGACCGTTTGAACGAGCCGGGGAAACGCCCTACTATGCGAAGCTTAGGGAAAGTCTGCCTTATGTTGCTTTCAGTTTTCATAAGGACTTTTTTCCCGCCGCCCAGAAGATAGCAGGAATGTTCTCTTTTTTCCAGATTTGCCAGCAGACTGATGATAAACTCAAATGGCATATAACGGTATGATTTTTCTCCTGGTTTTATAGCGAGGCTTGTTCCGTAAAGAAACTTGAGTCCTGATACAATACTTTTTGAAATTGGTATGACAAGGGAAGCTTTGTTTATATAAGAACGGTATTCGTTGTTTCTTCTTGCGCGCAGTAAATCCCATAATGAAAGCAGAACGATATTGTGTTCTTTATCATCGCTTAATAGCTCATAAATAAAAGGGCCAAGGTGTTCAGGTGAAATAATATCAACTGGGACTTTCAGCAGGCTTACACATTGTCTTTTTTCACTTGTTTCAGTTCCCACGAATTCCTCTCCAGTAATAAAATTTTAATCGCCGCCGCGCAGTAAAGAGCGGCAGTCTCTGTCCGTAAAATTGTATCACCAATTTTAAATGGCTTAAACCCGTTATCAAGGAAGAGGGCTGCTTCCGTACCGGAAAAACCGCCTTCAGGCCCGACTGCCAGCGCGACAGTTTTCGGAATAATATTAAGATAACTGTGGAGACTTTCCTGTTCAAGACCCTGATGATGAAACAGAAAACCTGCCGCGCCATCGCTGCCTTCTTTTTCCCTAATTTTTTTCCAATATTCATAAATCCCGTTTTTTTTCAAAGGGCGGTGAATTATAGTCGCGATTTTTGAGCCGCTTTGCTGCCTTGCTTCTTTAATAATGCGTTCCCATCGCGAAAATTTTTGCCCGCCAGAGTCCGTCTTTGCGACAGAAAACTCCGAAACAAAGGGGACAATCTCTGAGATTCCGCCCTCTGCGGCCTGACGCACGATTAGATCCATTTTGTCTCCCTTGGCAAGCGCCTGAAACAAAATGATTGGCGGCAGTTTTTCTGACGGAGATGCCGTTTGCGGCAAAGCGGTTTCCAAGGACGGTACGTTTGATGAAGTCGCTTCTGTCGAAGTCACTTCTATCGAAGTGGAACATTTGCCTGTTAGTACGCCGTTTTCAATTGAAAGTATTTGAATGAGTGTTTCATTGCCGTCAGGCAGAAGGGCGGGGAAAAATTCTCCCACGGCAAGGCGCCGAACGCGTATTAGGTAACGGAAATCATCGCCTGTAAGCCGGACAATATTTCCGTATGCTTTATGCACGTCCGGCACTGAGTTCAGGATAAATTGTTTCACGAAGCTAATGCTAACTCGTTTTCCGCTTCTTCCTGTAATGCCTTTATGGTTTTAGCGTTAAGTATCAGGCTGCGATAGCTGCCGTTTTCAAAAATTTTAAGCGCTTCCTGAAGCTGAACATCGTATTCTAAATCATAAACCGGCGCAATTTCCGTTCTGTGTAATTCATTCCTGATGAGGCGTTTAAGCAAGGGCAGATCAAGATCGTATTCACTGTTAAGCGAAATTGCGAATAGTTCAATCTGGGCGTCTGTGGCCTGAGGATTTTGCTTCACGAATTCAGGAATCTTACCTGCATTGACAAGATCATTCAGCTTTATTACGTCTTCTTCTGTGTACTCCGGGAAGTTCACTTCAAGATCGGGAGGAATGCCGATTTTGTCAATATTTGCGTCACTCGGTGTATAATAACGCGCGGTAGTTATTCTGAAACCGGTAGTATTGCTCAACGGGAAAACCTGCTGCACGGATCCTTTTCCGTAGGTATTTTCACCTACCAGATACGCTCTGCCGCGATCTTTAAGAGCGCCTGCTACAATTTCCGATGCCGAAGCGGATGCGCCGTTTATTAATACTATAATAGGAATATTGTCAGGAACGAACGCGGATGGTTTTGCGTTAAACATTCGGTTTTCTGATATAATTCTTGATCTTGTGCGGACTACAAGTCCTCCGTCAAGAAAAATATCCGCAACATCAATGGCTGAGTTGAGCAGACCTCCGTAATTATTACGCAAGTCTAAAATTAAGCTTCTGTAGTTACTTGCCCTGAATTCGTTAATAGCATCTATTGCTCTTTCCGCGGTGAAGGGAGTAAAGGTGAGCAGTTTTAAATAGCCGGTATCGCCTATCATTGCGTACTTTACAGTAGGCACTTCGATGATTTCTTTGGTCAATGTTACAGGGAACTCCATCCTTTCTCCGCGCTTTATCAACAGTTTTACCTGTTCGCCCGGCACTCCCTTTAGCCTGTCAAGCACATCATCCATTGACATGGGATCAGTCGGCTCGTCATTTATTTCAACAATGAAGTCACCGGGCATTAAACCTGCACGCCATCCCGGAGTATCTTCAATAGGAGCCGCTACTTCTACATAAAGCGGTCTTCCATCAGGTCTTGGGTATGTCGGTTTGGAAATATGAAGTCCAACTCCGCCATAATTTCCCTGAGTTGTATTGCTAAGATCGCTCATATCGGATATGGATAGAAAAGCTGAATAAGGATCATCCAGAACATCAAACATTGCATTCACTGCCGCTTCAAAAAGAGCCTGTGAATCAACTTCTTCAACATAATAGCGAAGGATATGATCAAAAATGCTTTGAATTGCGTTTGAATAAGACCGCGTTGACATTGCCGGCGAAGAGCTGTTCGACTGCGCCGCAACGCCCGGAATTAGCGCAAAGGTAAACAATAAACAGAAAACAACAGTTACTGCCGCCCAAATCCACTTAAAATATGATTTATTTTGCTTTATATCCATTATAAACTCCTGCTATAATTATGGTATATTTTATATAAAAAAGGTAGTGTCATGGGCAAAAAGAAAAAAACCGGTAAAATAGTTATCGCGCTTTTAATATCAATATCGGTGTTTGCAGGAATGGCTATTCTGCATCTTGTTGGGTTTTTCAATTATTTGGAATGTAAATCTTATGACACAAGGGTGCGTTTTTGGACTGGCTCATTGTACAGCCGCCCTTCAGACGATATTGTAATAATCGTAATTGATCAGGACAGTCTTGATTGGGCGCAAAGGGAAAGGGGCTGGGGCTGGCCTTGGCCCAGGCAGGCTTATGCTGAAGTTGTCGATTACATGAATATCGGCGGCGCTAAATCAGTTGCTTTCGATATTATTTTTTCAGAACCTTCGGTTTACCGCAATTCAAGACAGGACGAAATAATTGACAGCATGATCAACAGTCTGGAAACAGCTCAGTATGCAATGGCATCAGGACAAGTTAGAGAAACAGGACTGATGTTAAGAAATATAATGACAGGGCTTTACAGTTTGAACGCCAGACAAGACGACGCTTCTTTTATCGAGGCTTCACGCGACTTTGGCAAAGTTGTACAGACGGTCGTTTTCAGTACACAGTCGGGCAGCGTTGAATCATGGCTGCCGGATTTAAATTCACCGCTCTTTATACCGGAAAATTTTGGAACTACGCTTGAAAGGTACAGGGTTGGAGAAAGAGAAAAAGCGCAATTCCCAATTTACGGGTTAAGAGAATCTGCCGGAGCCATAGGAAGCGTTACCGGAATAAAAGACAGTGACGGCATTTACCGCAGATTAAAACCTTTTACATTATTTGACGGAAAGGCAGTCCCCGGGCTGTCCGCCGCGTCACTTATGGTTTCGGGAAAAGGTCGGACAATAAGGTACTATGAAGAATCTGCGCTGCTTTACAGCGGCGGCTCTCTTCAATGGGAAGATATTACCATTCCGGTTAACAAGGATGGTCATGCTCTTTTGCGTTTCCGCGGAGATCTAAACCGTTATGGATCGTATAACGTACAGCAGGTTATTCAAAGCGCAGAAGCGTATGAACAAGGCGAGAGTCCGTTAATTCCGCCGTCCAATTTTATTGACGCTCATGTTTTCTTTGGAGTTTACGCTCAGGGTCTTTTTGATATTTTCCCAACTCCAATAGATTCTCTTTATCCGGGCGTTGGCGCTCATATCACAATGCTGGACAATATGCTTCAGGGAGATTTTATCCGTGAAAGCTCTCAATGGTTAAACATGTTTATTCTGTTGATTATTGTAATTGTAGTAGTAATTTTAGCCTTGTTTATACAGCGTGTTCCGGTATCTCTTACCGGTACGCTAATTATTATCGCCGGAGTTATCATTGGGTCTTTTGCCGCTTATCAATTCGGCGGTCTTTGGGTTCCAATGGTAACTTATCTTGTAGGAATTCTTTTCTCTTTTATCGCTGCGACCCTTTACAACTTTGCGACAGAGGGAAGTCAAAAACGTTTTATAAAATCTGCTTTCTCGCAATACCTGTCGCCAAAAGTAATTGAACAAATTATTCATGATCCTTCACAGCTTAAACTTGGCGGAGAGAAAAGGGAAATGACAGCGATTTTTACGGATGTCCGCTCTTTCTCCACAATATCGGAAGCCCTTGGCGACCCTGCAAAACTTGTAGAACTGCTTAATTTCTATCTGACCAGGATGAGCAATATAGTGCTTGATAATCAGGGAACAATTGATAAATACGAAGGTGATGCGATTATTGCCTTTTTCGGCGCGCCGGTTCACATGGATAATCATGCCGCGCTTGCCTGCCGTGCCGCAGTAAACATGAAAAAAGCCGAAGATAAAATAAATCAGGAAGCGCTGACAAACGGACTTGTAACGCCTCAGGTAATGGAAGCGTTAGCTGCTAAAGGAATTATTGAAAGCATTGATGATCGTAATCCGTTATTTACAAGACTGGGCATTAATACAGGCGACATGGTAGTTGGAAACATGGGCACTCCAAACAAGATGGATTATACAATAATGGGAAACGCAGTAAACCTTGCGGCGCGGCTGGAGGGAGTAAACAAACAATACGACACGGGCGGCATTTTAATAAGCGAATATACAAGGGGGCATATAGGAAACGAGTTTGTCCTGCGTCCTCTCAGCAGAGTGCGTGTTGTCGGAATTAATACTCCGCTCAGGCTCTACGAACTGCTGGACACCGCATCTGAAGCATCGCCTGAACTGCTGGAAATGGTGAAAAACTGGGAGATGGCTTTCAATTTATATGAAAAACGGGATTTTTCTTCAGCGAAAAATATTTTCCAGACGATAAGCGCAAAAAACAACAGCGACAAAGCGGCAAAAAAGTATCTTGACAGATGCGCAAAATACATTAATTCACCGCCGGATGAAAAATCCTGGGATAACGGGGTAGATAATTTAACAGAGAAGTGATTTGTTGAAAAATAAAAATTATTGGGATATAAAGAAAGTGAGGTGTATATGAAAAAATTGATCATTTTGTTAATCATGGGTCTTGTTGCTGCCGGATTTGCATCGGCACAGGTATCTGCCGGCGGCACTCTATATGTGGCAATTAAAACAGTCACATTAAAATCTTCCACGGGTTTTTTCGCAAGCAATAGGGGAACCTTAAATTACGGAGACCGCGTCACTGTTCTGCGGGTCAGCGGCAGATTTGTAGAGGTCCGAAGCAGTACAAATTCTTCAATTCAGGGATGGACGCCGTCAGCCAATATGTCCGCAAGACAGATTATTTCCGGAAATACAGGTTCATTGTCTGCAACAGAAACTGCGCTGGCTGGGAAAGGTTTTAATCAAGAAGTTGAAAACGCTTACAAGGCAAGAGGCAATCTCAACTATACTGATGTGGAAAGAGTGGAAGCAATAACCGTTACCGAAACCGGTCTTAGGCGATTCCTGGAAGAAGGCCGCTTAAAAATGGGGGATGAATAATGAAAGTTAAATTTTTTGCATTTTTATTAATTACTGCCCTGATATGCGCGCTTTGCTCCTGTCAGACTATAGCGACAGCCGCTGAAAAAAGCGCCGCCAGTGGAAACCTGCATCCTAATCTGGCAGATGCCATAAGCAGTACAAGCAGAGCG
>Ga0082212_10008360_pt1 | contig 13531 bp, 12 predicted proteins | sample TergutNt197P3_FD_71548 | JGI IMG/M metagenome (GOLD analysis project Ga0082212, IMG submission 71548) | Neocapritermes taracua P3 segment gut microbial communities from Petit-Saut dam, French Guiana - Nt197 P3 | ecosystem: Host-associated > Arthropoda: Insects > Digestive system > Gut ... | reverse complement strand
AGAGCTCTTCAGAAAGGGTATTATCGACTCCGCCGGGAAGTTCCCGCAGAAGAATGGAGAGTATACGCTTTGTGACACGCCCAAAGGCAAAATCACCATCGGCGAAACGGACATCGACAACTTTGTCAGAACCAAGGGCGCTATTTTTTCCGCCTGCCAAACCTTGCTGGAAAGCGCCGGGTTTTCGTTTGCCGATCTTGACCGGGTTTATGTAGCGGGCGGGTTCGGAAGGTTCCTTGACCTGGAAGACGCCAGAACCATAGGCCTTTTGCCGCGCTTGCCGGACGAAAAATATACCTTCCTCGGCAACAGCTCAATCATCGGAGCGTATCTGTCTCTGGTTTCCGAAGAACGCCGCACCTGTGAACATCAACTTGCGGGAAAAATCACCTACATGGATCTGAGCAGCGAGAGCCGGTATATGGATCATTACACTGCCGCGCTTTTTTTGCCGCACACCGATCAAAAATTGTTTGATTAACCAGCTCTATCGATCGCCTCAAGGCCGCAGCGGCGCATTAATTCCCTGTCATACAATAAATCCGCCGTTCCGTCCGCAGCAACCTGTCCATTCAACAGAATAACAACACGACTGCATACTTCGGCGACGAAGTTTAGATCATGTGTTGCCACTATTTTTGTGTGGTGCAAATTTTTTAAAATTTCAATTAATATTCTTCTTGCCTTATGGTCAAGAAAAGCGGTCGGCTCGTCAAACATTAAAACAGAAGGGTCCATTGCCAAAACCGTCGCTATTGCGGCAAGACGTTTCTCGCCCCAGGACAGTTTTAATGACGAACGGCTGCCAAGATGGTTAATATTTAATCGGGCAAGTGTTTCATTTACCCGTGTTTTTATCATATCATCCGGCAATCCGATATTACGACAGCCGAAAGCAACATCGTCAAATATAAATGGCATGAACAACTGGTCGTCTGGATTTTGGAATACCAAACCTATTTTTTTTCGTATTTCATTGACTGATTTTTTATCAAGTTGCAGATCGTCAATTGATACCGTACCGTTTTCCGGTGTTAGTATCCCGACTATTGTAAGCAGAAGCGTTGTTTTACCCGCACCGTTTTCACCAATTAATGCGATGCTTTCACCCTCGTTGACCTCCAGGTCTACGGCGTCAATCGCCTTTGTTTTATCCGAATATACAACCGTTACATTGTGCAGTTTCAGCATTACAGAAGCCTTTCCACAATCACGGCGAACAACCTGTTTACATCAACAAAGCGGAATAGTATGCACAACAGGAAAACGAAACACACAAAAACAATATCTTTTAATGCAAGCCGGGTTCTGACGCGGGCTTGCGGCACGTTTTGAAGGGCATATCCCCTGCATTTCATGGCGTTATATACACGATCCGCGCGGTCAAAACTGCGGATCAGCAGAAGGCCCGCAAAACTGCCCATATCCCTCATTTCGATCCCTCTTTTTTTTGAATTTCGTAAAGAGTACGCGGTATTCATGGAATACGCTTCATTCAACAATACCCCGATGTAACGATAGGTCATTTCAAACATTGTAATAAAAATACCCGGGATTCGCAGCCTCCGCATTACTGCGGTAAGAGCAGCCAGCGGCGTTACCGACACGAGTATTAATACGGCCATAACGCACAGATAGGTTTTTAACACTATGGTGATAAATGATATTACACCGCCGCTTATCATTACACTGCCAATAGCAAATACAGCTGTTCTGTCGAATAGTACATTGCTTATCCCCGCAAAAAGGCAAAACGGCAGTGCAAAAAGAAACCTTTTTAATAGCATTGCATAGGGTGTCCCGGAAAGGGCCATCATCAGCATGGTGTAAAAAATGTACGGAACCAGCCGTCCCGCGGCATACCGGCCGAATGAAACAACCGTAATAATAAAAAACGCCGATGCCAGCAGTTTTACCATCGGGTGCAGCCGGTGAATGATTGTGCTGCCGGCGGCCAATTGTTCAAGAGCATAAATCTCGTATATCTTGTTTTTCATCATACAGAAACGGCGGTATTCGTACCGGAGTTCTTGGGCTTTTTTTGTTTCCTCTTAACAAGAGAAATTATTAATACCGTAACCCCAGCAAGGGTGAAGGAAAGCGCGCCGCCTGCAAGGCCGGAGACACTGGCAGCAATTCCCTTGCTTTCAGCATCTGTGCCTCTGAAATTGTAATCCGGTAAAAAAGCCGTTTTATCCTGGATTGCCGTTGTTTTCTCTATAAATGAATCTTTTATTGCCGGTTCCGCTGTGCCGGTTATCTTTTTTATTGACCATGTTAGTCCGTCAGGGTGCGGGGAAACAAACAAAGACAGCACACCTCCTGCAATCAGGGTAATTAATACAAACCCAACAAGAACATTTCTGACAGATGCACCGCTTTTTACAGCCGTTCTTTCGAAAGTGCTTTCCATTATTTCAGGACGCATTTTATAAACAAAACATAGAACCGCGGCGGTTACAAATCCTTCGATAATACCAATTACAAGATGTATGGGCTGCATCAAAAGAAGGAAAGTTCCAAACGGCAATTCCGTAATTCCGGAAAGCCTCGTTGTTAGTACCACCGCGAACGCGCCGAGCTGTAACGCAACAACGGCCGCCGCGGCCGACGCTGCGCTTATTCTGCCGGCCGTAATTTTTTTTACAAGCAGCGGTTTAAAAATAACCGGATAGACAAACAGGCATGGAATAACGCCTACATTAAAAATGTTACAGCCGAGAGCGAGCAGACCGCCGTCAGCGAAAAACAGGCATTGTATAATCAACACCGCAGACAGGGAAAGCAGCGCCGGATAAGCTCCGAGCAGGGCGGCAAGCATAACCCCGCCGCCAACATGTCCGCTTGAACCTGTCGCAGGGATTGTAATGTTTATCATCTGCACGGCGAAGACAAAGGCGCCCATTACGCCAATAACAGGAATTTTTTTTTCGCAAAGATCGTCTTTTTTTACTTTAGCAACCGAAAAAGCAACAGCGGCGCCGCTGACAGCGCACATAGCCATTCCAACAGCAGGAGATAAAAGAGAATCTGCCATATGCATGTGGAAACAGTACAACGCAGGGCAGTTTTTGTCTATAGAGGGTGTATTAATTATTGCTGTAAAATTCTTTTACCGCCGCAAAAAATGCCTCAATATTATCCCAGCTTGTAAGAGGAGGAATATCGCAGCCGGAAGAAATTACAAAGTTCGGATACGCGCAGCATTTCGACATAAGATCAAGCGTTGCTTCTTTTATTGATTCCGGCGAACCGTTGCGAAATTGCCTGGCGGGTTCAATATTGCCCATTGCAATGGTGTTTTCCGGAATATGCTTCATCATTTCGGCCATATCAATTGTATTGCCGAAGTGATACGCATCCGCGCCGGTATTAAGTATTGAATCAATCATCTGAATTGTCGAACCGCCGCAGTTATGGTATATGACAATAAAATTTTCGTCCTGCACCGCCTCGTTGATTTTTTTTACATAGGGTTCCGAAAATTCGCGTGCCAAATCGGGCGAGAGCAGACCGGTAAGAGGTTCTGCCATAACGATCCCGTTTACACCGGTCTTTTTATATTCCAGAATATACGCAGTTAAAAATTCGGCGGCTTTTGAAAGCACTGTATGCATCATTTCACTTTCGTCATAACAGTACAGCATGGATTCTGACACGCCTACGATACGGCCCGTAAGCGAAAAAGGTCCGATTGTTCCGCCGAAAACCGGCCTGTCATGAATCATTTGAACCGCCTTAGCGGCAGCTTCAAGATAAATTGAGGTTCTGCCGGCACCAATGGACGGAACTTTCAGGGCAATTGCAGAGTCCATATCAGAAACGATACTGCCGACAACGGTAGGCACCTCATCATCTGATACCCTTATCTCGGAGCCGAAACATTCCGCTTCCAATGACAGATCCATAAGACTAACCGAGGCCGCGCCCTCTGTTTTTTCAGCGATCATCTTCATGCCCTTGGACTGATTGTCGCTGTCGGAAATAAGGTCTTTAACGGTTATTCCCATTAGTTGAATGCAGGGGAATGACAGAACCGGCAGAGGTTTTTTAACTTTCGCGGCTATTAATTCTTCGAGCCACTGATGCATATTGCGTTTCATGATTAAATAATATGGTTGTAAAACAAAAGATGTTCATTAACTAATTTGCTGTAATCAATGATAATTTTGTCCCTTTACATAATTTTAAATGAATAATATCATGCAATAAACCACTGCGCCGGAGGATAAAATGCTTTTTGAACAGGAAAGAGAAGAAGTCAGAATTGCCGGAACCAAACTGGACCGTTACGGACTTATTGCCCTGTCGGGCGGCAATGTCAGCAGAAGAATGCCGTCCGGGGAGATTTTGGTAACCCCTTCCGGAATGATCTATGAAGATATGGTAAGCTCCGATGTATTGGTAATGGATGTTGAAGGGAAAATAATAGAAGGAACAAGGGCCGCTTCCGTGGATACGGTTGCCCTGCTTTATATTTTTAAGAATATGCCCCATATTAACGCGGTTATTCATACACACCAGCCTTTTGCAACTGCGGTAGGCCTGGTTGCCGATGAATTGCCCTGTGCCGTAACCACCTTGCCCAATGCAACCAAAGGGCCGGTAAAGGTTTGTCCTTTTTCTTCCGCAGCAAGCATAGACATGGGGATTCAAACAGTCAAAAACGCGGGCAGTACTCTGGCGGTAATTCTTAAGAGCCATGGCGTAATTGCTCTGGGAACTTCTTTAAAGGAAGCGCTTTATTCCTGTATTTACCTTGAAGAAGCGGCCAAAACCTTTGTTTATGCCAAAAGCATGAGCGATAACGTAGCATGTCTTTCGCAGGCTCAGTGGCAGCAGGCGGCAGACACCTTTAAGTATTACGGTCAGGATAAACCGCCCATGCCAGACGAGCTGCGAAAGACAATATCGTAAAAAACCTTACATTTTTAAATCTCGATAACTATTTTTGTTACATCTTTTTTGTTCTGAATATTCATATTCAGAGCATCCTGCAGCTGTTCCAGCTTATACCGGTGAGAAACAATGTCCTTAACTTTGATTGTTCCTGAACCGATAGCCTGAAGGGCCGCGGGATAGTTATGGCAGTAACGGAAACTTGTAACAATAGAACCTTCTTTCATCAAAAGTCCGTTCATGTCCACCGGCTGTGTCGGTTCACCGTACATTCCTACAACCACCATGACCCCGTTGGTTTTCATCATGCCGATGCTCTGGGCCGCAGACTTCTGGGAGCCGGTACATTCGAATATTTTGTCTACGCCGCCGGAAAGCTTGTTGATCTCCGCCACCACATCCGCATCGTTGTCGTTAAAGATATGCTTTACTCCCAGCGCCTTTGCTTTTTCGAGCCGGACTTTGTTGTGATCTGTCATGTAGATTTCGGTGATCCCCTGGGCCATTAGCACCTGGGCAACACAAAGGCCAATGCATCCTGTGCCGAGTATCGCCGCACTTTGGCCGAATTTAATACCGCTGATGGACACTGAATGAATGCCCACCGCCAGAGGTTCCGCAAGACAGGCGTCCGCCGTGTCGGTGCCGGGCATGGCTTTAAAAACCAGGTTTCCCGGCCAGGCGAGGAATTCCTTAAAAGCGCCGAAGCATCCGGGAACAGACATAAAGACCATTTCCGGGCACATATTGTAGCGGCCTTCAAGGCAGGTAGGACACTTGAAACATGCCTTGCCGGGTTCTACCGCAACGATATCGCCGGGCTTAACGTGTTTAACGTTCTTTCCTACCGCTTCCACAACCCCGGCTGGTTCATGCCCCAGAACATGGGGAAATTCCAGTACCCAGCCTCCGATACGGCCGGCTTTAAAGAATTCAAGATCCGCTCCGCAGACACCGACGTTTTTTACCTTTACCAATACATCATCATCGCCGTATTCCGGAATGGGCAGTTCACCCATTTCAATTTTTCCCGGCCCCAGCATAAGGGCGGCTTTCATTTTTCCTGACATGGTTTCCTCCTATTCAGGAACGTTTGCGGCAAGTTCAAAAATAAACCCATCAACTTCCACAAAGGCGATTTTTAGCCCTGGCATCGGAGAGAAGGGTTCAACAACAACTTTTAAACCTTCCATAGCTTTTTCCAGATCCGGCACCTGATAGGAAACATGGGGGTTCTTTAACAAAATCGGGAAGAACGTGCACCCTGGTTCCGGCCGCAAATACTCAATAAAAAATTCAGTTTTTTTGGGGTCAGTTGCATAAAGCCCAAGCTCCTTAAAGTGAATTTCATCTTTCTGAACCTTGTCCGTCGGCAGCCCGACATGATTAAAGGTCCAATCCGCTGTTTTCATAAATTGCTCCTTGAGAAAAATATTTATAAAACCGCCAGGGGCTTTATTTTTATCCCTGTTTGAGGGAGCTAGTAACTGAGGCTGTTCCAAAACTTCAGTTTTTGGAACAGCTACCTTAGATTTGCGAGAAAAAGCGGCTGAACCACTTGAAGTGGTTAAGACGCTTTTTCTAAAGCTTGTTCCGAAACTAACAGAGTTTTGGAACAAGCTCAGCTGAGAAAACGGCCGAATATCTCTCCATTTACTTCTTTTAATGAAGGCTGAATCTTTAAGAAAATATTTTTATAGTAATCCGAATATTGCTCATACTTCTTTAGATCCGGCTCATAAGTTGCGCCGCTTTTGTAAACAGCTTGTATCGCTTCTTCTTCGTCCTTGTAGAGGCCGGCACCAATTCCCGCAAGCATTGCGGCGCCTAAAGGAGTTGCCTCATAAAGCTCCGGCGTTTCCACCGGCACCCCCAAAATATCGGCCTTGGTCTGCATCCAAAAACGGTTTTTTATGGCTCCGCCTGTGGCTTTTATAACGGTAAGTTCTTCTTTGGAATTTGCATTCATTGCTTCAAGCAATTCACGGGTCTTATACGTTAAGCCTTCTACGGTAGCCCTGATAATGTCGCCCCGCCCTGCCTGGTTGCTCATTCCAATATAAGCGCCCAGAGATGTCGGTTCCATACGCGGAGCATTTGAACCGGAAAAATGAGGAAGGAAGGTACAGCCATGAGAACCGGGGACAGAAGCTTCCGCTTCGGCCATCAAATTTTCCCAAACCTTTTCATCATTGGGATGTCCGTAGTTGTTTTTAAGCCATTCCATCATATCGCCTGAAACTGTCGACGAAATACTGCACCAAAGATTACGGGCTACATGACTTTCCACATAGAAAAAGTTATCGGTATAGGTGGTATCAACTTTGGTCATAGCTTTTACGAGCATTTCCCAGGTTCCGTTAATGTCCATAAGATCGCCGCCGGATTTTATTCCGGCCGCAAGAGCGGCGCAGATATAGTCATGCCCGCCAAGTACCACGATTTCATCGCCTGTAAGCCCCGTTTCCGCGCATATCGACGGCAGCACTTTTCCCAATACGGTTCCGCTTTGCGTCGGCGTGGGCAGGATATGACCAGGCAGTTTAAGCGCGGAAACAATTCTGTCCGACCAGGTATGCGTCGGCTGTTTCATTGCTGAAAAGGTAGAACCCATTGAAAAATCGGTAACCATTTCACCGGAAAGTTTATAATTTACATAGTCTTCTATTAAAAGCCACTTAAAGGCTTTTTCTATTATTTCCGGTTTGTTCTGCTGCATCCACATAATCCGGTAAATGCTGTTGATAACCATGGGCCTCATACCGGTTTCGGTAAACATTTCTTTTGGGGAAATAATTTGCTGCGTAGCTTCGTACTGCGGCAAGGTGCGTGTACAATGCCAGGAGATAAGGTCGTACAATTCCCTGCCGTCCTTATCCATGGGAAGCCCGTCCATGCCAAAACCGGTTACCGCCATTGCCCTTAGTTTACCGCCTGCCGGGATTTTTTTTATTGATTGCGAAATAACCGTTTTAACGCTGTTCCAGATATCGTCGTATTTCCACACACACCATGCGGGATGAGCGGGATCGTCATTGGTCGTTTCAAGTTTGGAGGAAGCCTCCGCCGCCGGCTTTCCGGACAAATCATAAATAACTGCTTTAATACTGGTAGAACCCAGGTCTATTCCCATTATCAGATCCATAATACCTCCAAATTTATACCCCTTTATTTATACCCTTTTATTTATACAATCGATCAGTACCTGCCGTATTGATCGATTGTTTCGAGCATGGCTTTATAATTTGCCGGATTTACAGAACTGTGTATGGAATTACTGGAAGAACAAATATATCCTGTTGTTCCTTTGGCTATCTCAAGGCAACGCCTGGTTTCTTCCACCGTATCATCTACTGTACCGAAAACTAATGTGGTTGCGCAGTTTACATTTCCCTTTATAGCAATGCGATCTCCGTAAGTATCTTTTATATGCTTTAATTCCATTCCCGCTATTGGGTCTATCGGATCCAGCAGATCAATGCCCGCATCAAGGTAAAAATCCAAAAGCGGCATAAGATACCCGTCGCAATGTTTAAGAACAAAAAATCCCAGATCCTTATATGCGCCTATTATACGCTTAAGTTCGGGATAAAAAATTTCTTTAAACATTGCCGGGGAAATTGTAGGTCCGTTGCTGTCGGCCACATCGTCTCCGGTATATATAAATCTGCACCCGGTTTTTGCCACTTCCTGCGCCATGAGTATCTGGGCGTCAACCGTCATTTTTACCAATGCCTTGATAAACTCCGGTTCGTCCATGATGTTGCAAAGAAAATCTTCATAGGCCATAAGCCGGGAAGGAATTGACCAGATATCATTCATGTGGAGTATTACCGCTTTTTCCCTGCCGTATTTCTCCAGCATTTCTTTAAGGGTTTTATAACGTCCTTCCTTGTATGGATCAGGAGGGGTATACGCTGCCAGTTCATCCATGTTATGGATCGGGCCTTCTATGGGAAAGGAATGCGCTTCCTGGGTATACTTTTTTATCATGCCCCATTCATCCCGGAACAACCCGTCCCCAATGTTTTCGGAAGAATAGTTAATGTCCACGCATACGGCGTCGGTAAAAGCGGCGGAAAATTCTTCAAAAGTATGCCCGCCGGTTTCTCCGGCGGCGCCCGGCATAAGGACGTCTATAACAACTTTGTCGACTAACCATTCAAAATGAGGAACCTTGTCCAAAGGCTCCCGCATGAGTACGGCCGTTACCCGTTCCAGTGAATTCATGTAATCCCCTATTAATGCTTAGTATATGTGCATTTTTGTATTTCGTCATAGAGGGCAATAATATTCTCCACCGGCATATTGGCCTGGATGCTGTGATCCGGACCGCAAATATAACCGCCGTCCTTGCCCAGGATGCGGCTCCGTTCGCGTACCTCCCTGCGGACATCATCGGGGCTTCCAAAGGGCAGCGTTTTCTGGCAGTTTATCGCGCCAAAGAAAGTAATATGAGCGCCGAATTCATCCTTCAGTTCCCTGGGATCGTTCCCTTCCAAATGCGCCTGCACGGTTTCCCAAATATCCATACCCATATCGACCAGATCGGGAAAGACCGGCCTGAACGTACCGCAGCTATGAAACCAGACCTGCAACTGATACGATTTTACCAGGTCAAAGAGCCGCCGGTAGGTTGGTTTAAGGAATTTTCTCCAGGCTTCGGGGGAAATCATCATTCCCCGCTGGGTGGAAAAATCATCGCCAAGCCAAAAAGCAAACGCCCTTGGAGCAAAGGCGTCCATAATTTTCCGCATCGTATCTGTCAAGAATCCTTCGATACGGGCAATAGCCGCTTCGGCCATCTCCGGCTCGGTAAGCATAAGAACCAGGGCTTCCTCCATGCCGAACATATCCATCAGGGTATTCAAGACCGGTAAAAAACCAATCGAAAGTATCATCGGATATTTTGGGTCTATGGCATCCACCCGCTGGCGGTAAATTTCCATATCCAGCGTATCGACCGTCGGCCAGGAATAATTTTCGATGTCTGCAACACTCTGTGCGTTTGCAAGGGGATACGAACCGCGACCGGTGTGGTACGAGCCAAAAACTTCGCTGGCGCCCCATATATTCTTTCCTTCTTCCAGCCTAAAGGCTCCTGAATAGGATACCTTTCTTATATCTGTTTTTAGGAAGTCTCTTACACCCTCTTCGTCCTTTACACCTATACCGTCGCACCAGTAGGCCAGATCGTCAATTCTGCCCAAAAATGCCGGTACCTGATCAGGCTGCCGGTGAGCCAGCGCTTCTTTTACCCGTTCAATATGATTCATAAAATCCGCCTGAATTATCGTTTCAGTATACTTCCCGGTTGTCAAGCTTAATTATCTGCCAGTTTTAGGAAAAAACTCATTTTTCCGGATTTTTAAAAATTTAGCTTTACAATAGTATGTGAAAAGTTTACAATTGCTAAGCTTTGGAAAAACCAAAGTACCTTTTCTTAAATTCAGGAGGAAAAAATGGGAGTTAAAGCAAGAATTTTCACAGTGTTTATTGCCATTACCCTTGGAATCGTGTTCCTGGGCTGCGGCGGTGGAACAAGCGGCGTCGGCAGCGGAGAGATCCGAACCGTTGGACTTCATGGTTCACCCGATGAGGAATACTATCAGTTGAATTTCGTAACGGGTGTTGAATACTGGTTCCCCGTATACGAAGGTTTTAAACAAGCCGGAAATTTATTGGGTGTAAAGACCTTTTATACCGGCTGTACCGAATACGATGCCAACAGGGAAGTAGAAGTATTCGAACAGACCCTGGCAAAGAACCCCAAAGGCATTTTCCTTTCCCCAATCACGGCGGAAGCCTTTAAAGAACCCGTTGACAGGGCCATCGCTCAGGGTGTCGCCATTATTACAATGGCTTCCGATTCGCCTGAATCCGCCCGGAACGGTTATATTACTTCCAATAACGTTAACGAAGGCCAGCATGCAGCACGGGCTATCGGCAATGCTTTGGGAGGACGGGGAAAAGTCATGACCCTCAGGAACCCCGGCCAGACAAACCACGATATCCGCATTGATACCTTCATTGCCACAATCAGGGATGAATTCCCCGGTATCCAGGTAGTCGCAGATTCACCCTCGAATCAGGATCCGGACAGGGCCTATTCCGCGGTAATGACCGTAGCCCAGATGCATCCTGACCTGGGCGGAGTATGGATGCCCGAAGCCAATTCCGCCATGGGCGCTTCCAGAGCCGCGGTTGAACTTGGCGGCGGAAAGGCCAAGATATTGGTTATTTGCGCAGACGTTAACGAACAGATTCTGGATATGCTCCAGACCGGCGATATGTTCGGTGCGATCAATCCAGACCAGGGCTTGCAGGGCTTCTTCGGCATGCTCATGCTCTTTATGGCAGCCCATCCCGAGCTGATTGACCCCATGAACGGAAAGAAAGCAATGGGACAGAATCCTATCTACATTCCCTATATGGACAACGGTCTTACTCTGGTTACCGCACAAAATGCCCAGTACTTCTATGTGGATAAATACGCAGCATCACTTGGGTATTCCAGCATCCAGGATATGTTGGGTCCCGGAACCGGTGTTCCCAGAAGATAGTTAAGGACTAAGAGTATCAATACAAAGCTCAAACAGGTTTAACCATCATGGGTTTGCCTGTTTGAGCTTTTTCAGGTTATAATGAAAAAGCTATATTTTCTTGAATCCATTTATTGAGTGGTGAAGATGTGAGTGAACATTTACTGGAACTAAAAAAAGTTTCAAAATCATTCGGAACAAACCAGGTTCTATTTGACGTTAATTTTACCCTCGACCGCGGAGAAATTCATGCCCTTATAGGTGAAAACGGCGCGGGTAAATCAACCATGATGAATATAATAGACGGCCTTGTACGGCCTGATTCCGGGGAGGTTTTTCTGGAAGGGCATCAGGCCAATATATACAGCCCCATCGACGCCCAGAAACTGGGCATTGGATTTGTCCATCAGGAAATTGCCCTCTGTCAGGATGTCTCGGTTGCACAGAATATTTTTATGTCCCAGGTTCCGGTAAACGTGGGAAAAAAAGCCTTTATGAATTACAAAAAGCAGTCAAGAGAAGCGCGGGAACTTTTAAAACGCCTGGACAGTGAAAACATAGATCCAACAGAACTTGTAATGAACCTGAGCACGCCCAATCAGCAGATTGTGGAAATTGCCAAAGCGCTCTCTCAGCAATGCAAGGTACTGATCCTTGATGAGCCGACAGCGGCATTAACGGAAACCGAAACCAAAGCACTCTATAAATTAATGCGGCAGTTAGCGGGACAGGGAATTGGGATCATCTATATAAGTCACCGCATGTCTGAAATTTTTGAAAATTGCGATACCGTATCAGTACTCCGGGACGGAGTTATGATATCAAAATACAATGTAAAAGAAATACCATCAGTTCAGCAGCTGGTAAACGATATGGCCGGACGGGAAGTCTCAATGCTCTATCCCGAAAAAAGAAAGGACACCCGGCCTGATGACGAAATAATCCTGTTGGAAGTAAATAACTTAACCGACGCAAACAAAAAATTTAAGGACATTTCATTTAAGCTTTTCCAGGGAGAAATACTGGGATTTTCCGGCCTAATCGGTTCCGGGCGCAGTGAAACCATGCAGGGAATTACCGGGTTACGGCGTATTAAAAGCGGAACGATTAAATTTATGGGCCAGGACATTACCGGAATGATGCCGGGAAAAATCTTTTCCCTGGGGCTGCTTTATATGTCGGAAGACCGGAAGCGGACAGGACTTTTCCTTGACATGAGCATAAGCCCCAATGTCAGTGCCATACACCGGGATCTGATTGGAAATAAAGGTATGATCCAGTTCGGAACCGAAAAAAAACTTGCAAAAAAAATGGTGGCGGATCTTAATGTCAGGGCACACAGCATGGAGCAGCTGCTGCTGGAGCTTTCCGGCGGGAATCAGCAAAAGGTTTTCCTGGGCAAGCTTCTGGCCAAAAAGCCGGAACTGGTAATCCTTGACGAACCGACAAGAGGTATAGATGTGGCGGCAAAGGCGGAAATCCACAAATTGCTGCGGAATCTTGTTGCCCGGAATATCGGCGTAATTATCGTATCCTCGGAACTCAACGAAATTATCGGCATGTGCGACCGGGTTGCCATAATGAATGAAGGATCTATTGTCGGAGAAGTTGAAGGTAAAAATATTAACAACTCCGATATAATGTATTATGCTTCCGGGGCCTTCAGAATGGAAGGCAGTAAAATTAGCAGTGGAGCGTCAGATGAGTGACATACCAAACACAGAAAAAAGGAAATTCAGCCTGAAAAAACTGCCTGTTCTTCAGCTCAGGGAAATTAACCTCCTGCTGATAATTGTGGCAATTATTATCGTGCTTTCATTTACCTCCCCTTACTTTGCAAAGTGGGCAAACATTAAAGTTGTTTTGGGTTCTCTTTCAATAGACGGTATTGTAGTCATTGGAATGACAATCATATTAATATCCGGAGGCATAGATCTGTCTGTGGGATCAATGATGTGCCTTTCCATGACGATTATTGCCAAATTATTTTTAAAGGGTATGAACCCATGGATGGCCGCTGTCCTGGCTGTAATTGCCTGTGCGTGTATCGGCGCTTTTATAGGGTTCTTGGTAACCCGGGTCCGGCTCAG
>Ga0082212_10008359_pt1 | contig 13533 bp, 9 predicted proteins | sample TergutNt197P3_FD_71548 | JGI IMG/M metagenome (GOLD analysis project Ga0082212, IMG submission 71548) | Neocapritermes taracua P3 segment gut microbial communities from Petit-Saut dam, French Guiana - Nt197 P3 | ecosystem: Host-associated > Arthropoda: Insects > Digestive system > Gut ... | reverse complement strand
CTTTTGTTGTGGTGTTTTGAAACAATTCCATTTTCGGCTTTTATCGCTGAAAAACAAGCAGGATTTCAGGTTTTTGTGAATTTTATAAGAGAAGACTCGCCGGATTAAGGGCTAATCATCACGAAGCAGTAGTATGCTAGAGATACAATGTCCCTCTTGAAAAAAATGACTATTTCGATAGAATGAATGAGTGAATGTATCAGTTAGTTCCTGTTCAACATACATTGTCAAGAAGGTGCCTATGCCTTCTTGCTTATAGCATAGCGTTACTTCCCCAGAGCAACGCTATGCTTTTTTATTATTCTTGAAATTATTTGCGATACCCTATTGACTTTTCGGTGTTTATAATTTAGAATGATACAAATCCAATGAGCAATCATTGGTCGTCGCCTGACTGTTTGTTTGGAAATCTTCTAATCAGGAATTCGACGTTGGTACGCAATAGGCTGCGTAATTAAAAAGATGAGATCGGACGCACTGGGGAAATCCGGCGGAGACGACCGACGGCTCATTCCAATGTCCACTTGCGAGTGGTTGTTGAAATGAATCGTTTATCGTTTCTCCTACAACACGCCAATTAGATGGCTTTTCCGAAACTGTAAGCAGGTTCACGTAAAATAAACTGGTTGCTTCTATTGAAGGGCATCAGTCCTGATTACAGGCACATCTCTGACCTTGAATGTTGGGGGACAGAACTGGCGGTCGATATGAATCGAACGTGAGGCACTGCTGGAAAGATGCAGAAACAGTTGCAGTTGGGATGTGATGCGAATTGATAAGATTTGCTAGGAGAGGAATAACCACTATGAAGTTATTGGCTGCACCACACAGTGGGACGTAAAGTCGTCTGCTGGACATAAACATGTGGCGACGAACCTCTGATACTGATTTTGGTATTCGGGGGAGGAAGCCTCCCTCTGGTCTATTCCTTCAACTCGTTTATTTGTTTGTTCATTCGCTTTCGATCTCCTCCAGAGCATGATGCTGGTAGCGCATTGATTTACTGCGCTGTGTCATCTGCTCAAATCACGCTGTTTTGCTCTTCATGACCAGGTACTCACTAGCCGGACACTCAATGGACTCCATGAAGTTATGCAGACTACACCGAGAGAACAATTACGTATACCCGATTTTTTTATACCTGCCGATTAGTTCTTAATATGTGCCTTCGAGAGCGTTAATATACTTTGCAGCGGACTTAATAGGGAACGTTTCACCGGTTCGCAACGCTCTATTAAGTTTCCCCGCTCTTAATATCCCCACCCCGCCGATTCATTGTTTTGCCGCCAGGTTCGCCTCGTGTGGGGCTTTCGGTGGGACATTGGTATTTTATACCCTGTCGGCGGAGAAGCCCAAGGAATCGGCAGTGTGGCGGTCTTGGTGAAAATCTATTTGGACGGGCTTGGATTCCGACTGCAATCTGATAGAATGAACGTGTATGGTGGTAAAAGCCAAGTCGTCAACACAGAAGAGCAAACCGCAAAAGAGCGAACCGAAGAAGCAGGGTAACATTTACGATGCCTTCGCCAAGCAGATGCTCGCCCAGATTGTCGTGTTTGCCGATTTCCTATTGTACTACGCTGATAAAAAGTTCGTCGCCGAGATCAACGAAAAGAAAATCACGGCTGTACCGACACACTATATCAACAGGGGCGGCAGGGAGCAGATTTTAGATTTGGCATTCCACTGCCCGCTGAAGTATGGAGACGGTAGCCTGATGGCAGTGGTTATTTTTGAGCATCAGAGCGGTAGCCTAAAAAAGATGCCGCAAAAATTATTGCGCTACATCAGTGCGATTTGGGATGCAGAATTGAAGGAGGGAAAGAAAATCCTATCCGCTCCATACTTTTTGGTGCTTCGGACAGGAAAAAAGCCACACAAGGGACGGTTCCCGAAGTTATCGGATTTACTCCCGAAGGGTAGCGACGGCAAACCGTTGGGCAAGGCGTTTGAAATTGAGTATGATGTAATTGATCTGCCTGCTTGGGATTTCGAGAAGTTGGTCGGCGGAGCGGTATTGCGATTAACGCTTGGAATTCTACACAAGATGACTGGCGGCAACCTTGATGAACTCTCGGAGGCGTTGAAGCCGCTTTTGGAAATTGCCCATGCGGGAAAGCGGATTGACTTGGCGAAGGACGTGATGCCGTTTGTGGCGAAGGTATTTGCGGCGAACAACCGCCGACTTGACGAGGAGCAGATGGACGAGTTGTTGAAGCCGATTTTTACGGGAAAGGAACGAGCGATGATAAAAACAGTTTTTGAAGAAAAATATGATGCGGGGATCGCCGATGGCGAGGTCAAAGGGAAAGCGGAACTACTTCTGAAAATCCTTCGGGAGAAATTTCATAGGGTTCCGAAAGAGACTGAAAGGACAATTCGTCAAATGACTGATCCGGTTGCATTGGACTCGTGGGCGGTGCAAGCCGCTACCTGCCAATCACTAAATGAGTTTGTCGAGGCGTTGAAGTAACTCACGGAGAGCGGTACGAAATACTATAGCATACAGGCGGGACGGATGGCAACCCGTAAATTTATTTTGACCGCCGTGCTTGCCCCGTGTTGCGGTGTTCGGAGCGAGGTTGGTAACTTTGTACCCTGCCGAGGTGAAAGCCCACAAATTGGCTTGTGTGGCGTTTCGTTAAAAATGCCGATTCACCACTGTTTTCTGGAGTACCCGCCCACTGGAATCAGCGATTGAATGCGCCTTACTCTGGCAGTGTTTCTACTACCCGTTTGCTACCCGTTATTTTTCAGGACTACCCGTAAACCCCGATAAAACCGGCATATAAAAGATGGAGTTTGATGGGGCTTGACAAAGCCTCTTATTTCGTTAATATGCTAGGAAATAAGGCATTTTTGTATTTTCTTGCGATGTAGTCCATACGCCCTCCGAAGCCGAAGGTTACTGGTTCGAGTCCAGCCGAGGATAATGGTATTGTACACCTCCGCGCCACAAAATGGTGTTTTTGTTATTGTATTTTAGCCACAGATTACACGGATGGACACAGATATTGCAAAACAATCCGTGAAAATCAGTGTAATCCGTGGCTCAATTTCATTCCGAAAAAAAGACGATTATTGACGTGGTGCAGTAGAGCAACGTCTTCCTGTTTTGACCGTCTTGCCTAAATTGCACACCACCATTGGAACAGGCACAAAAAATTTACAGAACGAAAAACGACATTTTGCTCTCGTGTATCCTCACACCAACCCGGACGACCGCCGCAACATCCAAGACACCCCCCAGAGTAATACGATTCCCAACAGTACCCACCAGCGATCCCAAATCGGCGTTTGCGTGTTACGTGCCGGAAGAATCCGATGAACATGCTCCTCAAAATGCCGAGTCAATAGATTCCAATCGTCGCCGATAAACTCTGCTCCGCCGCTTCGTTCTGCAATCATCTTCATCATTTCCGGTTGCGCTGCAATGTCCAGCCGCTCCCGAAGATTGCCGCGAACATGGAACTCCGCAATACCGATAATGTCATCCGCCTGTCTGCCGGCGACCTTTGCCTGATAATGTCCTTCCGGCAAACGACCGAACACCACACGATACTGTCCCGGTCCGCCAGCAGGAACCGGTGAAACCAATCGCGGTCGCTCCAACGTTTCGCCGGACAATTCGACCGTCGGCGGCTCACCGATTCGGTCTTCCCGAACCAAGAGCATCGCCGTTGCCGCCTCATCGGTTGAAAACGTCGTCGTGTCCGTTCGCAATGCCAACTCCTGCGACGGCAACAAACCAACGTTGGAAACCAACCACCGCACCAAACTCCGCCAAAGTGCTGCGTAGATTTCGTCTCGGTCTTGAAATGTCGGCGGCAAAAACGCCCAACGCCACATTCCCGCCCCTTCAACCACCACAACACGTCCGTTTCCGACGGGCTGATACGTAATCACCGGTGCCGATTGATTTCCTTCGGTTGCCGATGCCAACACCACCGCAAGCGGTTTCAAAGTACCCGGCGTGGTAACGGCGGCAAGCGAAGGCATCCCGGAAAGGGAATCTTCCGCATCGGGATTGCCCGACAACCAACGCAGTGCTTGTCCTGCCGGTGTCATTTGCAAACGGAATCGGGATTCTTGCGACGGTTCCCAACGCACCGGGAGCAACTGTCCCAGCCGCTCATTGATTTGCGTCGTCGGCGAACCACGAAAACAGACCAGCGAACCGTTGCCTTCCGTCAACCATCGGCGTAACCGGGTCAACGCCGGTGAATCCGAAGCGGCGGAAAGAAACACTTCCGCATCACGTCCCAAAATAACGATCTGATACCGGTCGAGTTCTCCTTCGGCGGTCAAAAACCGGTCTGCCTGGGTTTCAATCGTCCAGTTATCTGCCCGGATGTTCTGATTCTCCTCGTCCCCTTCTTCCAAGCCGGACTTGATGGTGCGGCGAAGCAATCGTCCCGGTGCAACCTGAACCACGCTGGTCAATTCAATGGAAGGGTCGGCGGAAAGCGTGCGAACCAAATACTTCGTATCCCAATACGGTTTGCCTTCCAAGAGCAACACCCGGACGGGTTCATTCACGACCCGCAACAGCAATGTTGCCGCATTGTTCACGAGAGTGACTTCGCCAGGCAGCGGTTCCACGAAAAATTCGTATCGGTACAGACCGTTCTTGGGTTGCGAAATCATCCACGACGTTTCGACGAAATCATTTTCGGGAATCTCTATCTCACGTTGCTCCAATGTTTCGCCGTCGAGTTTGAGCAACACGAGCGCATTTTTTGCCGAGGTGCCGCGCTGACGAACATACACGCTAACGGGAACCTGTTGAGCGGCGAAGGCGATTTCCTGCGAAAGTCCGAGTTCCAATTCCAAGTCGTTGACTTCGCTTGCTCCGGTGAATGTTCGCGTGAAAACCGGTGTCGCCATCACTTTGGTTTTTGCCAAACTTTCCCGAAGCCGAACGAGCGAACCCTGATTATGAATACCGTCGCTCAAAAGAAGGACGAATTGTCCCTGAGGACGTTCGGAATCAAGCGACTGCTCCAATGCCGCCGCCAAATCGGTTGCCGAACCGACCGGCTCGTTGGTAGCCAGTTCATCGAACGACGTGTTGTGCAGTTCATTGTCGAAGCCGAAAATCCGAACTTCGTATTTTGGTTCAAACTGTTTCAGTGCCGATGCTGCGAGTTCGACTGCCGCATCATATCGTGAACGTCCGTCCATATTTGCCGACATGCTTGCCGATTGGTCAACGAGAATCGTCAGCAGCGGTTTTCCGGGCGGCGGTGGAATCGGTTCCATCCACGTCGGATTGAGCAACACGACAAACGGCAAAAGGAAAGCGATGCTCATTAAGGAGAGAATCCCCACACGCCTGTAACCGGTAATTCGCCGTCGGCTTGACCAGCCGTACCAGACCAGCATTGCCGATGCGATGAGCACCAGCGGAAACCAGAGGGCAAGCGGAATCAGTGGGTCAAAAATAATTCGGGACATCGGTTGTGTGTAAAAAAATGAGGGAATTGTCAAGCGGAACCTGCCCCGACGGACTGGCATTATGTCCCTAACCGCCGGGGCAATTTCGCTGTCGGATCATAAATAGCCGTTTTTCTCCTTGTGAATTTTTTGTGTCCTTCGTGGAAACTGGGTTTTACTCCTTTTTCCATTCAACAACGACGGTTGTCGAAATCCCGCCGCGGGGCGTAAAGGATGCCGTCAACTTCATCTGACGCGGTTGCAACGTGCTGACCAAGTCGTCCAGAATCCGGTTCGTGATGTCTTCATAAAAGATGCCCTGATTCCGAAATTGCTGCAAATACAATTTCAAACTTTTCAGTTCGACGCAAAGTTTATCGGGCACATACTGAAAAGTGAGCGTACCGAAGTCCGGCTGTCCCGTCTTCGGACAGACCGACGTAAACTCCGGGCAAACAATCTCGATCAAATAGTCCCGTTGGGGAAAGGAATTTTCAAAGGTCTCCAGCATTGATGTTTTTTAGCACAACAGAGTAGCAATACCGCATCATTCGATGCATGCTACCAATTTCAATCAACCATTTGGGATAATTGTAGTCACCCGGCGCAGTTTTACAAGAGCGGCACCGATCACATATTCGTTTCATCATCTTCGCAGTGGGCATGAGTCAGCGCATCCATTGCCTTTACAAGCGGGGCAATCTGTTCCTTGTACTGCGTGTAAATTCGGCAGATGCGGTAACTCTGCGGAATGTGTCGGAATAATTCGTCTTCCTCCAACTGCCGAATACAATCTGCTGTCGAATCGTACAGAAAGTTTTGCGATGCCATCGGGCGATGCGAATCAGGACGGTGCAGATGTCGGGCAATGTCCACTTCAAAGGGAATCGACCGCGCAGGCTCCGGCAAATGTGCAATGATCGAACGCCGAAAGGATTCCTCATCGGCAAAGACGCTCATCTGTTCCCGCTCCCCTGCTTGAAAGATCACCGTCGTTTCCGCCGCTAAATGCAGCGGCACACGCCGTTGTAAAAAATCGTGCCACGCCGGATACAGTTCCCACTTTTTGGGATCGTCAGACTGATCCCATCTGGCAACATCCACGAGCAACGACCATTCCGTAAACCGCAGGTACTCGTCCAGATGTTCCAAAGGATCGCCCGGAAAGAGCAAATCCCGGCTTTCGGTAAACAACACGCCCAGCGCAATGTCAATCGCCCGAACCGCCCGGTGAAAATAAACCGACCGAAACAACTCTGCCCGAACGGAAAGAAACCGAGTGAGCGTTGCAAACCCACGTTGATGCACCGTCAATCCGTGCCGAGTGAAAAAGGAATAATGCAACAATCGGTCAATATCAAATGCTCTCGCACTAAAACCGGTCATGTACGCATCGCGGAGCACGAAGTCCATGTTATCGACAGTGTAGAGTCCGCTAAAGAGCGACCGCAGGAGTCGCAACCATGTATGTTTGCCTTGTGCTCCGGTAACGGGTCGGACAATCAGAAAGGCGATCTGTTCGGGATCGAGCGTTTCATTTTCTTCAAGGGTGCCGAGCGGATTGCGTCGGATTTGCCGGAGCATCGGGGCGAGTTTTTGCCGAATGATTTCCGCTCCCAATTTTTCATGGTTCAGATTATACTGCGACAGAAAATGGGCATCGAAAAAATGTCCGAAGGGACCGTGTCCGACATCGTGGAGCAGAGCCGCCATCCGAACGAGCGATTCGAGATATGTCCGGCTGGGAAGCGTTTCCCCCACTTCGTTGCACACATCGACGAGACTCGGATAGAGTCGCTCCAACGTTTTCGAGGCAAGGTGCATGGCACCGAGCGAATGTTGGAATCGGGTATGTTCCGCCGTGGGATAGACGAGCCACGCCGTTTGAAGTTGGTGAATTTGCCGCAGCCGCTGCACCCAGTTGGAGTCGATGATGTCCCGCTCGGAGACTTCACCGGCTTCGATTGCTGCCGTGAAAGGAATGTATCCGTGAATAGGGTCCTGCGATAAGTTTTCTCCGGCAAAGTAATTGTAGTGGCGAGTGTTGTTTGGCATGGATTTTCTCGTGAAAACACCGAGACCCGATTTTAGCATTATTTGGCGGGATAGACAGTCTCTCCATGATCTTTCCGGGAGCGACGGGTTAACGGTAGGCAATCGACCTCCGGGCGATTGCGTCGGCGATAGCCGACTGGAGTCTTTCGGGTCTGGGGAGATTGCTCCCGTTGGTCGAAATGACGTGCCTGGTCGAAATGACGTTTCCACCTACGCCAAGTTGAAACTTGTCGACGGACTGAAAAAAATGGTAACGTGGTTGTTTTACAAAAAAAATAAGGTAAAAATGAGGTTTATCTTGTCGAATTCCTTCGTTTTCTGAACATTGATTCGCACAAGACCAAGTTGGTTGTACTATTCGCCACCTTTCCACGCACGATATGCCGCGACCATTAAGCCGTACTTTAGCCGATTCAAGGAGTTTAGAGGTCAAGTGTATGCTTTTCGTTCTCATTGCGCTTGTGTTGGCTCTCGGTATCAGTTTTTTGCTCTATCTTGCGGCAACACAAACGATGGTTCGCCAACAGAACCCGATCATGGCAAATACCTGGGCACAGCACCATCTCATCGACGTACACAGAAATGAATTCAGCAAAAAAACTCCCGGTGCTTCGTCGAGTGTTGCTACCGGTACATTGGAAGCCGAATTTCAGTCCATCACAGCGAAAATTAGCGACCGTATCCGGCATCAAAATACGAACATTGATTTCAGTTCAAATCCCGAAAGATTCACCGACTTTGCCCTTTTTACGGATGCCGCATCGGAATCACGAGAAAAGCAAACGAAAAAATTATGGGAAGAACACGCCGACGAATTATCTCGTTTTCCTCGTTATCAAGAGGATTTCAGCCCGGAAAAGGAAGCCAAAACCGAAGAGCGATTCGATGAAAACGGAACATATCACTACTTTGAAGAGGTACGAATGGATTTGACCAGCGTGTGTGCTCGTTGCCACATGTCCTTCGTTGACGGCGAATTGATGGGTGTCGTTCACGTGGCTGTTCCGAGATCATTGATGCGGCAGACGACACAAAAATTTTTAGCGTATATGTCGGCGGCGGCTATCGTGTCGATTTTTCTGGCAATGATTGCCGTCAATGTGGTGATCCGATGGCTTGTCATCAAGCCGCTCCAAAATTTGCGATCCGTGGCGGAGTCCATTTCTCGCGGTGAAATTAAAAAACGAGCCGACTTGCGGACAGGAGACGAATTCGAAACGCTTGCCGGTGCATTCAACCGAATGTTAGGACATCTCGATGAAACACAAGACAAACTTCGCAAAGCAAACATGGACCTCAAAAGCAAGGTCGATGAACTTGCCTATCAAACGGTTCAACTTTATGAAACGAACCGGATCAAGAGCGACTTTATGGCAACGATGTCGCACGAACTCCGCACACCGCTCAACAGCATTTTGGGATTCAGCGACGTTTTAGGCTCCATCACGACTCTCACTGACAAACAGAAAAAATATGTCGAGAACATTAACACGTCCGGGAAATCGTTGCTGACGATGATCAACGATATTCTCGATATGGCAAAGATTGAGGCGGGACGAGTCGATGTGCAGCCGACTTCCTTCAATATCGACTCGATCGTTTCGGCACAAGTCGATATGGCAAAACCGCTGGTGGACAAGAAAAACATCAATTTGACGCTTGAAATCCAGCCAAAACTTCCGCCGATGAAGCAGGATGAGTCTCGTATCCAGCGGATATTGAACAACTTGCTGTCGAATGCCATCAAGTTCACGCCGGAAGGAGGACGGATTACGGTTTCGGTGCGGCATCTGGCTGCGGTACCGACTCCGGCTCCAAGTGTGCCGCCGCCGATTGCAGGGGCTGCAATCATTCAACCCCTCCAGCGGGACATGTTAGAACTCAAAGTAACCGATACCGGTGTGGGAATTTCGGAAACAGACCAACTGATCATTTTTGAAAAGTTTCGACAGGGAACGAGTGCAGAGGGAGACACCATGAAGCGGGAACATTCCGGCAGTGGGCTGGGACTGTCGATTGTCCGGGAAATCTGCAAAATGCTGGGAGGAGAAATCAGTGTTACGAGTCAACTGGGAGTCGGCAGCACATTTACGGTTTCGCTTCCGTGGGTGTTGGAATCGAAGGCACGCACCGGTTCGGACATGTCCGCCGAAATTCAACAATTTGCCCTGAACAGAGTGAACACCATGCGGCAATAACGCTCCCGACGGGCGCAAGCAATAATACTATTGCCTTCAACGCCAAAATTCAATACCATGCGCTGACCTTTGAGATGCTCCCTCTACATCATGAACGGAATCAAAAAAGCGGCACTATTTTTGAGCGGATTGGACTACAATGAAGTCGATCAACTGTTGAGTCGGCTCGACGTGGAGTCCGCAAAATTGGTGCGGCGTGAAATCATGTCGCTTCGGCACCGTAACGTTTCAGTCGAAGAAACGCAGCAACTCGATGAGGAATTTTTACATTCCGCCGGTTGGCAACCTCTCCAAGCAAGGCGGGAACACCAATTCGCCACGCAGAAACCGGCAACCTACATTCCACCGAAACGACCTTCTGTAAAATATGGTGTGGAAATGTTTGCGCCACCAGTACCTTCCTTCGATTTTATGCGACACTGGTCGGTGAACGATGTCATCGTTGCCGTCATCGACGAACATCCGCAAACGATAGCGATTGTGCTGTCTCATTTACCGAAGTCAAAAATGCAAACGGTCTTGTCCGCTTTACCTCTCGAATTGCAACGGGATGTCAAGCGGCGGTTGAATCATTATGAAATGCCGGATGAGCAAATCGTACAAGAAATCGAGTCCGCTCTCAAAATGCGGTATCGAAAACAGCAACGGACGACAAGACATTCGGCGGCATTGGAATCATTCGACGACATGGACACGTTGAGCGATTCGGAATTAACGACGTTGTTTCATTCCGTCGACTTAACGACGGCAATGCTGGCGTTGATCGGAGCGGAACCGGCATTGATTGCCCGGATCACGAAACACTTTTCGCCGACAGAAGAGCATGAAATGCGAAAACGGCTCAAAACGCTCTATCATGTTGACGAAGAAGAGATCGAACAAGCCCGGCAAGATATTTTGGAACAATATCATGCGACAATTTAGAGCGTAAATATTCACGGAGCCGCAATCTTTTAGAGTGCGCAGCATGCACTCATCGCAATCTAAAGATTGCGGCTCTGTGAACACGCTCTAATCCAATGCCTTGATCCGAACGTTGCGGAACTCGACGGGATCACCGTGCCCCAAAAAGCCGACGAAGCCCTTTTCCCGATGCAAGCCGGGATGGTTTCTGCCATCGATGGTCGGCTTCGTTTTGAATTCCGAAATATCCGCATCGACAATCGTTTCCCCATTGAGAATGACTTTGATCTGCGAACCTTTGACGATCATTTCCTGATAATTCCATTCGCCAAGCGGCTTCTGATAATCATTTTTTTCCGCATTTCGTTTAGCGGGAACAACACCGTAAATGGAGCCGTGGTATTGGTAAGCCGCAAGCGACTTGTATTGTTCGGCACTGTTATCGAGGACCTGAAGTTCCATTCCGTTATAAGCACCATCTTTGCTCACGGATTCCATCCGAATACCCACTCCGTTGTTTCCCCCCGGCGGAAGTTTGAATTCCAGACGTAGAATGAAGTTTGCATACTCTTTTTTGGTGAGCAGGTTTCCCCCTTTTCGGCACACGATAGCACCATTTTCGATAGGATAGCCTGCAATGGACTTCTCGTCCTGCCAGACATCCGGCGATAGTGCTTTGCCATCGAAAAGGAGTTCGAAGCCTTGTGCTTTTTCCTCGGCGGTAAGCACGTTGGCTTCTTGTGCGTATGCCGCTCCATAGAACAGGAGTGTACAAGCGAGGGAAAGTGAAAAAATAAATGTTCTCATCATTGTTCAGTGGTTGAAAGGATGGACGAATTGCCCTCATTTTAGCGGGATACACTGCTTGAGTCAACTATCCGCATACCCGACTCACTACCCGGCGGTTATTGTCATTTTGCCCCGCCGAATTCCGTTCCGAAGATTTCGGCGGCTGACGTGATCACGACCGATGTCCCCGCCGGCGGTCCACGACGCAACACCGCTTCGCTCCCCTCGGCAGTTTCCCGAACATATTCGACCTCGACCCGCTGACGACTGTACGTGCGCTCTTCCGTTTGCTGATAAATCCAACTTCCGCCGTAAATGTCAAACACCACCGACGACCACGGAATCGTGAGCCGATTTTCCTCCGACGAAACCGGCAGTTGAATGGCAACTTTATGACCGGGACGAATCCACGATTCCGGCGATTGCAGTGCGTAGTAAAGATCGACCGTTGCCGTGTGCGGGTTCGCCGACGGCGGTGCCGTTACCGGTTTCGCAACGACACCGTTGTGATTGGATTGACCGTATTCATGAACAACGGCATCGCCGGTCAAGTCAACTTCCCGAAGCCGACCAACGTAAATGGGAACACGAACCCAAAATTGGTCGGTGTTCACAATATCGAACAGAACGTGCCCCTGCACGACGGTTTGCCCGGCAACCGACGTAAATTGATTCAAAATGCCCGAAACCGGCGCAACAATCGGTTGCGGTGTCTGCGGTACGTTCGTCAGATTTCCTTGGTTGTCTTCCATCAATTTGAGGTTGGACTTTGCCGATTCAAGCGTTTGCTGAGCGAGTTTGACTTTTGTCTCCGCCGTATCCGCCGCCTGCTGACTTCCCGCCTTGTCTTCGAGAAGTTGTTTGGCACGATTCCATTCGAGCGTTGCCGCTTCCAATTCGATTTGAGCGGCTTCGACCCGCTGCTGGGCATCGAGGAGCATTTGGGGCAACTGGATGCGTTGCACTTCGGCGGAAAGTACCGGTTGGATCATGAAAACGGTTTCCCCTTGTTGCAACATCATACCGGGCAAAAGCGGCTTGTCGGGATTACCGAGCGAAAGCGTACCGCTCCAAGGTGCGGCGACCATGACGGCTTTTCCCGGCGGAACCATGATTTCTCCACCGAACACGCGGGTTCGCTGGACGGTTTTTTCGAGCACCGGAGCCACTTCGACACCGAGTCGTCTTTCGGCATCTTCACTGAGCGTCACGGTTGCCAGAGCAGTTTCCTTGACGGCATTGGCGACAACGGCGGGAACGGCTTTTGCACCTTCCGGTTTACTTTGCGGAGGACAACCGGCGAAAACCGGCAATGCCAAAAGGACAACGGAAAGAACAAATCGACGGGAACGGATCATAGACTTTTTGGTCTCAAAAGAGAGAAAGTGCATTGTATCAGAAACTGTTGCCGATTCACATCTCTATAGAACCGGCACAACATAATGTCTGCTCGGCGAACGTTCGGCGACACGTTCAACTTGTGTCTCCAGTAGGGCGGTTTCAGCGACCACCGCCCCGACGCTTCGTTCGAGTTCGGCAATTGACCTTCGCAACTCCGCCGCCGCTTCCGCTTTTTTCAGTTCGGCATCAAGCAACTGCTGCGAATGGTGCAACATCAGTAGCAGATAATCGCCGCCGGCACGGTACGCTTTTTCCGAGGTCGTTACCGCTTGCGTTGCCGCTGGTATCAATTCGTTGTTCCAGTGATTCCACGACGATTTTGCCTGCTCCATGCGAACGTATGCCGAGCGAACATCCAAGGCGGCTGCCTGTTTGACACTTTCCAAATGAAAACGAGTTTTCTGCAACTCTTCGGCAGCACGATATTTGGAGGCACCGTTCCAATGAAAAACCGGTAGTGTCATTGCCAAGCCGGGACCGATTTGCGAACCATTTTGCTTGCCGGAAACGATGCCCGTCGTGCTGATAAAATCCCACTTGACCAGTTCGGTCTGGCGGCATGCCGCTTTGTAGGCATACTGTGCCCCCCAAATGTCAGGACGAGATTGCAATGCCACTGCGACCAATGCCTCGCTAGGGGTTGCCACAAAGACTTGTCGCTGTCCCACGGCGACAATCGGCATCTCCGAAAAAGTCAGCCCCATCAGGGTTCGCAAGCGGTTCTGTGCGTTTTCCACGTCGTAACCGGCGC
>Ga0082212_10008358_pt1 | contig 13533 bp, 12 predicted proteins | sample TergutNt197P3_FD_71548 | JGI IMG/M metagenome (GOLD analysis project Ga0082212, IMG submission 71548) | Neocapritermes taracua P3 segment gut microbial communities from Petit-Saut dam, French Guiana - Nt197 P3 | ecosystem: Host-associated > Arthropoda: Insects > Digestive system > Gut ... | reverse complement strand
CATTCTTGTGGAAGTAAAAACCACTCTAACAACGGACGACATTTTAGATCATATCGAGCAGATGGAAAACTATCGGAGGTGGATCGATGCGAATGGTGGTGATAAAAAACGTTACATCGGAGCGGTCGCTGGTGCAGTTGTCGAGGACAATGTCATCAAGTTTGCACAGAAAAAGGGATTTTATGTGATTGTCCAATCCGGGATGGCATTCGAAATCATTACGCCGCCAGAAGGATTCGTTGCAAAAAAGTGGTAATCGGAACGGCGGACGCAGTTTTCACGAATCCCCAAAAATCCGCTCTTCGGCGGCTTGTACATATTCCGCCTTCGCCTCGATCCCGATGAAATTGCGTCCCAACTTCCGGGCAACCAAACCGGAGGTGCCGCTTCCTAGCAACGGGTCTAAAACCGTATCCCCCTTCCACCGTGAACAGATTGATAAAGAATTCGGGGATCCCTTTGGGAAAGACCGCACCCTGATGTTGTGACCGCATTGATGACCCTATTGCAATAGGCTCCGCTTTCGTTTACAATGTGCGGTCGGCATCCTAAATTTACAGCAATACTATGTCTTACAGATGGAATTCTTCACTTGAAACAGGGCATCCTGTTATCGATTCGCAGCACAAAGAATTGATCAACGCAATCAACAATTTATTGTCGGCATGTCTGCAAGGACAGGGGGCAGGTGAGGTAGGCACGACCATTGACTTTCTCATTGCCTATACAAAAAGGCATTTCGGCGAGGAAGAGGCACTGCAACAGAAGTCGAATTATCCAGACTATACAAACCACCGCACTTATCATGCAACATTTGTCCAAACCATCACGGAGTTGTCGGCGGAATTGAAGCAAGCCGGTGCCAGTCCGGTAATGATCAACAAGATCATCCGTAGCGTCGGCGATTGGCTTGTCAATCATATTCAGCAACAGGATATCAAAGTGGCTACCCATTTGAAAAAAGCCGGGGCGTAACCTCATTTTTCATACACATGTATCGGCAACAAAAGGGCAGACGATGCCCGATCAAAGCAGTACCCAAGTTTGACTGTCCCGAGTCAGCCGATCTGTTTTGCACCTCTTGATATTGTTTGCCGTTTTCGTAGAATAGTGGAACGTCAGGGCGGATTTGCCCGAAACATCTGCCTTCGTTATCGCATTAACCTTTACTACTTCACCGAAACAGTCATGACTGAAAAAACTTCTTCTCCCACGCAGTGTTGCTCACCCATTCCCTGGATCGGGTACCTGTTTTTCATCGTCGCTCTCATCGGAACCTTTGTTCTTGGTATGTTAATTGTCTCTGTAACCGAGAAGCGAGCACAACACGTCAAACGCAACGTGCTCTTCGACATTCCGCCGATGGAAATGGATGCCGCCGTCTGGGGAAAGAATTTTCCTCGCCAATATGAATCGTGGGGGAAAACGCAGGTAGAAACTCCTGCCACAAAATACGGCGGTAGTAACCCCCGCGATTACTTTAGACAAACCCCAGAGTACTTAGCACTCTACGCGGGCTTCGGGTTTTCCAAGGAGTACAGACAAGGGAGAGGACACTGGTTTTCCATTGAGGATGTTACCAAGACAGCCCGGATCACGGAAAAGTCTTCCGCCGCCTGTTGGCAATGTAAAAGCCCTGACGCAGTTCGCTTGATCCAAGACATGGGAGTCGAGGCGTTCAGCAAGAAATTATTCAGCGAACTGAAAGATCAGGTTACTCACTCAATTTCCTGCTACGATTGCCATGATGAAGCCACGCAGGCATTGCGTTCGTTGCGTCCTGCGGTTCTGGAAGGGTTCAAGAGCCGTGAAACGCCCATGGATGCTCTGACGCATCAGGAAAAACGCAGTGCGATTTGTGCCCAGTGCCATTCGACCTACTACATAGCGGATGAGACTGGTATTGTAACGTTCCCGTGGTCGAAGGGGCTATCGGCAGAAAACGTCGAAGAATACTACAAGGAAGTCGGCTACACTGATTGGACACATCCGATCAGCGGAACAAAGATGATCAAGACCCGACATCCGGATTACGAACTTTTCACGACCAGTCTGCATTATGCGCGGAATGTTTCATGTGCTGACTGCCACTTACCTTACAAGACGGAGGGTGCCGAGAAGTTTTCTGACCACCATATTCGTACACCGACAGTTGCCCCCACCCATCCACTTGCTAACATTGCGAACACATGTTCCGTTTGTCACCGTTGGAGCGAATATGATGCCAAAAAACAAGTCGAATTGATCCAGGACAAGGTCAAGGAAGTCCGAGACCGGGGTTTGGGAGCGTTGGTCCGAGCACACTTTGACATTGCCGCTTGTGTGGAGGCTGGGGCAACAGATGAGGAATTGGCGGCGGTTCGAGATGAACTGCGCTATGCCCAGATGCACTGGGATTTCGTCGCTTCATCCAATGGCATGGGATTCCACGCTCCGCAGGAATCCCAACGGATTTTGACAACGGCTCTTGACCGCGCTGCCCAGGTCCGGGTTGCGTGTGCTCGCATTTTGGCGAAACACGGTTTTACCGATGAGGTGCTTTATCCCCATGTTGATGCCTCAGGGAAAACTCTTACTGCGCCCAACATGCTGAAAGTTGTGGAACAATTCGTTTCCGGTCCGAAACCCTCGTTGCTGAAGAAGGATTGATGTTTTTTGCATAGACTCGGAGGACACGGAGGTTTGCGATACCCCCCAGCGTCCTCCAATTTATCTCTGCGTTTTCCGCGGCAAAACAATTCCGATTCTCCGCCGTTTCCCATCTTGACGCATTCCCGCAAAATCCGTACCATTCCTCCGGGAGATCGTATGCTGAAAGCCATTGAACTCGTCGGATTTAAGAGTTTTGCCGACCGGACTCGCTTGGAGTTCGACGGAGGTATTACGGCTATCGTCGGTCCCAACGGTTCGGGAAAATCGAATATCGTCGATGCCATCAAATGGGTGCTCGGCGAACAAAGCATGAAAAAACTGCGGAGCAACGACTCCACCGATGTTATCTTCGGCGGTGCTACCAATCGGTCGCCGCTCGGCTCGGCAGAAGTTACACTGACCTTCGACAACTCCCAGAATATCTTCCGACTCGATACACCGGAAGTTCACATCACTCGGCGAGTTTATCGAAGCGGCGAAGGTGAATACCTCATCAATCGGCAAGCCGTCCGGCTTAAAGACATCAAAGATGTGCTCAGTGGGACAGGGCTCGGTACCCAAGCGTACTGTATCATTGAGCAGGGACGCGTTGAAACAATGCTTCAAAGCTCCGCTGTACAACGCCGCGTCTTGTTTGACGAAGCCGCCGGAATCAGTCGGTTCTACGCTCAGAAGCAGGAAATCCAACGTCGGTTTGAACGCATCGAACCTCGCCTGCTCCGCATTGCCGATAGAGTGAACGAAATCGAACAGCAACTTAAACAGACTCGCTGTCAGGCGGGCAAAGCCCAACTCTATCAGCAATACAAGGAGCGTTTGCAATCGCTCCGCATTCAAGCCGGTGTGAACGAGTTTCGGCAGCATGCTGTCAGGCATCAAACCTTGATCAGCGACATTGAGGCGTTGACCGAATCGTGCAACAAGTTTTCCACTACCGCAGAAGAACATGAGAAAAACTGTGTCGAATCCCATGCAGCAGTCGAAAGAATCGATCTGGAAATCCGACGCATCGAACGGGAATGGGCAACCGTTCGACAAAAAATCGCTGGCGAAGAGTCCACTATCGAATCGCTTGCCACACAGACAGAGGCATTGGACATTGAAATGATTCAATATGGGCAACAACTCATCGAACGGACGAACAAAAATGCTGCGGTTGAAGCGCAAATCCGAAAGATGGTGGAAGACCAGCGACGGATTCAACGTCAGACGACCGATGCAGCAGAGTCTTACCGAAAGTTGTGCGAGCAGGAATCGGTGCTTGCCCGACAGTACAAAGAACAACAGCAAGAAAGAGATTCGCTCCGCAAAGAAATTGAAGCAAAAAACAGACAAAGTGCAAAACTTACTGGGGCAATCAGCGGTCTGGAATCGCAACTGGAGGCATCGGAAACAAGAAAAACTCAAGATACCGACAGGCTGGAAAAACTCGGAAAACAAAATGCCAACTGGGCTAGACAGTGCGATGAACTTCACGAAATTGTCGAGCAGTTGAAAGAATCCGTCCACCAAAAAGAGAAACAGTTAGGAGAAACAAAGAAACGCAAAAGTTTCAGGCTGAAACAACTGACGGAACTTAACAAAAAACTCTCGGAGCAAAAACAGAAGCAGAGCGGCATGAAAGAACGGATGTCCCTTTTGGAAGAGTTAATCCGCAAACATGAAGGAGTCAGTCAGGGGGTTCGTGAAGTGTTGGAACAGACGCGTGACCCACAGAATCCGTTTCGGCATGTAGTGGGGCTCGTTGCCGATTTGTTTCGGGTTGATTTTGAAACGTCATCGCTCATTGAATTGGCGTTGGGGTCTAATTCGCAACACATTGTTGTGCCGCCGAAACCAGAACTGCTTCGGCACATAGAAAGGAATGCTGCAAAATTTTCTGGTCGTATCGGCTTTATTTGGCTTGATCCTTCCGAGCAGCAAGCCGCCTCCACCTACTTTTCGGGGCGTACCGGTGTCCTGGGACGCGCCGATCAATTTGTGCAGACAGAACGGAAATTTACCCATCTTGCCGAACGTTTGCTAGGACGCACTTGGATCGTAAAAAGCCTTGCTGTTGCCCGACAACTGTACAAGGAGAGTGATAACCAAACGAGTTTTCTGACTGTTTCCGGCGAAATGTTAACCCGTGACGGCACGTTGATCGTTGGTCCACAAAATGATTCCGTTGCCGGTTTGATTACCCGAAGAAGCGAACTGCGGAACCTGACCGAACAGATGGACGTGTTGAATCGGGAAACCGCCGAGACCGAACTTGGTGTTACAATAGCACAAGAACACCTGACCGACGGGGAAATCGAAGTCGAAGCGGAAAGCCGCGACCATCAAAAAGCCGCCACAGAATACGAATCGCAGAAACACATCCTTTCAAACACCGAAGATCGGTACCGGCAGGGACTGGAACAGTACCGGCATCTCGAAGCAGAAATCGCAAAACTGGATAGTCAGTCGGCTCGAACAACGGATGAATTGACGCAAGCAAAGTCACAGCGGGAACTCTTGGAAGAACAGTCGTCCGCTCTGGAAATCAAACAGATCGAAAACAAACAACGTTTGGAAGACACGGAAAAAATCTACGGAGAACACCGAGAGACCACGGCAAATGCAAAGGTTGAATTGGCAAAGAACGAACACAGATTGGAGTCTCACCAGGAACGAATTCGACAATTAGAGGAACAGTTAAAAGAACAGCAGGCAACGCTGGCAGAACACCGCAAGCGAAGTCGATTGCATCAGGAACGCCAGGAAAATATGTCGCTGGCAATCCTTCGGACCGAAGCAGTATTGGCATCGTTGTATCTGCAAAAGGAAACATTAGCAAAGCAAGTGACAACAATTTCCGCTGACCGACTCGAGGCAACAGCACTGCGAACGAAGCAGCAAACGGGACTCAAACGTGTGCAGAGAGAACTGGACAAAGTCCGCGACAAAATCCACTCAAAAGAATTGGAATTAGAACGTTGCACACAGGCACAAAAACAGGTGATCGACCGCCTTCAAGAGGATTACGGCATCGATATTACAATGACAAAGAGCGGCGAACTTACGGCGGAGAACGGAGAGCCGACGACTGTGTCGGCGGAAAATCAAAACGAAATCGATGAATTACGCAACAAATTGAATCAACTCGGCAACGTCAATTTGGAAGCAATGGAAACGCTCGACGAATTGGAAAAACAGTACACGGCGTATTCGACGCATTACAACGATTTGATTCTGTCAAAGAAGATGTGCGAGAAGGACTTCGAACATGTAGACGAAGTCAATAAGCATGTGTTCATGGAGACGTTTGAAGGAGTACGCATCCATTTTCAGGAATTGTTTCAAAAACTGTTTGGCGGCGGCAGTGCCGACTTGGTGTTAGACAGCCCTGATAACATATTGGAGAGCGGCGTGGAGATCGTTGCCAAGCCACCGGGCAAAGAATTGAAGAACGTGATGCTTTTAAGCGGCGGCGAGAAAACGTTGACATGTTTTGCGCTCCTGTTAGCATTTTTCCGCAACAGACCGAGTCCGGTTTGCATTTTGGACGAATGCGATGCCGCTTTGGACGAGGCAAACATTGATAGGTACAACGGTATGCTAAAAGAATTCGGTGCAGGTACTCAATTTTTGATGATTACGCACAACAAAAAGTCGATGGCATTTGCTACTTCGCTGTACGGCATTACGATGCAAGAGTCAGGAGTGTCAAAGTTGGTGTCGGTTCGATACGTCGATGTCGGCGAAAATGGGGAGATAATGCGTGCGGCATAATGTTCATCCATAGATTTACACAGGAATGCTCGCAATGAAAATTTTTCCGGGCACGAAACGGTTTGATATTTCAGTCCGGCGGTCGTCCGTCTATTTCTGCATTTTTCCTAGTTTGTCTATTTTCATGTTATTCGCCCAAAAATTCTATGAAAATTCAACACTTTCCCCGGAACAGGGCTAGCCACAAATCCAAAATGTTGGTATAATGGGAGAGCAGTGGTGGTTCGGATGCCCCCCTGGAACCGACCGAACACTTTCGGTAGAAGTAATATGGATCATTCACATACGACAAATAGTCAGCACGGGCTGACGTTGGCACAGTGGGGACTTCTGTTTCTCGCCTTCATGCTCGGGATGGGCAGTTCCCTTATCATTCGAGAGATTTTTCCGCCCGCCCACGCCGGGGTGATCTATTCTGCTCCGTTAAACCCAGGTACCACAAGGTAGCCAAAACTGCCCCTTCTTCTCAACCCTTAATTCAGGAGGAAATACGTTCATGGGTACACGAATCCCTTTGGATAAATCGTACGTGGAGCAAAAAGAATTAGAAAAAAAACTCGAATGGAGCACCGCCGAACTGGGGCTCTCCGTTCGGACGACCAACTGCCTTGACGAACAGGGCATCTGCACTATTGGCGATCTGCTCGCTTGCCATCGTGAAGACCTGCTCCGAATAGCGAATTTCGGTGAAAAAACTCTGGAAGACGTGTTCAGAGCCCTCGAAAAAATGGGGTTTTACAGGGAAAATCGGCAACCGATCAAGGCAAAGTCCGCGTGAGGGGTGGTAAAATTAGCCGTTCTTTACGAAAGTATTGCCCTGCTGGAAGAATATATTCCAAAAAGTAGAGGAGTCGATTTGACTTTGCTGTTTCCTGTATCATACTACCAGCGGTAAGGGCGACGGTGTCGCTCGTGTTCCCGTTTTGTATTCCTACAAGGAGGCTCCTCAATGAAAAAAGTGTTCGTTCTTATCTCGTGTGTTGCAGTGGTCTTCATACTATGCAACGTGAGTATTGCCCAGTCAGACAATGCCCAGTCAGAAAGTGTTCCAGCACCTGCTCCGGAAGTGCCGCAGTTATCGGTTGATAACATTGTTGGCGAAGTCCAGCCGGGAGGGGGGACTGTCTGGCGGCAGTTGCGTCCGGCACCTCGGGCGTTGCCGTTCGGTGTTCCCCCCTATCCGACGGTTGACGGTTATCCTGCATTCGGAGTTCCGTATTCGTATCCGCGTGCTCCCCGCCGGCTCGGTGCCCGGTTCGCTCCACCGCAGATACTGCCCCAGCCGTTGCCGGTTCCGGGTGCAGTCCCCGGTGCGGTGGAACTGCCAGTTCCGCCGGTAGTGGCTCCCCCTATGGCAATGGGGCAATTACCAGCACGGCATGGAGTGCTCGGAATCTCACAACTCACTCCTGTTGTGGAGGTTCCACCGACGGTGATTTATCGTCCCACGCCGATAAAGAATTTCGTGACGTTGATGACGGCTCCACGTCCCTACATCGGTTACGACCCATACGCAGGCTATCCTCCATTTCCGGGATACATACCGCCGCAGTAAAGAAGTGAGACGAAGGGAAAAAGGAGTGTGGGGAATGATCATGAACCGCGCTCCTTTTTCCTATCTCCTTACCCTTTTCACATTCTGGGGTACAATCGATATCCATGACGATCAGGGCTGTTGCGTTTGACATGGACGGATTGATGTTTGATACAGAAGATACCTACTGGAAGGTTGCTTCGGCACTTTTAGGACGGCGAGGGAAAGTCTATACAGACGAACTCAACGATGCCGTGATGGGAAGACCTTCAAGGTTTTGCTACGAACTTATGAAGGAAACCTTCGGATTTCCTGAAACGTGGCAAGAATTGCAAGCAGAGTCCGAAGACCTCTTTTTTGAATTTCTTGATGACGGCTTTTCGACGATGCCGGGACTGTGTGAACTGTTAGCACTTTTGGAACGGCACAATGTCCCCAAGGGAATCTGTACAAGCAGTACTTTTCGGATTGTTATGGAAGTGTTGCGACGCAAGGACATGTTGGGACGGTTCGAGTTCGTTTTGACTGCCGAAGATATTTCACAGGGCAAGCCTGACCCGGAGATTTATTTGAAAGCGGCAACGCGATTCGACATTTCGCCATCGGAAATGCTCGTGCTGGAAGACAGCACGGCAGGATGTCAGGCGGCACTCAGAGCCGGCGCGTTTGGTATTGCGCTTCGCGTCAAACACAATGTCCATTGTTCGTTTGATGCCGCCAAAATGGTTGTTTCCCGACTAGATGATCCTCAGATTATGGGGCTGTTTCGCTCCTGACTTACGCTTGAGGTTCTGTTTTCTGCCGACCAACGAAGGGACCGTCCACGGCATCGAAAATGACGAGGAGGTTCATCAAACCGGCGATCACGACCAGATAATTACCGAGTTCATAATGGGGAAGTTTCTGTCGAATTTCATCAAGGCTTGGGGGCACCCCCGACCGGTCGCCGTTGCGCAGTTGTGGCGGTGCCATCAAACGACCAAGTATGGGTGGTTGAGCAGAGTTAATCAGAGAGGGAATAGCAGCAATGCCGAGCGGTGCCTGTGCCAACCACCAAAACCTCATGTCACCGGTCCGCCAAGACCAATAGACATTTCGGGCGGTACCGACTTCAGGACTGCTGGCGAGTGCGCAACCAGCCATGAACATCGGCACAATGCACAGAAAAAAAATGAGGGCTTTGTGATAACGATACTGGTAGTAGTGCCCCAATCCCGGCACAAGCCAAGCGAGAAAACCTGCCAGGTATGGATTTCGTAAGTCTATGGGGACTGGTTCACTTTCAGTAGGGGAAACACTCAAGTCGGACATATAGGGCTAGCAACTTGCGACAAAGACGGGAGTGATTATACACGTTATTTTTTGAAATTCCAGTAAGGAGAAAGGAGTTTCACATAACCTGCAAGTTCGTGAAAAACACCGTCATTCCTGCGCAGGCGGGAAACCAGACGAAAGATTCCAACCCCGTTTCGCTAGACCTCTGCCTTCGCAGGGGTGACGGAAAAATTGAACTTGATAACGGCATGCGACTGTACCTCGAATTCCCCGGAACCCGTTGCGGACGGAATCCGTTTATGCTACAATGACCTCGTGCACGTACATTACAATGGAGATGCTATAGATGAAACGACGCGATTTTCTGGGTTTGACAACGGTTGCTGCCGGAACGTTGGCATTGAATCCCTTGACCGGCACAGCACAAACAACAACGTCGGAACCCGGTGAGCCGGTCTGGGTTCCCCTCACCAAGGATATCAAAACGACTCGGATCGGCTTCGGCACCGGCATGCGAGGAGGTAATCGACGATCCGACTTAGTCCGCGGAGGGTATCCTAAGGGCATCGAGATGCTCCGTTATGCCTACGATCACGGGATTCGGCTTTTCGACTGCGCCGACATGTACGGCACTCACGATATGGTTCGAGAAGCCCTAAAAGACAAACCGCGAGACAGTTACGTTCTCGTGACCAAGTGCTGGGTCCTCCCCGGCGCACTTCCAGAGGCAGAACGACCTCTTCCAGAGGTCTTGGTCGAACGTTTCCTTCGGGAATTCGGACCAAGGACTGAATACATTGATGTTGTGCAAATCCATTGCATGCAGAACGATCGCTGGACTCGGGAACAAGAAGCCGTGATCGAGAGTCTGGCGAGAGCGAAGAAGGCAGGGAAGATTCGTGCTCACGGGATTAGTTCGCATTCCAACGCCGCCACGGAACTTGCTGCCGAAACGGAATGGTGCGATACCATTCACGTCCGTCTCAACAGCGAAGGGGTGGCAATGGACGGCAGGGGTGCCGAAGCGGTTGCAGAGACACTCCGAACCACCAAGAAAGCCCACGATGCGGGGAAGGGGATCATCTGTATGAAGGTGCTCGGGCAAGGAGAAGGAGGAATGGCAAGCAATCCTGAACTGCGGAAAAAGTCAACGACGTTTGTCACGCAACTCGACTGCGTGAACGTCATGATCGTCGGCTTTACCGAGTTGCCCCACATTCCAGAATTTATCGCAAACGTTAAAGCCGCCGAAAAACCAAAGGGGTAGCACGTTGCGCCGTAATTTCACACCGTAGCCGGACACAAAATGTCCGTTGTTGACCGAATGGTTTTCTGTTGGGATGGTGCGCTTCTCTACCTTTATCTGCGAAAGGATAAGGTTATAGGGGCGCGTTGTCCTATTGGGAGATGTTCCGATAAAATCTACGGTTTGTTTTCGTTCATGGTATTGGGAACATACGCCGACAAGAATCTTCTAATTCCTAACTCCTCTCTTGCAAATCCACCCGGCTCCTGTTACACTGTGGGTACGTGAGGTGTTCTTCCTTTCATTGTATTCGATTGACATGGACATAACCCAAGTAATTACCATTATTGGAATCGGCTTTGTCTGCCTCTTCTTGCTCGTCTGTATAGGCATCTTTCTCCGTTTTTTCCCGCTCTGGATTCAATCCAAAATGGCGGGTGCCGGGGTCGGAATTCTCGATCTCATCGGAATGACGTTTCGGAAAGTCAACCCGGAAGTCATCATTCGCAGCAAAATTATGGCGGTGCAGGCAGGACTCGATGATCGGGTCATGACCACCAAGTCGCTCGAAGCCCACTATCTTGCCGGTGGAAGTGTACTTGCCGTTGTGAAAGCAATGATCGCTGCAAGTAAAGCGAAGATTGGCGATCTCGATTATCGTCTCGCAACAGCAATCGACCTGGCAGGAAGAAACGTGCTAGAAGCTGTCCAAACGAGCGTCTATCCAAAAGTGATCGACTGTCCGGCAGTTTCCAAGAATCGGGTTACGTTAGACGGCGTGGCAAAAAATGGGATTCAGTTGAAGGTCAAAGCCAGGGTAACAGTGCGAACCAACTTGAAACAGTTGATCGGTGGTGCTACGGAAGATACGATCATCGCGCGGGTCGGCGAGGGAATCATCAGTGCCATCGGTTCGTCGGCAACACACGGCGAAGTGTTGCAAAATCCTGACCGAATTTCCAAAACTGTATTGGATCGCCGCCTCGATTCCGAGACCGCCTTCGAAATCGTATCGATTGACATCGCGGATATTGATGTCGGAGAAAACATTGGAGCAAGGCTACAAGCAGACCAAGCGGAAGCGGACACGCGAGTAGCACAGGCACGAGCGGAAGGTCGGAGAGCGTTGGCAGTTGCAGCAGAACAGGAAAATATCGCAAAAATCGAAGAAAGTCGGGCAAAGGTCGTTGCCGCCGAGGCGGAAATCCCGAAGGCGATTGCCGAAGCAATTTCGAATAAAAAGTTGGGCATTATGGACTATTACCGTCTGAAGAATATCCAATCGGATACGGAGATGAGAGGCTCCATCGCCCGAGGGCTTCCGGTACCAGCAGTGAAGACGTAACACAAACACAACAAAAACGAAATCCCGATGAACATCACGATTCTTGATGGACACGCACTGAATCCCGGAGACCTGAATTGGAATTGCTTCGAAAAATTCGGCAAACTCTCGGTTTATCCACGCAGTACGTCGGAGCTCGTCATAGAGCAGGCTGCCGATTCAGAAATCATTCTCACGAATAAGGTCATCTTTGACGAGACTGTGCTTTCGCAGTTGCCGAAATTGAGATATATCGGCATCTTCGCTACCGGATACAACGTCGTCGATGTCGAAGCCGCCCGGCAACGCGGTATTACCGTAACGAACATTCCGAAGTACAGCACCGATTCGGTCGTACAGTTGACATTTGCTCATTTGTTGAACCTGACGTTTAATTTGAGCGAACATACCGAATCTGTCCGAAAGGGCGATTGGTGCCGCAGTATCGACTTCTGTTATTGGAACGGATCGCTCGTCGAACTTGCCGGTCGGACGTTCGGTGTCGTCGGCTACGGAACCATCGGCAAAAAAGTTGCGATCCTTGCGGATGCCTTCGGAATGAATCCCATCGCTTACGGTCCCCGATTGTTGCCCGGTGAGCGAGATGGTGCAGTCCGGTTTGTCGATTTCGACGAACTCTTGAAGACGAGCGATGTCGTGTCATTGCACTGTCCGTTGAAAGATGACAATCACGGAATGATCGGTGCCGCTCAACTTGCCAAGATGAAGCCGACAGCGTTTTTACTCAATCTTTCGCGTGGTCTGCTCCTCGATGAGACGGCAGTTGCGAAAGCGTTGAATTCTGGTCGCATTGCCGGTGCTGGTCTTGATGTTCTTTCGACGGAACCGCCGAATCCGACCAATCCGCTGATCGGAGCAAAGAATTGCTTCATCACACCGCATATTGCTTGGGGAACACTTGCCGCTCGGCAGCGATTGTTGCAAATCGCCGTTGAAAACCTCCAAGCGTTTCTCGATGGCAAACCGCAGAATGTCGTTTAGAAGACTCGCTCCCCCATGCAATCAAGCATCCTTTGAGTCGGACAATCTTTCCGAGCGTTTGCTCTTGACTGCTTCCGCCAAAATTGACACAATTCCGCTATGGGACGTGTCTTTTGTGTTGCAAATCAGAAGGGGGGAGTTGGCAAAACGACGACTGCCGTGTCCCTTGCCGATGCCTTTGCGAAATCATCGGCAAAAACGCTCCTGATTGACTTCGATCCGCAGTGCAACGCAACAACTGCTCTCGGATTGGAACCACTCCAATCGTCTCCCCTCATACCGGGAGGCGAAACTGTGCCGTTATGTTCCGACGTAATCTTACCGGCGCGGACACAGAATCTCGACGTTTTTCCGGGTAGTAGAAATACCGCCGATGTCGAAGTGTTGCTCAGAACCCAACCTGAGGAAGCAGTACTCATTCACAACCACATTCAGCAAACGATCAGTCATTATGAGTTCGTTTTGTTCGATTGTCCTCCATCGTTGGGACATTTAACGCAACTGGCTCTCTTTTCTTCGACGGAAATTCTTGTCCCTATTCAGTGCGAATTTTTTGCGATGGAAGGATTGGTACAGCAGATGGTTACGGTCATCAAGAAAATCATGGAGCAGAAACCGGATCAACTCGCGTTCGGCGGCATCCTGTTGACGATGTACGATGCCTCTCTAGAATTGACACATGAAGTCGAGCAACAGGTTCGGGACTTTTTCGGCGAAATTGTTTTCCGCACGGTCATTCCGCGC
>Ga0082212_10008357_pt1 | contig 13535 bp, 8 predicted proteins | sample TergutNt197P3_FD_71548 | JGI IMG/M metagenome (GOLD analysis project Ga0082212, IMG submission 71548) | Neocapritermes taracua P3 segment gut microbial communities from Petit-Saut dam, French Guiana - Nt197 P3 | ecosystem: Host-associated > Arthropoda: Insects > Digestive system > Gut ... | reverse complement strand
GCCAAGGCTCTATCCTGTTGATTTCGGATTACCGCAAAGTGTTCAATGCGGTCTGCAATTGTTTCAGTGATACCAAACATCATCGTGGCCGTGGTGGGCAGTCCTATCGAATGGGCTATTTCCATTACTTCCAGCCATCCGGACACACCACCTTTGTCAGGGGCTATTTTATGTTTACTGCTGTCGACCAGTATTTCGGCCCCGCCTCCGGGGAGGCTACCGAGACCAGCCTTCATTAATGCGTGCAAGGTGGCCTCCAAACCGAGGCCACTCAACTTTGCCATGTGCTGAATCTCAACCGGACTAAAGCCATGAACCCAGATATTGCACTGGTCATGCAGAAACGAAACCATGTCGAGATAATAGTCCCAGGATAGTTCAGTATTAATTCCGCCTTGCAGCAAAATGCCAGTTCCACCAAGCTTTTTTGTTTCAGATGCCTTTTGTTCGAGTGTTTTATGGTCTAAAACATAAGAATCTGAATCGCCATGGTCACGATGGAAGGCGCAGAAAGTACAGCGAATATTACAAATATTTGTATAGTTTACATTCCTGTCTATCACGTAGCTGACTCGTCCTGGGTGGTTTTTTCTGTTTCTGACAATTGTTGCCAGTCTTGATAGCTCTAATAGGGATGCACTTTCACTAAGGGAAAGGGCTTCACCCTCGGTTATCCGATGGTCGCACAGGATTTTTTCATATATAGCCCCAATATTCAAACATTCATTCCTTTGGTGCAGGATCGGTGGAGGAATTCCCTGATTATTGCTCTATCTGCCTCCGAAATTCCGTACAGCTTGTAGACTTCATCGTCTATAGCATCGTCTGTAATCCGGATTTCCCGGCAGATTGCGTCCAGGTTGGGCGAACCGTCTTTGGTAGAACCAAACTTTATGTCCTTGAACCACTCCAGCAGTCCCTGTTTCTGCTTTGGCGATCTTATGTCTATTTTAGATTTAGCTATTTCTCCAAGGAACTCCTCTGGGCAAAGCAGGTGCAGACTGTCAAGCTTCTTCGAGAGACTGGTCTTTTTATATTCAGTCTTGATAAAACCAAGCACATTGGAGACGGCTATATGCAATTTCTTGTTCAAATCAATCATGCGCTGTGCTTTTTGCGCCAAAGATAATTGTTGTTCGGGTGCTGCGTGGGGGATAGGAAGCTTTGCTATTTGGTTTTCAAAATACTCAAATACTCCATTTCCTGTTTGTTTACCAATGGATTTATAGCGAAAATTCAACAATTCTGAATTCAGCACTGCCAAAATAAATTTCAGGTTGTATTCGTCATTATTGCCAAAAATGGCTGTCGTATTCGTGAAACCAATAAAATTTTGGGTGTCATCATAAACAAATTCATTGTTTTTGGCCCTATAAGAACACCATATCTTGTCATAATGATAATATTCTTTGTGCATAGGCCTGCTGTAACGCCACCAAGTACGCCCTTCATTGGCAACAGTGGCTCTTTTATTTAATACGGCTGAATTGCTTTCGAGATATTCTTGTAGTGGCTTTGGCAATTCTTCAAATGATTCAATATTTTCAAAATATATTAAGTACTCCGATGGTTCGCCTATATGATAACGCAATATCATTTCGCCACTCATCCTACGTTTCATATAGCTCTTTGGAAAATTCTCCGGGAATGATTTTTTGGCAAATACCTCATTAGCCGCCGTTTGCATACCAGACCCAACATGTAAAAGCTCACCTAGTCGGTTGTGTCCTGCGTCTATTTTCAAATTCAGATCGACAATTTTGTTGTCCACCAGCGCAAAGGGGGCATCTTTGTGCAGAACCATGCCAAAGAAGCCGTTTCTGTCTTTCAGTGCCTCGAATATTGCTTTTTCTTCATAATCTTTTTCCTTAAATATCAGCACCTTGGCCTCAGGGCTAAGTTTGTTTTTTTGGAGAAGCACTATGCACGTGGTTATTCCCGCATCTTTGAAAACTTGGTATTGCTCAAAGTTGATTATTTCAAGCACGGAGCACGTTGCCAGGATATAGTTCCGCAACTTTTTCGCCTTGTCCGAGTACAAAAACGCGTTGGATACGATGAAACCTAAAAATCCGTCGTCTTTTAGCAGGTCTATCCCCTTTTTAATGAAATAGAACAGCAGGTCGCTCTTGTCCATGTATATATCGCCATAATTTGCTTGCAGATACTGAAAAACCGGCGAGCCGTGGCCAAACTTGTCGATGTTGACGTAGGGCGGATTGCCAATCACAATGTCAAAGCCGCCTTTTGCCATAATTTCATGAAAACCGGCATTGCCGTGCCAGTCGAAGCCCAGACCGCCCTCGGCGACTCTATCGTCATGGATTAGCGAATCCCCAACTTTGATGTTTTGATCCAGATGGTTCAACTTCCTGTCCTCCTGGGCAGAGTTTAGCCATAGCGACAGCTTTGTGATTTCGACAGATTCGGGGTTGATGTCCACGCCATAGATGCAGTTGGCAAGTATCTCTGTTTTCCAATTGAACCCGCCGCTGCCATCCGTAGAGTAACGCGCATTGCCAGTCAATTCTTCGTATAACTTGTCTATTGCCCTTCCTTCGCCGAGCAGATAGTTGAGTGCCTGTGTGAGAAATGCACCAGACCCGCAGGAGGGATCCAGCGTTTTTAGACTCAGCAGTTCTTTACGATATGCTTCCAGGGCATTGAGGTGGTTTTTGTTGTTCTCTGTATAGGTATAGGATATTTTGCCTTTTGCGCGCTTTTGCTTTGGGGTGTCTGCGTCAGTCAGAGGCGGCAGGTGGCCAAAGTATTTTGCCCACTTTGCCTCCAGCCAGGCCCCTACCGTTTTTTCGGTGATGTACCGCGTAATGCAGCTGGGTGTGTAAAATATGCCAGCCCTCTTTCTTTTGCTGTTTTTCGGAAAAATTTTTGCTCCCGTAAGGTCAGACTTAATCTGCTCAATATCGGATACACTCTGTTCAAAGATGTGTCCCAGGATATTGATATCGAGGTCTGATTCGTAGTCGTAATTCAAAAGTTTTTCGAAGGGCATCAGTGCCTTGTCTGGAATCTCAACGGCATCCATTATGCCGTCCTCTTTGAAGAGCCCACCGTTGAAGCCGTTGATTTTTTTCTTCGGAAGGCCCTTGTCGATAGCGGCAAACAAGTATTTCAACTCTTCCCACAATTCATTATCTGTTGGCCTCAAAGAGCTTTTAGCCCTCTCGATCCTCTCTTTGAGGGTTCCATGCGGCAATAAATTTCTTCCTTCGCAGAAAGCAATAAAGATAATTCGGTCAAGGATGGTTTGTGCCAGGGCAAATAATTTGTCTTTAGGTATTTCCTGCACTTCTTTGGTCAGTGCTTGAAATAAATTTTTTCTGAGTTCTTTGTAATCATTGTAAAATTCTTTGGATATCTTTTCAGTCTTTTCCTTTTTGAAAATTTCGTACAGTGCGTCTGTGGATGATTTTTGGTCAATGGAAATGAGTCTGTCCCTGGACGCCAAATAATAGAACTTTTTAAAGATGTCTTCGTCAAATAGTTCTTTTACCAAAAATGTTTCATATTCCGCTTGAGTACTACTGCTATATATCCTAATTTCCAAGAAATCCGAAACAATGACCCATCTGCAACCTGATTCTTTTGATGCGTAATTGAAAGCCTGCTCTACCGGAGAAAAATTATAGCCGCTATCCCGGCCTTGTTTTCTGTTCAAGTCTGTCCCGGGGCTTTTCAGTTCTATAATGGCCCTGACAACATCTTTTGTGCCTGTCTTGAAAAAACCAAGGGAAGCATCCGGCACTCTGTCTCCCCTTTGTCTCTTGGGGATAAGGTTTGCCGCTCCATCAGCGTCCTGGGTTGTGTAGCCAAGGATGTCCCTGAAAATATCAGTAACGAATTCGCCTTCCAGCCCTGACTCTATAGCCGTTGTGACTTCCGCACTCTTTGCGAAATCTATCCATCGTTTCAGAATCCTCAGCTTCGACTGAAATCCCGGCACGGGTTCCATCTTGTCCAGAATGCCTTTTAGCCTGTTTTTATCGAAAATTTCGCGCCTATTCACCCCTCGCCTCCATTTTACAGGGGACAGCTAGTGTCGCGTCCACCAATTAGATACATATGATGATGTTCATAATTTAACCAAATTTGAGGAGATTGGTTTGCCAAGGACGCGACACTAGTGGGGGGTGCGGGGGAGGCAAAAGGAGTGTAGCGACTGGAGTTCCCCCGGAAAGCATTCACAGGCTTTTTAGGTAGGCTTTGCCTGTCGGGTTGTTTGAAAACATAACTTACATAATTCGAGAACATGACACTATTTAAGTTGTGGCTGAAGACCATTAATAGTGGGCGAATGGCACTACTCTCCTACAGCAACGTCCATTTCTTTTGTTCGGCTGGCCTGTTTGCGTCCCTGTTTTTTATGAACCTGCGTCTCAAGTTTATCTATTGCCTGAGAAAGGCTTTGGTACATGTCGTCAGTTTCTGCGCTGGCGATGAAGACTCCTGTTCTGGATTTCAGGACAACATCAGCTTGATGCCGATGTTTTTCTACGCTCAAGGTTGTATGAATATCAATAATGTCATCAACATAGGTTGACATTTTATTAAGCCTTTCTTCTGCGTACTTCTTAAGGCTCTCGGTGACCTCGACCCGTCTTCCAGTAAAGATTATCTTCATGGTGTCAGACTCCTAAAAATGGGGCGTTATCGCCCTTTCAACAAAACTAAACTCTAAGTTCATAGTTCATAGTTCATAGTTCTAAATTCTAAGTTCTATCACCTGCGTCTGCGTTGAGAGGCAGATGGTATACGCAGTTCTTCCCTATACTTGTTTACAGTCCTTCGGGCGACCTTGATCCCATCCCTTTCTATGATTTTGGCAATGGCCTCGTCTGAGAGGGGTTTTGCTGAATCTTCGGCCTGAATGATTGTCTTAATGCGATGTTTGACCACCGTAGCAGACACATCATCACCACCTGCACTCCCCAGGCTCGCGCTAAAGAAGTAATTGAGGTCAAAAAGGCCCTGGGGGGTATGGATTGTCTTGGCTTTTACAACCCGTGATATGGTTGACTCATGAAATCCTGTGGCTTCGGCAACATCCCGCAGAACCATCGGGCGTAGTTTTTGTATCCCGTGTTCCAGAAAATCCTGCTGCAAACTGACGATACATGCAGCAACCCTGAGAACAGTGCGGTTGCGGTCTTCTACACCCCGTATAAAATCTCTGGCCGACCTGTATCGCTCACGTATAAAGTCTTTTTCTGCCTTGTCCTGACTTCCCTTCAGGAAGGATTGATAATTTTGGGCAACGCGCAGGGCGGGGATGCCATCATCGTTCAAATAGACTTTCCAGCTACCATCGTCGACCTGAAGCACCACAACGTCAGGCTTTATCACTCTCTCGCTCTCAGGGTCATAGGCCCTGCCCGGCGAAGGATTCAGATGCTTTAATATGCTCATTGCATCTTCGAGTTCGGCTTCTGTACATTCCAGTGTTTTACGCAATTTTATACTGTCCCTTTGGCCCAGGAGGTCGCTGTGATCTTTGATTATGCGTACTGCCAGATCATCCGGCTCTGCGCCAGCGTGGTGAAGTTGGATGAGTAGGCTCTCCTGCACTGTAAAACATGCTACCCCTGACGGGTCAAAGTCCTGTAACACCTCAAGCAATTCGGGGAACAATGCCGGATCAAATCCAATTTCTGCGGCCAATTTTCCGGGTGTCGTCTCTACGGAACTGTCGGGGTCAATCCTGAAAAACCCCTTGGGGTCTATGTGGTCTATTAGTGCCTCAAATATGGCCCCCCTGGGGTCATCTTCGGAGATGGCCTGATATAACTGGGAAATCAGGTGTTCGTGGAGAGTTACAGAACTCGTGAGGCGATCCTCCCAACTAGTGCGATCTTCATCGGAGAGGTTGCTGGTGCGCGGGAGATCCATATCCCAGGCATTTTCGGCTCCCATTTCAGTTTCCTGCACCTGGGCTACGCCTTCGCTTGTAAATTTTTCAAGATCAGCGTCCGGGTTCATCTCCTGGGCAGACTCATAAAGTGGGCCTAAGTCAATGGATTCAGTGCCTTCTGGCACCTCTACTCCATCAAGGATGGGGGCATCGTCCAGCACTTCTGAATCACGGCCTTCGGCCAACGCATCCGCTGTCGGTGTTTCTGTCAGGTCGTCCGGCACTTCCAGTAACGGATTTGCTTCTAATTCTTCTTCGATGGTCTGGGTCAGTTCCTGCAGGTTCATCTGCCATAGCTTGAGCTTTAGCTGCATGGCAGGTGTCAGTGCCAGGGTCTGGCTTTGAGTAAGTCTGTGTGAAAGCTGGTGGCCGATAGTTGCCATTAGTCTAACCTGAATCTTTCTCCGAGATAGATGCGCCTGATGTCAGGGTCTTCGGTAATCTCGGTGGGGTGTCCATGTTTCATAATCATCCCGTCTGCCAGTATGTATGCGCGGTCTGCGATTTGCAAAGTCTCCCGGACATTGTGATCTGTAATCAAGACCCCTATGCCCCTTGAGTTAAGTTCTGCTATCAAAGATTGAATTTCCATAACGGACTTGGGATCAACACCTGCGAAGGGTTCATCTAATAGCATTATACTAGGTGAAGTCACAAGCGCGCGTGCAATTTCACATCTCCTACGCTCACCGCCACTTAGACTCATTCCCAGTGTGTTTCTCACGTTTTGTAGATGAAATTCTGCCAGTAGCCTCTCGCAACGCTCTTTTTGTTCATCCCTGGAAACAGGCTGCAACTCTGCTAGTGCCATCAGATTTTCCCATACAGAAAGTCCGCGAAATACGCTTGATTCCTGCGGGAGGTAGCCAATGCCCAGTCTGGCCCGCCTATGCATTGGGGTATTCGTGATGTCTTTGCCCTGCCATAGGATTTTTCCCTTATCCGGGGCTTCAACCCCAACAACCATATAAAAAGTGGTTGTTTTCCCTGCGCCATTCGGGCCTAACAGCCCAACTACTTCACCTGGACTGACTTCCAGGGAGACATCACGCACTACGCTCCTGTCCCCATAGCTCTTATAGAGTCCCTGGGCGGCAAGGACGTAATTTTCATCAGTCTTGCCTGGCCCGCCTGGATTGCTTAATGGAGACATTTTTTTCGACACGTTATCGGCCAACGGACACCTCGGCATTTCCCTGAACCCTTCCAGACCAATTTATACGTGGCTGTCCCCACCCCTGATCAAAGACGAGTTCAATCGTGTCACCAAATCCGCTGCCGATACTTCCCTGTAGTGATATTCCTCCGCTCGCAGTTAATTGCCTGGGTCTGTCGTCCTCAAACACGATGCGGACTTCTCTCGATGAAAACCTGTAGCCGGGAGCAGAACATTCAACCCTGCCTGAAAGTCTTATCTCTGATAGAGAAATGCCTCGCTCTGCAGGATACGCGTTATTTCTGATGATTTCTGCCCTATTGGCACTCAGTGTAAATGTCTCCCCCCTGAAGGTGATACTACCTTGAATACCTGACGGGAATTGCAGTTGGTCGTTATACCTGGAAATAACGTTGCCAGAGAGCCTCCTGCCAGGACCTGCCATAGTTGCTGGATTCCCTGTGAGGGTATAGACAGAGTCTGGTTTTTCTGTCCAGGTGAGGCGATTCCCCTGTAGGGTTCCCCACCCCTGAAAATCTGCCCTGATGCCCTCAGAAAATACCCAGCCAGAAGTAGACCCGTTTCCTGAACCTGCCCGAAAGCTGCCGCCCGGCACCGTTCCGATAACAGGGTTTTCGAGGTTCCAAACCTGCTCTGCAACCTGGTAGGTCATTCCAGGTGAGTTGAGCAGGTTATCGTCCCAGGCAAGGACAGGATTGCCTTCAGCGCGAATTGACCACTGGGCAAGGTTGTCTGGCAAGTCATCGCCCGGCCCGCTCCTGTAGTACGTCTTTGGTGCTTTCAAGAGGTATCTGGTTGCCCTCCCATTTCTATCAACTACTTCCAGATCCCAGGCCACGCTGCCTTCCATTTGCAGCCCAGCCGCAGTCCATCTGGCCTTGTTTGCTTTAGCACTGTGGACATTGATACTGGAAATGTTTCTACTCGAAAATTCTGTCCCCAACATGCCGTGGGCCTCAAAATCGGCTAAGTCCAAATGCCCTGAAGCCCCCGTTGCCCTGAGAGGTTTAGTAGTTTTATCTGCCCCATGATTTCCAGAGGTAATGAGATTGGCACCAGAATCCGGGGCCGTGGGCCTGATAGCCGTGCCTTCTGATGCCGTACCGCTCCAACCGCGCTGATGTTCAAATCTGATGGGAGCTGAAAACCGCAGTGATTGTTCAGCAACTTCAACCTTTTCGGCCCAGATTTTACCGTCACCAATCGGGCCGCCTCCGTCCAGTGTAGCTGTTACGCTGTCCAAAACCCCTGATGAGGCATTTTTCGCATTTAGTCCTCCAGCCGTGAGGCTTCGTACGAGGCCGCCATCAAGGGAATTCCATACTACATTACCTTCTTTGACCACAAACTGGTCATCACTTTCTTTGCGCCAACCCTTTGGCAGTAGATATTCTCCGCGGCCAGTTTTGTCCTCATGAATCCAGTGCAGTGGGGCGAGGCCCAGCCAGACATCACTTATCCTTCGCAGGGCAGGGCCGCCTTGCTCTATCTTCCCATAGCCCAGAAGGGTGCCACTTATATCTCTTACTTCCATAGAGAGTGGGCCATCCAGGGTATCTACGGCATCAACTACGCCATTGGTACGATTATTATCTTCTGTCTCATGGGTCGCGGCCGGAGCGGTTATGTGCCATACCAGGATTCGTTGTGATGAATCATTTCCCGGCGGGTTCTCAATATAATTTGCAGTTACTCCCTTGAGTCTCAGAATATTTCCATCACCCTCAGAGGATTCACAAATGAGTGTGTACTCGCCCCGTGGAAGTATTTCTGTCCATTGGCCCTTTTCTCCGCGAGTGCCTGTAAACAGCCTGTTTGTCAGGCTTATTTCATTGATTTTTGGCCGCTTGACAGCAATAGCGGCAGTAACGCAGAGGCATCCAGCTATGACCAGCCACCCCGACCACAAGTGCATTGGGTGCCTTGTATTCAGAAGTACCCTCATGAGTCTGCCTCGGAATCCAGGAGCGCATCAATGCGCCAGGTTCTACCCCACTGTATACTGTCCTGTGGTGAGATGGCCAGGTCGAGCATTTGCCCATCTACAGGAGTATCGAGGGAATATTTTTCGGCTGCAAAAAACCATTTAAGGGCAATGGGTATCTCTCTCAACTTAAGAGTCCAGTGTCCCGCTCCGAAATGTGCAGGTGCGCCTTCCAAATGGCCGCTAACCATGACAGTTGGCTCTGGCCACGCCTGTCCGAATGGTTCAAGCTGTTCCAGCGTCTGCCTGTCTGGAATCCAGTCCAGGTCTGTCGCATCAATCTCCACCGCTGCCCGTGGATGTTCCATGGCCTGATTTTTGGCTTCTTTTGCAAAGATTTCCCTGATGAAAGGGAGGTGAGACAAATCAAATGTTATGCCAGCCGCCGCTCTGTGTCCGCCGCCGCTCTTCAAAAATGGGCGTGCCATTGTTAGTAACTCAGATAGGTCGAAGGGGTCTGGTGCGCGCAAGCTACAGTGGGCAACTCCATCAACAACGGTACAGACTCCTACAGGGCGGCCAAAATCCCTCATTCTCTGTCCTGCAACTATGCCAATCACGCCTTTGTGGGCGGAGGGTTCAACCAGGAGGTCAAAGAATGCGGAACTATCATTACTATCCTTTACAGGTGGCAATATCCTGGTCAGTTCTCGCTGGCAATTACGCCTTTCATTGTTAAGAATTTCAATCCTTTCCATCAATTTTTGAGCCTCTCTGGTGTCCCTCGCCAACAACAGCCTTACAGCATCTTCGGCTCCACCCATGCGACCAACTGCGTTAATGCGCGGTGCTACGCCAAAAGCTATGGCGGAGGCGGTAATGCTCTTTTCACAATTTGAAGCCTTTAGCAATAACGATAGCCCAGGCGAGTTGGAACCATTCAGAGCGTTCATGCCCCGCCTGACAAGCAAAGCATTTTCGTGCAACAGGGGTACCATGTCGGCGATGGTTCCAATGGCAACCAATTTCAGAAGCCCGTCAAGAAAGGCTGAGTCGCTTCCCCTTGGCACCGGTACTGCGTCCAGCAGGGCCTGGGCAAGTTTGAAGGCAACACCAACTCCAGCCAGGTGTTTGTTTGGTTGGGTGCCAAAGTGCGGATGCAGCACGGCGACCGCATCTGGCATGTCTGGCTCGGGAGAATGATGATCCGTGATGATCCACTCGATACCCAATTCATGGCTTGCTTTAACTTCATCTAAAGACCTGATACCGCAGTCCACGCTGATCAGCAAGCCAGGCGAGCGAGTCTGGGCCAGATCGCGTATGCAGTCCAAATGAAGTCCGTAGCCGTCATTGAAGCGACTGGGAATAAAGTAGGACACGTCCGCGTCCATGCGCTCCAGAACTCTGACCAACAATGCTGTAGCCGTGACTCCATCCACGTCATAGTCACCATAGACAGTTATCTTTTCCTTTTTGGCGATGGCTGATTTTATTCGGGATACTGCTTTTCCCATGGAATCAAGGCCGTAAGGCTCATATGTGGAGTCCCAATCCGGCTTAAGTCTCCATGCCAACTCAGAGGGATCGTCCACCCCTCTCATCCATGCGAGGCGGGCTGCACCCTCATTCATATCCCAAGCGGCCTGAAGATGCTTCCAGGGGGTTGCTGTCCGCGGCACCACCCGCCGCATCTTCCAGGGCTGTGGTTTCATCTGCCCTGCCAGGGTTTTTTTGTGTTTTTTCCAACGTATTCGAGCATGGAACCTCAAACCTTCAACTACCTATGCTACAATAAAACTGTCATGAACAATAAAACCCACACACAATTTGACCAGTGGCTCAAACTTGCTCAATACGACCTGAAAACTGCCAAAACAATGCTAGATGGGAAACGATGGCTTTACGTTGCATTCATGTGCCAACAAGCAGTCGAAAAACTGGTCAAAGGACTCTACCTCATCAACATCCAAAAAGAACCGCCGCGGATACATGACATAAAAATCATTTTTGAACATTTTGAAGACAAACTGACCACAACAACACCGCCAGACATATTCCCGTTGTTTGATGAACTTACATTATTTTATATAAACAATAGATACCCGGAACACAAAGAACTATTATTTCAACAAATAAAAAGTAAAAAAGCAGAAGAATTGCTAGTACGAACTAAAAAGGTGTTCAAATGGCTGATGACATTAATACCATAACCAAGTTAGCCAAACAATATGTAGACGATGTTTGTGCCAGCATGTCTGTGGAAAAAGCAGTATTATTTGGTTCCCATATTAAGGGAACAGCCAATGAAAATAGTGATATTGACATTTGTTTTTTTATTACAAAATTTTCAAAAAAGAACTATTTGAAAATTATGTTAAAACTTTACGAAATAAGGCGACCATATAAAAAAATATATTTTGAACCCCATCTCTTTAGTATCACGGATATTGATAAAAACAATATGTTTATAAATGAAATTCTGGAAACGGGCACAAATTTAATTTAGGGAACTATAGTAGATGGAACCTCAAATCTTATTTGTTACTTACTATCTTTTCACAGCGGTTTCCTTCGCTTCCAACCTCGCTTTTTTCATTTTTTCCAACTCTGACTTTATGGCAGACAACCATTCCCTATAGCCCACTGGCTCAAAGACTTCATTTATATAAAAACCATTTTGAAAACTGTTCAAAAGCTGCATTTGCTGTAGTAGCGGTAAATTGTCCAAAGGGAAGGGGCCTTTTGGCTTGAAGGTATTAACACTACTTCTCACTTATGGTTTCGGTCTTGCTATACTGATACAGATGCTTCCTTGGAGGACTTATGGCCATTGATCCTTCTCGCAGAGATTTCCTTACAGCAATGGGTGGATTGACGCTGGGGGCTGCCCATCTGCATTCTCTGCCTATCATACAGTCCAGACCCCAGGGATTGACGGCTATTAACCGTCCGACCACTGCTGTTGTAATCGGCCACGGGTCTAGGGGAGGGCTGTACTCCAGATTCTCAAACCAATTAACAGATTTTTGGAAAATAGTTGGTGTTGCAGAGCCGATTGACTACAGGCGTGAAGCCGCAATCCAAGCATACCAGATACCAACTGGTCAGACGTTTACGACTTGGGAGCATGTATTTCAAAAACCAAAATTTGCTGACGTATGTATCATCAGTACGCCAGACGATTTACACTTCGGCCCTGCGATGGCAGCATTGGAGGCCGGTTATGACTTGCTACTGGAAAAGCCCATCGCTATGACCTGGCAACAGTGCAAGTCAATTCTGGAACTGGCAAACCGCAAACAGGCAATTGTCTGTGTGTGTCACGTACTGCGTTACGCCCCTTATTTTGTGGAGCTAAAAAAGGTAATTCAGGATGGCTCAATCGGGGATGTTGTAAGTATTCAGCACATGGAGCCAATATCTCACATTCACATGTCTCACAGCTATGTCCGTGGCATCTGGCGCAATACAAAGACTTCGCTGCCAATTATTCTGGCCAAAAGTTGCCATGACCTGGACTTGCTGCGCTGGTACGTGGATAAGCCCTATACCTCTGTAAGCTGTCTGGGTGACAGGTCGGTCTTTCGTCCAGAGAGGGCACCAAAGGGGGCACCACTATACTGCATGGATGGATGCCCTGCGGCGAAAGAGTGTCCTTACTACGCCCCTGACGTATATGTACACAAGAAGAAATGGGGGTCTGGAGCGATAATAACTCCAGATCGTTCTGAAAACGGTATTTTGGAGGCATTACGCAAAGGGCCTTATGGTAAGTGCGTTTTCAGAAATGACAACAACCAGCCAGACCATCAGACCATGAATTTTGGCTTTAAGGACGGCGTGACGGCTACATTCTCAATGGAGGCCATGACATCGTACGAGGGACGCAGAACCAGGGTCATGGGGACAAAGGGTGACATTGTTGGAGATGAGAGGGTATTGCAGATTTCAAATTTTGAAACAGGGCAGAAACGTGAATGGGATGTCCGGCAAGCCAGCGGGGATCTATCAGGCCACGGTGGTGGTGACTTGCGCATGGTCAGGGAATTTGCTGTCGCTGTATCAAAACGTGATCCCTCCATGCTGGCAACAAACCTGATGGATTCCATGGAGAGCCACCTGGCAGGTTTCCTGGCTGAAGAAAGCAGGTTGGCGGGTGGTGAACTGAAGAAAATTAAGCTCTGATCGCTCCATGGAGCGATGGTAGTTCTTTATTTCTCTGATATGGCAGTTTAACTATTCGTAGTTCAACTGCTATGCCGACAAAACCTAGCCCTGCGCCGTTTAAGGCTATGGGGTAGCCTTGAATGGCATTGCAGAACTTAGGTTTGTCAAACCCAGCTTGCCGTCAATGAACAACAAAAACGTAAACAGCTATATGGTGCAATCTGGATTAAACTAAGGAGCGAGTGCAGTTTCTTGTAGCACTTTCTTCTAAGAGCAAATCATGTCGGCAGCCAAACACAGCCAAGCACCCCACGAGGCCATTCAAGCCTACATAG